>Ga0136635_10000003_pt1 | contig 97282 bp, 100 predicted proteins | sample AntDrymeUQ852106_2_FD_105495 | JGI IMG/M metagenome (GOLD analysis project Ga0136635, IMG submission 105495) | Polar desert sand microbial communities from Dry Valleys, Antarctica - metaG UQ85 (21.06) | ecosystem: Environmental > Terrestrial > Soil > Desert | place: Antarctica: Dry Valley... | reverse complement strand
CCATTTAGTTACATGTCAAGTCTCGGACCTGATCTCTGGTCGCTGATCGGGACCGGCGATGCCCTCGCTCATCTCTATTTCCTGTTCGATCAGAACCGATTCCAACTCCCGCTTGCCGAGGACTATTGGCACCGACATCATGACGATGGCCATCATTCCGATTGCGACGAGGAGGATGCGGGCGATGAGGATCTGCCGGTCAAAGCTCGCCGTCACCTCAGCCACGATGCGATTGGCGTCATTGGCTGCGTCCTGATACGACGTGAGCACGTCGCGGCTGCCGCTCAGCTCGTCGGTTATCAAGCGAACGCTCTCACCCACTTCGTCGACCGCTCCACCAACGACCGAGAGTTGATTCGCCGCCGCGGCCAGGGGCGCGGACTGGGCCCGCAATTCTTCGCTCAATGGCGCGAGGTCGTCGGCCACGGCACCAAGTGATTGATCGAGAGGGATGGCGGGGGAGTACTCGATCCCCAAGAACGACAAGGCGTTCATGGTGCGGTCGATCACGCGAGCGGTGTCGATCATCCCTGGAAAAGAGGCGGTGATCGAATCGAGCGTGTCGGGCACGTCGGCCGAGAGCAACGACGCGGTGTTGTTGAGGACGTCGCTCATCTGCGTCAAGCCGCTGCCGGCAGCGGCAAGCGCCGTTTCCGCTTGGATCATCCCCTCCTCGGCCAGAGCCAGCGTTTCGAGGGCCGTGGTGGCGCCGTCGACGGTCGTGGCGAGAGTGGTGGTGAGAAGGTCGAGGGTCTCAGAGGTTGAGCGCCCGAAGCTCGACAAGAGCAGCCAACTGGCGATCACCGCCATGACTCCAAGGAAAACCCCAACGATCCCTCCCCAGTACCAAACCTTGGCGAGCCACACTGGAGGGGCAAACCTGAGTCGGTGAGATGTCATGGAGTGCTTAGGCCTGATTTCGACATCTTGGGTTGATGCTCCGTACGATCGGTGAGTGACCGACACTAACTATCGGCCCGGATTGGAAGGCGTGGTTGCCGCCGAGACGGCTCTAAGCCAAGTCGATGGCCAGAACGGCCGGCTGGTTATTGCCGGCTATCAACTCGAGGACCTGGCGGCGCAGGCATCGTTTGAGGAAGTCTGCTTCCTGCTTTGGCACGGCAGGCTTCCCGGTCAATCGGAGCTGGAGGAGTTTCGAACTTCAATGGCCGAGTTTCGAGTCCTCCCCTCGGCGACGCATTCTCTCCTCGAGCAGGCGGCCCATCACAAGGTGAGCCCGATGGACGCCCTCCGCATGGCCGCGGCGACCTTTGACCTCGATCTGGGCGAGGGGCAGGAGATCGACGAACTCACGCGGGCGAAAGCGATCACTGCCCGAGTCCCGCCCGCCGTCGCCACCTATTGGCGCTACCTGCAGGGACTCGAGGCGATCGGACCTCGCCAGGACCTGGGTCGCAGTGCCAACTACCTCTACATGCTCACCGGACTTGAGCCCGGCCCGGCGACAGTGCGGGCGTTAGAGACCTACCTCAACACTGTTGCTGATCACGGGCTCAATGCTTCTACCTTCGCCGCCCGCGTGATCATCGCCACCGAGTCGGACATGGTGTCGGCGGTGACTGGGGCGATCGGCGCCCTCAAAGGCCCGCTCCACGGAGGCGCGCCAGGACCGGCACTCGACATGGTTTTCGAGATCGGCGAAGCTGAACGGGCTGAGGAATACATCAGGTCAAAGCTCGATCGGGGCGAGCGGTTGATGGGCTTCGGCCATCGGGTTTACAAGGTGCGCGATCCTCGTGCGGATGTCCTCGCCGCAGCGGCGGAAGCGATGTTTTCCACCGAGGGCGATATGCATCTGTACGAATTGGCCAAAGAGGTTGAATCGACCGTGCTGGCCCTTCTCGAGGAGTCCAAACCGGGACGGAATCTGAAGACCAACGTTGAGTTCTTCACTGCCCTGTTGCTGCATGGGATCGGTCTCGAGATCCCCCTCTTCACCCCGACCTTTGCGGCGGGTCGGGTGGCGGGATGGATTGGTCATTGTTTGGAGCAGCAGCGCACGGCCCGTTTGATCCGCCCCGACTCTCGTTACGTCGGTCCGACTGACCTCGCGTGGGTACCGATCGAACAGAGACCCTAGGCCAAATTGACCTCAACCATCGGAGCGTGAGCGACCAAGGCCTCGAGTCCCGCCTGATGGCGTCGTACTCTCGTCGACATGAGGTTTGGTGTCCAGCTTCCGGAGACGGAGTACGAAGCCACCTGGCGCGAGATGGAGGACATGGCGCGGGTGGCCGAAGAGGTCGGACTCGACTCGCTCTGGGTTGGTGACCATCTTCTCTATGACGAGGGTGGGGAGCGGTCGGGACCATGGGAGGCGTGGTCGGTTCTTGCCGGCCTGGCCGCGGTGACCGAACGCATCGAAATCGGTCCGTTGGTCGCGGCGCTACCTTTTCACGCCCCGGCGGTGTTGGCCAAGGCCGCGGCGACGATCGACGAGATCAGTGGTGGCCGCTTAATCTTCGGAATTGGCGCGGGCTGGAACGAGGTGGAGTTCACTGCGTTTGGCCTTCCCTTTGAGCAGCGAGTGAGCCGCTTTGCGGAAGCGTTCGAGATCATTCGTCGATTGCTTGCCGGGGAACGGCTCGATTTTGACGGAAAGTTCTATCGCCTCAAGGGATGCGAGCTTTTGCCCCGACCGCCTCGTCCCGGCGAGATGCCTTTCATGGTCGGCTCTAACCGGCCCCGGATGCTGTCGCTGACACTGCCGTACGTCACCTGGTGGAACTCTTGGTACTCGGCCTTTGGCAATGACCCGGCACGAGTCGGAGAGCTCGTCGGATCAATCGTTCAGGCATGCGTTGAAAGCGGTCGCGATCCGGCGACCCTCAAGAAATCAGTCGCGGTGTACATCGGCTTCGATGGAAAGCCGCAGCGCCGAACCGGGGGCGCTCCCTGGTGGGGATCGATCGAAGATCACCTGCCTCGCCTTCACCAAATCGAGGTCGCCGGGATCGACGAGGTGCAGGGCATCCTCGATCCAATCGCGGCCGAAACGATTGAGAAGTACGGGGAGATCGTGGCTCGTTATCGATCGTCGCGTTAGCCTGCGCCCAAAATTGGAGGCAATTCGTGCGCGACATATTGCTCTGGCTCCACATAGTTGGCTCCGGCACTTGGTTGGGAGCCAACATCACTCAGGCTTTCGTTGGCCCGAAGCTGATGGCGAACCGCGAGACGGCGCCGGGATGGTTACGGGCCGTGCAGGCAGCCAGCGGGCCTCTCTATGGGATCGCGTCCGGGCTGATCCTCGTAACCGGCATCTTCCTGGTCCTGAATTCGGACGGCGCCTACGAGTTCAGCTCGGTCTTTGTCACAGTTGGCTTCGTCGTGGTGATCATCGGTGGGGCCCTGGCCGGGTTGGTGTTCGGTAGGAAGACTCGCCAGATGATTGGTCTCTACGAAAGCGGCCAGGACGCGCAGGTCCCGGCGATCTATCGGTCGCTCGGCATGTGGGGGATCCTCGACTCGTTGCTGATCGTCGTGGCCATCCTCGCCATGGTCTCGAAGTGGGGCATCTGAGCCAAATCCGCTCGTTCTCTGGGCTGGAGTCGTTGTTGTACAACGCTACGAACCCTGGGTTCGCAGTTTTTACGGTTTGAGGAGCTTTTCGAAGCGGCGGCGGGTTACGGCCATCCCCAGCGCGGCCATCGCGAACAGGAAGGCGAGGTGGCCGATGATCGAGAGGTCGAAGATACCCAAGGTCGTCGCCCGCATCAGCTCGACCCCGTGATAGAGCGGTGAGAGCCAGGCAAGCCGCTGCAGTCCGATTGGATAAGCGGTGATTGGAAAGAAGGTGCCCGAGAAGAGAAAGAGCGGCTGGGTCACGAGCTGAACCAGGTCAAAGTCCTGCCAGCCCTTCATGAAGGTCGTACAAGCCATCCCTACGCCGGCAAAGGCGAACCCGATCAACACCGCCACTGGCACCGCCAGGATCGCCCACCAGGTCTCGATCAAACCGAACGCCAGCATCACGATCACAAAGGCGATCGAATACATCGTCCCGCGAATTTGCGACCAGGTGATCTCGCCTAATGCCACATCCATGGCGCCAAGTGGTGTCGCCAGCATCCCGTCATAGATCTTTCCCCACTTGAGGCGGAAGAAGACATTGAGGGTGGATTCGTAGACAGCCCCATTCATCGCCGAAGAGGCCAGCATCGCCGGAGCCACAAACGCGGCGTAGCTCACAGCCCGCCCGTCGGCCAGGATGATCTCATCGATCAGGGCGCCCACTCCAAAGCCGATCGAGAGGAGGTAGAAGACGGGCTCGAAAAATCCCGAGAACAGAATGATCCAGATCCGCTTGTAGAGGATGAAGTTGCGTTCGAGCAAGCGCACCGCCAGGGCGCCGGGTCGATGCATCGGCGGGAACACTCGCGGGGCGAGGATGCTGCTCATGGCCACAGCCGTTTCGTGAAGCTGCGCAGGGCCAGCACCAACCCGACCCCGAACAACGCCAGCAGGACGGCCAGGTGCAACCACCAGGGCAAAGCCGGCGAGCCGGCAACTCCGGCCGCACCACGACTGAGCTCGATCCCGTGAAAGAGGGGGGACAGCCAGACGAGCGGCTGCACCCACTCGGGGAGCTGAGTCACCGGATAGAAGGTGCCCGAGAAGAGAAATAGCGGCATGACCACAAACCGAAAGAACGACGCAAGGGCGCGGTCATCGTCGAGGGAGGCAGCCCAGGCCATCACCGGCGTGGCAAACGCCAGACCGGTTAGCGCGGCCGGAAGGACGGCCGTCAATGCCGGGATGAGATCCATGGCGTTCATGAGGACCATGAGGCCGGCGTAGACCAGCAGGTTGAAAAGAACGCGGATTCCGAGAAAGCCCACCAGACCGTTGGCGAGGTCGGCGGGAGCGACCGGGGTTGCCAAAGCGGCGTGGTAGCTCTTGGTCCATTTGATCCCGGCCAGCACCGGATAGCTCGATTCCCCGACCGCGGTCATCATCGCGGTTGCCGCCAATAGGGCGGGAGCGACAAAACCCAGATAGCTGCCCAGCCCGGTCTGACCCCCGGCATCGACGAGGCGTCCCAGGCCTCCGCCCATCGCCAGCAAGGTGAAGATCGGGACGGCGAACGAGGAGACGATGGAACCCCGCCAGGTTTGGCGGTACATGCGGGCATTCGCCTCGATAACGCGCATGGTGGCCGAAGACATCACTCCACCAGAGTTCGGCCGGTGAGATGCAAAAACACGTCCTCGAGGGTTGATCGCCGAGCCAAGGTCATCTCTGGTGCCAGTCCTCGCCGGTGAACCTCTTCAAGGGCGTCATCAGCCTCGTCGGCATAGAGCAGCACCCGATCGGGCAACGGTTCGACTCGCTTGCCGATTCCCTCCAGCCGATCAACGACCGCGTCCTGCTCACCGGCTGGAAATCGCAGCTCGACAACTTCCCGAGTGGAGTGCTCCTGGATCAATCGTTGCGGGGAACCTGCACCGACGATCTTGCCCTTGTCCATGATCACCAGCCGATCGCAAAGCTGCTCGGCCTCGTCCATGTAGTGGGTGGTGATCACCAACGTCGCCCCTTCACGCTTGAGCCGGTAGAGCCGGTCCCAAAGCAGGTGGCGCGCCTGGGGATCGAGACCAGTAGTGGGCTCGTCGAGAATCACCAAGTCGGGTCGATTAATAAGTCCCCGGGCGATCGTGAGACGCCGCTTCATTCCCCCCGACAAGGGATCCACCTTGCTCTTCTTCCGGTCCGACAGTTGCGCAAAATCGAGCAACTGGTCGATGCGGTCGCGGATCTCCTGGCGGGGGAGATCGAAATAGCGACCGTAGATGAACAAGTTCTCCTCGACGGTGAGCTCGGTGTCGAGATTGTCCTCCTGGGGGACTACGCCCAGCCGAGCGCGGATCGCCGCACCGTGTGTCTTCGGGTCAAGGCCGAAGACTCGCAAGTGTCCCGAGGTCACCGGCGAGATCGAAGCGATCATTTTCATGGTCGAGGTCTTGCCGGCGCCGTTGGGGCCGAGAAATCCAAACGCTTCGCCAGGCGCGATCTCAAAGGCGATGTCGTCGACGGCCTGAAAGTCGCCGAACTTCTTGCTCAGGTTGTCAGCCACCACGAGGGGTTCGGTCACGTTGTCAAGGTAGTCAATGTTGTGGACGGAATCGCTGGGCCGCTGCGATCGGATATCGTCGCGAGCGTCGAAAAGGAGCCTCATGACAGCCAACCTGCAGCAGTGGAGCGAGGACTACCGGCTGGCCTGGGTGAACCGAGACCCTGATGCGGCCGCTGCGCTCTTTGCCCCCGACGCAACGTATCGCTCGAACATCTTCGAGGATCCACACGTCGGCCAGGAGGGCGTCCGCGCCTATTGGTCTTCGGTGACTTCCGACCAAAGCGAGGTGGAAGTCCTCATGGGCCGCCCTTTCTCAAACGGAGAGCGAGTTGCGGTTGAGTTCTGGGCCACGATGAACACTGGTGAGGGTGAAATCACCTTGCCCGGATGTCTGCTCCTCGACTTCGATGACGATTGGCGCTGCCGCGCGTTGCGCGAGTACTGGCACGTCGGCGAGAGCCGTTCCGAACCGCCCGCCGGGTGGGGCATTTGACCGTCGATCTGCCGGCATCTGGCCAGGTGTCCCGGCCTCGCCGGGCCCGGGTCGGGTGGCTAGGCCGGATCTTCCTCTTGGTCTTGGTACTCCTTATTGTTTTCGCCGGGCTGTTGCTCTACGCCGAGACCACGATGAGAGATGTCGGGACCGTGAGTTCGCTAGCCGCCGGCGACGGTGTCTACCTGATCATCGGCAGCGACAGTCGCGCCAATTTGCCCCCCGATCTCGAAGGGAACTTTGGAGATTTCCCTGGCGCGCGCGCGGATGTGATCATGCTCGTCCAGGTGGTGGGCGACCGAAGGCAGCTCCTCTCGATTCCGCGCGACTTGAGGGTCGAGGTTCTCGGGCAGGGGACCCAGAAGATCAACGCTGCCTATTCGCTCGGAGGCGCTGAGCAGATGGTGGAGACAGTCGCGGTCGCCACCGGGATCAGGGCGAATCGTTATCTCGAGATCGACTTTGGCGGGTTTGCCGCGATCGTCGATGCCCTGGGCGGCATTGTCCTTGACTTTCCTTACCCCGCCCGCGATCTCAACTCGAACCTGTCAGTCGACGAGGCAGGAACCCAGAACGTCGATGGCGCGACCGCCCTGGCCTATGCCCGCTCTCGCAGCTACGAGGAGCTACGAGATGGCGAGTGGGTGGGCGAAGCGACCGGTGACATCGCTCGGACTGGACGTCAGCGCCAGGTCCTGTTGGAGATTCTCGACAAGGCCTCGTCGCCCGCGGGAGTGTTGCGGGCGCCTTTGGTCATGATCGGCTCGGCTCGACATCTCAGCACCGATGCCGGCACCAACGTTTTTGATCTCGCCGAGTTCGGCTGGGAAATGCGATTGGCCAGCATTACCGATTCGGCGAGCCTGCCGGTCGAAATCTCTGTGGAGGCGGGCGTTTCCTATGTTGTCGCAGTGCCACCGGCATCTGAGGTGCTCGCGGCCTTCGCCGGTGGCCAACCCTTGACGTGATCCAAGCCGTTGTCATCGATGTCGGGGAGACGCTGATCGACGAGAGCCGGATCTGGGGGCGCTGGGCCGATCGGCTGGGGGTTCCCCCGCTGACGTTGATGGGCTTGCTGGGAGGGATGGCGGCGTTGGACCGATCTCATCGCGACGCCCTCGAGCTGATCAGGCCGGGTTTTGATCTCGCCCCGGAGCTGGAACGTTGGGCCTTGGATAATCCCGATTCGCTGCGTGAACGATTCGACGAAGACGATCTCTATCCAGACGTCCGCCCCGCCCTCGACGCACTGGTGGCGAACGGGCTAAGTATCCACGTCGCCGGCAACCAGCCTCCCTCGGCGCGCGAAACGCTGCTCAGTATGAACTTGGGTGTGTCGAGCATCTTCAACTCTCACGAGCTCGGGGCCGAGAAACCATCGCCGGAGTTCTTCAACGCGGTGATTGATCTCGCGGGCGGATTGGCCCCGGCGATCCTCTATGTAGGCGACCGTCTGGACAACGACGTTCTTCCCGCCCGTAGAGCCGGAATGCGGACGGTGCTCATGCGCCGAGGTCCCTGGGGCTATCTCCACGCCGAGCGACCCGAGGCCGGACTCGCCGACGCGGTATGCGACTCGCTGCTCGAACTGCCGGTAGTCGCCGCCAGGCTGTAGGCGGGCAAGCAATTTTTGGGCGTAACGTCCGTGACGATGAGGGTCGATCGCAAGGTGTTCGTGCCGATGCGCGATGGCATAAAGATCGCGCTCACTACTTATTTGCCGGAGGGGGCGGGCCGGTTCCCGGTGGTGGTCGAGTCGGTTCCCTATCGCAAGGATGACGACTGTTACGCCCGGGATTGGCAGAACTACCTCTACCTGGCCGAGCGCGGTATTGCCGGGGTCAGAATCGACATCCGCGGCACCGGTGCCTCGGAGGGGATCATCACCGACGAGTACACCGCAGCTGAAATGGCCGACACCGTCGAGATCCTCGATTGGGCTGCGAGCCAGCCGTGGAGCAATAGCAACATCGGCATGTGGGGGATCTCATGGGGCGGGTTCAGCTCGCTGCAGACGGCGATGCTCAAACCCGAGTCGCTCAAGGCGATCATGCCGGTCCATGCCACTCACGATCGCTTCGCCACCGACGTCCACTATGCCGGTGGATCGGTGCTGGCCGCCGAGCAAGGCGATTGGCCGGCGTCGATGGTTGCGCTCAACGGCCTTCCCCCCGACCCGGCGGTCGTCGGCGAGCGTTGGCGCGAGATGTGGATGGAGCGGCTCGAGCACACCCCCCAGTGGCTTTTTGAATGGTTCCGCCACCAAGAGCGGGATGCCTATTGGCTCCACGGTTCGCCCTGCGCCGACTACGAGTCGATCGAGGTTCCCACGCTCTTGATCGGGGGCTGGCTCGATGGCTACGTCGACGGCATGCTCGCTCTCTTCGAGAAGCTGCGCTGCCCACGCAAAGCGGTGATCGGCCCGTGGGGCCATTACCGACCGGCGACCGGGGTGCCGGCGCCAACGTTCGATCATCTTGACCTGATGGCCCGGTGGTTCGGGCACCACCTCCGCGGCGACGACAACGGGGTGATGGAGATGCCAGATCTCGTCTCGTGGATCCGCACCGCTCCGCCCTATGACGGGACGACCACAATCGGATATTGGCGAGGCGACCCTCAGGGGGTGCCCACCGAGTCGTGGGCGATGAGGCTGCCCGGCGAGGAGGTCGAAACCTGGCACGGTCCGCAATGGATCGGTAGCCACGCCCCGGCCTGGGATCGAGCCGCCATGGGTTCGACGGATTCCACGCCCGACGACCAGGCATCGTTGGTCTTCGAGAGCCAACCTCTAGCCGAGGACCTGTTGATTCTTGGTCAGCCGCACGTTGAGCTCATGGCGGCCAGCGATTGCGCAGTCGGACTAGTCGCCCTGCGGCTGTTGGTCGTGTCACCCGCCGGGGACACACATCTCCTCTGCCGGGGCAACAAAAACCTGGCCTTCCCGCAGGACCTCTCGGAGCCGGCAACGATCGAACCCGGAGCGTTTCGTCTGGTCGCCGTGCCACTACTCGCGGCATCGGCGGTCATCCCTGCCGGGTGGAGGATCAGACTCGCCATTAGCGGAGCGGATTTTCCGGTGCTTTGGCCGCCCGGTCAAAAGTTCACCCTGTCGATCGACCCCGCCAGCAGCCGGCTGGTGCTGCCGCTGCTCCCCGCAGGTGGCGAGGTGCTCGAGATCCCACCTTCTCCGCCCCCTCCAGACTCCCCGGTCGAGGTGATCGACTCGACCTTCGATTTCAACATCACTCGCGACAGGGCAAGGTTCGAGAAAAAGGTCGGACATCGCGAGCGCCAGCCCGACGGGTTGGTCTACGACTCGGCGCAAACGTTTCTCGTCACGATCACCGACGACGATCCCGCCACCATGGCTGTCGAGGCTCAGACCACTATCTCCCTGGAACGAGGCGACTGGCTCGTAAGCACTGACTCGAGCCTGTGCATAACCGCGGATGAGTCCTACTTCCACATCGACATCCATCTCTCGGCCGAGGACCGGCACGAGGAAGTATTTGCCCGTGATTGGTCGGAGTCGATCCCGCGTAACTGGGCTTAGCCGGGTTCAATTCGGCGCCGGGCAGCATCCAGGCATGCGAAGACTCCCTCATCGGAGATTTCGGAGAAATCGGCGTAGTACTGGCTGATGGCCATGAACCGGTCGGAGGTGGGGCAAATCGTTTCGTCGGCGACACGGCGGATGTTGGCGATGGCGGCTGTTGAGCCGATCGGAGCCGCCACCACGAGCTTCTCGACGGCCCGCCTTCGGGCAACTTCGCACGCGGCCATCACCGTCGCTCCGGTCGCGATCCCGTCGTCGACGATGATCACTGATTGGCCGGAAAGGTCGAGAGGTGGATTGCCTCCCCGGAAGCGAAGAGCGGCGCGATCCAGGTTGGCGAGCTCGCGCTCCTCGACCACGTCGATGTCTCTCTGGGAAAGGCCGGCCCGTCGCACCATCGCCGCGTCTAATAGGCGGACCCCGCCTTCGCCAATGGCGCCCATTGCCAGCTCGGGCTGATAGCGGACCCCGAGCTTGCGCACGAGGATCACATCAAGCGGCGCGTCGAGGGCCTTGGCCACTTCGGCGGCCACAACCACCCCTCCGCGCGGCAACCCCACCACTACCGGGTCTGAATCCCGGAGATGAGTTAGCGATTCGGCGAGCCTGATTCCCGCGTCGACCCGGTTCCGATAACGCATACTTAGTTGCATGTCCGCCGCTCTCGTGACGATCCGCCAGCTCTGGAACGAACTCTACGACGGACAGCATCAAGAAGGGCTGGAAGCCTTCGCGGCCAGACTCGAGCAATTCAAGGGCGAATATGCCTTGGCTCCGCTTCCCAACGAGTGGTACAAGGACGTGGTTGTCTACTCCGCCTACGTAGATCTTTTCAACGACAGCCTCGAGGGCCTGATCGAGAAGCTCGACTACTTGGAAAATCTCGGGGTGAGTTGTTTGTGGCTTCTGCCGATCCTCGAATCGCCGATGAAGGACGCCGGCTTTGACATCAGTGACTACACGAAGGTACGCGATGACCTAGCCGTCTCGAAGGATCAGAGCTCAGATCAGGTTTTCGACGACTTCGTTCAGGAAGCTCACAGGCGCGGTATGGCCATCATCTTCGACATAGCCTTGAACCACTCCTCGATCGAGCATCCCTGGTTCCAGTCGTCAAGAGATGACAAGAGCTCGCCCTATCGCGACTACTACATTTGGAGCGACACCGACGACCTCTATCGAGAGGCGCGCGTCATCTTCAAAGGGATGATGGACAGCAACTGGACCCGGCATGGCGACCAGTTCTACTTCCATCGCTTCTTCGACATCCAGGCCGACCTCAACTACCGCAACCCCAACGTGCTGGTCGAGATGACGATGATCCTGCTCGGATGGCTCGCCCGCGGGGTCGACGGGTTCCGGGCCGACGCCGTCCCCTATCTCTGGAAAGAGGCCGGGACGAACTGCGAGAACCTCCCGAAGGCGCACATCGTGGTCAAGATTCTCCGGGCGGCCACTGACTATCTGCGGCCTGGCACCGTCCTCGTGGCCGAGGCCAACCAACCTCCCCAAGAAGTTGCCGCGTATTTTGGCGACGGGGACGAATGCTCGGCCGCCTACCACTTCCCGTTGATGCCCCGCATGTATAAGGCCATTGCCCAGGCAGACCGGCGAGCGATCACCGATACGTTGAGCGCCGACTTCACCCCTCCGATTCCGGCGAGCTGCCAGTGGTTCACTTTTCTGCGTTGCCATGACGAGCTGACGCTCGAGATGGTAACCCCGGAGGAGCGCAAGCTGATTTACGACTACTACGTCCGTGACCCGCTTTGGGATTTCCGACGAGGCGAAGGAATCTCCTCCCGACTCGCCCCACTCCTAGGAAACGACCCTCGCCGCGTCAATCTGCTCAACGCCATCCTGTTGACGCTGCTTGGAACACCGATCATCTACTACGGCGACGAGGTCGCGAAGGGAAACGATCGCGCTTACTACGACCGAAGAGTCGCTGAGACTGGTTACCCGGATTCGCGGAACCTGGCACGGGGCCCGATGGATTGGGATGTCATCGAATCAGACCTTGCCAACTCCGCGAGCCTGGCCTCGCAAGTGTTCTTCCCACTGAAGGCCTTGATCGCGAGGCGGGCCAGCTCACAGACCTTCTCTCGCGGCCGACTCGATTTCGTCGACGTGGGTGACAACCGCGTCCTCGCCTTCACACGTACCCTCGGCGCTGATCAGGTTTTGATCATGGCGAATCTCTCCGATCAAACGGTGAACGTGGCTGCGGCCGAGTTGGCGCCTTTCGACTTCACAATTCGTCCCTAGCCTGCGAACCCGTGGAACCGACGCTTCCTCGATCTGCCTACGTTGACCTTGAGCATTTCCGGGCTGAGCGAGAACGGATCTTTTTCCGACAATGGTTCTGTGTCGGGCGCCAGGAGGAGCTGGGTGATGCCGGCGATCACCTGGTCTGCGATGTAGCCGGTGAGAGCATCCTTGTCACCAGAACCCGGCAGGGTGACCTCGCGGCCTACTACAACGTTTGCCGGCACCGGGGCTCGGTGTTGAGCGCCGAGCCGGGCAAGCCCAGTCAGGCCGAAATCGGCCCGACCGGGACGTTCCGAGGATCGATTCAGTGCCCGTATCACAACTGGACCTACTCGTTTACAGGCGAACTCCGCGCCGCGCGGTTCCTCGACGAGGATTTCGACAGGGCAACGCTGCCGCTTCATCCCGTCGCCGTACGCATGTGGAACGGCTGGATCTGGGTCAACCTGGAGCCGGCCACGGCCCCGAGCCTCGAAGAACAGGTAGCTGTTCGAGGCGGCTATCTCGATCGCTACCCGTTAGGTGAACTGCAGTCAGCCCACCGAATTGTTTATCAGGTCGAGGCGAACTGGAAAGCGATCGTTGAGAACTACAACGAGTGTTATCACTGCGGACCAATCCATCCCGAACTTTGTGAGTTGGTCCCGGCCTTCCGTCAAGGCGGAGGAGCCAACCTCGATTGGGAGAATGGAATCGAGCATCGCGACGGTGCCTGGACTTTCACCACGAGCGGGACCACCACGCGCCAGCCCTTCCCCGGTCTCAGCGACACCGAGTTGACCAGGCACAAGGGCCAGCTCCTCTATCCGAACCTGATGTTGAGCCTGTCCGCTGACCACGTCACGGCCTTCACCCTCTGGCCGCAGGGTCCCGCCGCGACCACTGTTGTTTGCGACTTCCTTTTCCATCCGGATGAAATAGCGAAGCCCGACTTTGATCCCTCCGACGCCGTCGACTTCTGGGACATCGTGAATCGCCAGGACTGGCGGGCGTGCACGCTTGTCCAGCGCGGGATGACGTCGCGTCGTTTCGAGCACGGTTTCTACGCACCAATGGAGGACTGGTCGAAGGACATTCGTCGTTACATCGACGAATCGCTGCAGTAGCGGTTTTAGGACCAACTCGGCAAAGGCGCGAGAAAGTCAACGATGAGCCCCGACAGTCGCTCGGGCACCTCTAAGCCGATCATGTGGGCGACATCTTTCCAAATGACTGCCGTTCCATTGGGCGCATTGGCCGCGAGATACTCGGCGGTCTGGGCAACCTCGGTCGCGTCGAGCGAGCCCGCCACCGCCAGTACAGGCTGCGAGAGCTCGCCGAGACGCTCGCTCGCCGGTGGGCGGAGCCGGACCGGCCGGGCCTGAACTCGGTTTGAGTCGTAGTGGTCGGAATCCATGCTGCGAACCAAGTCGCGGATCGCAGCCGGGACCCGATCAGTGGGCTGGCCGGGGCCGTCGACCCAGAAGGTGACGTCAAGGTCCACGAGCTCCTGCAGAGCCTCAAGGTCGCCAGACGACTCTTCGAGCCGCTCCTCGAGCGCCTCCATCTTCTCGAACTCGACAAGTTCTTCGGGAGTGGGATGGCCTTCGAATCCGCCCAGACCGGCGCCGACGCCGATCACAGCCACGACCCGGTCCGGCGACTCAACCGCCGCGTCGAGCGCAATCCTGCCGCCCATTGAGTTGCCAACCAGGGCGGCCCGACCGATCCCGAGAGTGTCGAGGAGAACGAGGAGGTCTGCTGTGTCCGAGAACTCGACATGCTCGGTGACCGTTTTCCCGAACCCGCGACGGTCGTAGCTCACCACTCGGTGACCCGCCTCGACGAGCAGCGGAGTTAACACGTCCCACGCCCTCGAATCGGCGATGCCGGCGTGGAGGAGGACGATTGGTGGGCCTGCACGATCGCCCTGGTCGAGGACGTGGAGGGTGGCACCGGGGACGGTGACCGAGGAAGTCAGCATCACCGTAAGGTACAAGCGGTGGCCGGCGCATCGACCGATTACAGGGTGATAGTTCTCGGTCTTGGCGGACTCGGGAGTGCGGCCGCTTACTGGGCGTCAAAGCGCCTCGGAGCCGAGGTGTTGGGCATCGAACAGTTCGCCTTTGGCCACACTCGCGGTGGGTCTGAAGATCACAGCCGGATTATTCGCCTCTCCTATCACCGGAGCGACTACGTGCAACTGGCGAAGCGAGCGTTTGAGGCTTGGGACGCTCTCGCTGAAGACGCGGGGGAGGCGCTGGTCCTCAAAACTGGAGGGCTCGATCTCTGCGGACCCGAAAGCGCCATCGGTCTTGACGATTACCGGCGGGCTATGACCGAGACCGGAGTGGAGTTCGAGGAAGTAGACGCGGTGGAGATCCGCCGCCGATGGCCGCAGTGGCGGATCGACGATGAGGTCGAGGGCATTTACCAGGAACGGGCCGGCATCGCGATGGCGACTCGCGCCAACGCCGCCCACCGGCGACTCGCTCAAACCAACGGTGCGACCTTGCTTGAAAAGGCTGTTGTGACCGAGATTCGAGAAGTCGGAGGCGAGGTGGAAGTCATCGCCGGCGATCGGGCCTTCCGAGCCGAGAAGTTGATCATCGCGGCCGGCGCCTGGACCAACCAGGCCCTTTCGCATCTCGGACTTGAGTTCCCACTCGATGTCTCCCTTGAGCAGGTCGTCTACTTCGACTCAACCAAACTCGACGCGTTCGCGCCCGATCGATTCCCGGTTTGGATTTGGATGGACGTGCCCTGCTTCTACGGGTTCCCGGTTTTCGGGGAGCCGGCAGTCAAAGTTTCTTGGGATCGCTGCGAGGTCTTCACCGATCCTGACCACCGGCCCTTCGAACCGGACCCGGCTACCACCCGAGCGATTGCCGACTTCACCGGCCGCCATTTACCCGATGCCCTCGGTCCGGTGCGACTTGCCAAGACCTGCCTTTACACCCTGACTCCGGATCGTGACTTCATCATCGACCGCGTGCCCGGCACGGAGTCCGTTTTTGTCGCCGTTGGCGCCGGACATGCTTTCAAGTTCGCGTCACTTATTGGAAAAGCCCTCTCCGATCTCGCGATTGAAGGGCACAGCGACCTCGACCTCTCACCCTTCCGCGCCGACCGCGCGATCTTCACCGAGCCGAATCCGGTTCGCTCCAACATGGTCTGATTTCTCCCCCACGCGCGACGAGTGGTCTCATTCCAGCCCACTGGCAAAAGGACAACCTCTTCGCGCGGCTAGATAACGCCCCCCTCGGCCCTAACGGGCCACTCCCCCCTCCGGGGGGAGACGGCCCAGCAGGCGGCGTCGCGGGTGGCGTCGGCGGAGATGATGGCGAGGTCCTCGCCACGACAGCGTTCGGCGATGCCCAGACGCTCGGACTCACCGGATTGCAGGACCGGGCAGCGAGGGTGGAACCGGCACCCGGAAGGGATCCGCTTGGGGTCGGGGATCTCCCCGCTGAGAATCTGCTGTTCCATCCCTCGCGTTTCCGGAACGACCGAGAGCAACGCCTTGGTGTAAGGGTGTTTCGGAGAATCGAGCAGCTCTTCGGTGGGTCCGACCTCGATGATCCGGCCGAGATACATCACCGCGACCCGGTCGGCGATGTTCCAGGCCAGACCGAGATCATGGGTCACAACCAACACCGCCAGGCCGGTCGTGTCGACCAGATTTCTCAGCAGGCCCAGGATCTCGCCGCGGATCGAGGCGTCAAGGCTCGCTACGGGCTCATCGGCCAGGAGGAGTCGGGGTTCTGTGACCATGGCGCCGGCGATGACGACGCGCTGGCGTTGACCTCCGGAGATCTCGTGTGGGAAACGGCGCAGGAATCGTTCCGGGGGTCTTAATCCAGCCCGGCTCAGCGCCGTCGAGACCGCCTCGGCTTCATTGCCTTTGAACTTCTCGATCCGCAACCCCTCGGCCACGATCTCGGAAACGGTGCGCCGAGGGTTCAGCGCGCCCGTCGGGTCTTGAAAGACCATCTGCACGTCGGGCAGATGCCGCGTATCGGCTTCCTTTCCCTCAAACAGAACTTTTCCGCTTGTGGGGTGAGTCAGTCCCTGGATCGCTCGGATCAAAGTCGTTTTCCCCGACCCCGACTCGCCGACCAGTGCGAGCACTTCGCCCGGCATCACCGCGAGGTTGACGCCATCGACCGCGCGGGCAGCCCCGAAATGAATGTGAAGGTCCTCGACGACCACCAGCGCCTCAGTCATGGACGCGCCAGAATGCAGGCCGCCTCCTGCGCGGGCCCCGACGGAAGCAGCGGCGGTTCGGCGTCTCGGCAGCGGTCGATGGCGTCGGGGCAGCGGGGATGAAAAGGACACCCGGCAGGGAGTGCCGCCGGGTCGGGCGGATCTCCCTTGAGGCCAGACGGATTCATCCGCGATTCACGATCGCCGATTGTTGGGAAGGCCGCGGCGAGAGCCCGGGTATAGGGATGGGTGGGCCGTTCGAAGACCTGGTCACTCGGTCCCCGCTCGACGATCCTCCCGGCATACATCACTGCCAGCCGATCGCACACATAGGTCAGCACCGATAGGTCATGGGTGATGAAGATCATTGAAAGCTGCCGCTCCCCCCGCAGTTTTTCGAGGACGGCCAGCACCTGCGCCTGCACCATGAGGTCCAAAGCGGTGGTGGGCTCGTCGGCGATCAACAGATCAGGGTCGCAAGCCAGAGCCATGGCGATCAGCACCCGTTGGCGCTGGCCACCAGACAACTGATGCGGATAGTCTTCTGCTCGGTTGGCCGGGATCCCGACCTGCCCCAGCAAGTCAACGGCCCGTTTCTCGGCCGCCTTCTCGTCGGGCTCGGTCTTGTGGAGGATGATGGGCTCGGTGATCTGATCGATCACGCGTTGCACCGGATTGAGGGCGTGCAGGGCACCTTGGAAGACGATCGCCGCGCCGGTCCAACGGACCGCCCGCAGACGCCCCGGCTTCATAGTCAGCACGTCCTCCTCGCCGAGAAGGACCTCGCCGGTCGTGGTGGTCCCTGCCGGGAGCAGACGGAGGATGGCGTTGGCCATCGTGGATTTTCCGCACCCGGACTCACCGGCCAGACCCAACGACCCGCCTGGTTCCAACTCGAAGCTGACTCCGCGCACCGCCGGCACCTCGCCCTGGCTGGTTCGGTAGGTGACCGTCAGATCACGCACCGACAGGAGGGCCGTCATCGCCGATCCTTGAGCCGGGGATCGACGATTTGTTCGAGTGTCTGGCCGATAAGGGTGAAGGCCAGCACCACCAAGACGATGCCGACGCCGGCGGGCAGGTAATACCACCAGGCGTTGCGCGCGATGGCCCCATTGACAAAGGCCTCTTCCAGGGTCTTACCCCACGAAGCGGTTTGGGGATTTCCCAACCCGAGAAACGACAACGTGGTTTCGGTGAGGATCGAGATCGGCACGGCGAGAGTGGTGTTGGCGAGAATCAGACCGCTCACGTTCGGAAGGATGTGTTGACGGACGACGTGCAAACCGGAGCCCCCGAGCGAGCGCGAACGGTCGACGAACGTTCGTTGCTTCAGGGTGAGGACCTGAGACCTGACCAGGCGTGCGGTCGAGGGCCACGAGGTGATGCCGATCACGAAGATCATGTTCAAGAGCGACCGCCCCAACACGGCGGCGAGAACGATGGCGAGAGGTAGAAACGGAATCACAAGGAACCACTCTGTGATCCGCATCAGGGCCGAATCCAGTTTGCCACCGACGAATCCCGAGACGATTCCGACTGCCGATCCGATGAGAATCGTAAGAAACGATGCCGCAAGCCCGACGAGGAGGCTGATCCGCGAGCCGTAGACGAACTGGTCCCACACCGACCTACGGAAGTGGTCGGTGCCGAGCGGCCCAACCTCGGCGGGTGTGCCCCACTGGGGCAGGCCGGCAGCTCTGGCTTTGACCGGGTTGATGTAGTCGGTTCCGGCGACGAGAGGGGCGGCGATGGCCAAGATGACGAAGAAGGCGAGAATGATCACCCCAATGCGTCCCGACCTCGCCTGCCAAAACTCCCTAGCGACCTCGACCCATCGTTGGCGCTTTCGGTCGCCGACGACGACCGTCATGTCCGCACCCGCGGATCGAGGCGGCCATAGACGAGGTCGGCAATCAGGTTGAAGAGAATCACCGCCGCGCTGAAGAGCAGGAACAAACCCTGGAGCATCGGCAGATCAGGACCACGGATCGCGTCGCTCGTCGCTTTCCCGAGGCCGGGCCACGAGAACACCGTCTCGACTGCGATTGCCCCCGAGAGGACGAAGCCCAAGTTGATCGCGCTGAGAGTTACCACCGGGAGGAGTGCGTTGGGGATGGCATGCCGATTACGGACCTTGATATCGCGCAGCCCCTTCGCTCGGGCGACGATCAGGTAATCCTCTTTCATCGTCTCGAGCAGCGAGCTGCGGGCAACGATGGCGTATTCACCGAGATAGGCCAGGGTCAAGGTCAGGGCCGGTAAAGCCATGTGATGTGCCTGGTCGAGCAATCGTCCAATCCCGGCGCGCGACGACCCGGCGTCGACCATGCCTCCCACTGGGAAGAGGCCGGTAGCAATTGCTCCGCCGACGAGGAGCAGCATGCCCAGCCAAAAATCGGGCATCGAGTAGAAGAGCATCGTCGAGGTTGTGATCCCGTAGTCCGTTTTCGTTCCCCGCCGCCACGCGGCCGCCACTCCTAGCGCGGTGCCGATGACCGCCGAAAGCACCGAGGAGATTCCCACCAGCGCCAATGTCGCGGGGATCTTCGCCTTGATCTCTTCCCAAACCGGCTGACGGCTCTGATAGGACAAGCCAAGGTTGAGCTGAGCAGTCTCTTCGAGATAGTCGATGAACTGGCCCCCGAGCGGCTTGTCGAGCCCGAACTCGGCACGAAGCTGATCAAGCCTCTCCTGGGGGATATTGCGGCCCCGAAACAAAGTTGAGACAGGGTCGGTCTGCACCACGCGGAACAAGAAGAAGTTGAAGATGAGGACAAAGGCGAGGGTGACTAAGGCCCCGCCAATCTTCCCGATCGTGAAACGAGCGTTCACTCGCGGTCGTCAGCACTCGCCCGCTTCCTTCGCGCGTTGGCGAGCAGCAGAACAATGACTCCCACGATGACGACTCCGGTGACGATCAGCACCACCGGACTGATCCCTCCGCCGACGGCGCCTCCCACCGGCTGCAGCAGGAAATAGGAAGGCGAGGTGTTGGAGAACATCACCGGTCCGATGTCGGCCGGCTGTCGAATCCAGCCCTCGAAGCGGTCGGTCCGGTAGGCCTGGAGATCGGGCGAGTAGTAGAGCGGGTAGTAGACCCCGGCCTCATACATCAGCCGAAGCATCTCGTGGACGATCTCCTTGCGCCGCTCCGGATTGAGCTCCTGATTTTGTTCCTCATAAAGGGCGTCGTAGTCGGGATCGGCCCAGTTGGCGTCGTTGTTGTTGCCGATCTCGGCGCTGGTGAAGTACGAAAGCATCGGATCAGGATCCACAAATGGCGTCCATCCCCACACAAAGGTGTCGTAGTCACCGGCGACAATCACCTCGAAAAGTTGCCCACCGTCGTAACTGTTGAGTTCTACCCCTAAGCCGATTACCTCCATCCATCCTGGGAAGAGCTCGCCGATGGCGGGGTACGTGTTGGAGTCGGTGTTGACGCCGTGGCGGAGCACGATGTTGTCGCCGCCGCCAGGCATCTCCCTGATGCCGTCGCCGTCGGTGTCGAGATATCCGGCTTCGTCGAGCAAGGCGTTGGCGCCGGCAACGTCGTAGGCAATTTGCTCGTCTTCAGGGATATCCGGCACCCAACTTGGGTCGGCCGACGGAGAGATTGTCGTCGCCGGCTCACCGAAACCGGCGAGCACGTCCTCGATCACCGCCTCTTTGTCGATAGCCATGCCAATCGCCCGGCGGACGATCGGGTCGAGAAGCGCGGGATGGGGCTGACCTTCGGCAGCGCCACCATTGATCGCGAGTTCATCAAACCCGCCCTGGTAACCGGCGATGGCGACGATGTTGGGATCGTCATCCAGGGTCGCCATCGACTCTTCGGCTACATCGTGGATAGCGTCAAGCTCGCCAGCCTGCAGGGCCGCGACCCTGGCATCGGCATTGGTGAAGATCTGGAAGACGATGGTGTCGATCGCGGGCTCGCCCTGCCAATAGTTGGGATTCGCGCGCATGCGAACGAACTGCTCTGGCTCGTACTGTTCGATGACGAACGGTCCGCTCCCCACCCCATCTAGGGCTTCATACGAAGTGACAGCCTCGCCGTCGGGCGCAATCGGCTCCCAGATGTGCTTGGGGACGATGTAGACGTCCATCGTCGGCAGTTTGGGGTCTGGGACGAGGCTCGTGATCTCGACGGTGCGATCGTCGATCACCACGGCGTCGAGGTTGGTGGTAGTAGCGACATGATTGGTCCATCCCTGATCGCGGGAGGTGTTGATGGTCCAGGCAATGTCCTCGGCGGTCAACGGGGTGTTGTCCGACCAGAGCAAGCCTTCCCGCAGGGTGTAGGTGTAGGTCCGGCCATCGTTCGATGGCTCCCATGACTCGGCAAGCCCTTCGATCGTCGAGAAGTCTTCGGCCGACTTGTCGGTGAGGGTGGCGTACTGCAGGTTCCAAATCTCGTAGACAGAGACTTCGAACCCGACGGTGACGTTCAACGACGTCCACGGTTGTCCAAGGCCAACCCGCAATACCACCTCCTGGTCATTGGTCGAGGCAATGGCTGCCGAGCCTGCCCCCAGGGACGAGAGGACTATCACCGCCAGAATCAACCGCTTCAAACGCACCTCCTCGGGTCTGTCGAGGGTAGGTCAAGACAGGGAGCGTCGGCTACCTTCAACGGGGTGGAATTTCTTCGGGCCGCGATCCTGGCTCTGTTGCTGGTGTTGCCGCCTGGCGGAACTTTCTACGACGACGATCGACTGACCGGCGAACCTGCCATCGAGGCGCTCGTCGCGGCGGATATCACCCAGGGGTGCGGGACGAACAGCTTTTGCCCACACGCGGTTGTCACTCGTGGGCAGATGGTGACGTTTCTCGGTCGTGCCCTGGAAGAATCGCCTTCGGTCCTGGCGGGGCCGTTTCCGGATGTCAGCAAAGACCTCTACTACGCGGGTTTCGCGGTCCGGCTGCACGAGATGGGAATTGTCGAGGGCCGCGCCGACGGCACCTTTGGCGGTGAGAGCCTGGTGACCAGAGGCGAGATGGCGGTCTTCCTGACTCGGGCCCTCGGCCTCGAACCCGGAAGTGACGCTCCGTTCAGCGACGTCGATCCATCGCTCTTCTACGCCGAGGCGATCGACGCGATTCGAACCGCCGGAGTCACCATCGGCTGTGGCGACAACCGGTTCTGCCCCAGCCAGTCGGTGACCCGTCACGACATGGCGCTCTTCCTGACGCGGGCATTTCACCTCGAGCTCCCCGTGGTTCCGGTTCGTCTAAGCCCACTCGACGGTTTGCCGGTCCCCGATGGGTTCTCGGTCAATCGCCGGATCATCGCGGTCAAAATCGACAACGCCGCCCCGGCGCGTCCCCAATCCGGGATCGAGAAGGCCGATGCGATGATCGAGTTGATGGTCGAGGGCGGCCTGTCCCGGATGATGGCGCTTTTCCTCGAATCCGATACCAGCTATCTCGGTCCGGTCCGCTCGGTTCGGCCCACCGACGCCCTGGTCGAGTCGCTTGGGGCCACCGTCGCCATCTCGGGAGCCCAACCCTGGATCGCCGACCAACTCGAAGCGGAGGGGGTTCCCATCATTCGCGAGTCGCAGGTGGCGCCGCCGGCGATGTTTCGTATCTCGAGCCGGGTGGCTCCCCACAATCTCTACGCCAACACCGTTGCGCTCAGGGCCGAGGCGGACCTGGGCGGCTACGCCAACGCTCCGCCACCTGATCTTTTCCTCTGGGGCGACTTCGCCTATCCCGACGCCGCGGTTGTCAACTGGATCGACGTCTCCTGGTCAGATCCGGTGTCGACCATCTGGCATTGGGACGGCGCCCGCTACCTCCGCTCATCCAATACGACCCCCCACTACTGGGTCGACCAGAACGGCTCGTCAGGCCGGGTCGCCGCTGACAACCTGGTGGTGATCTTCGGCCAGTACTACGAAGTCACCGCACCCCCCGGCTTTGACGGTTCGATTGTCCCGGCGATGAACACGATCGGATCGGGCCGCATGGTCCTTTTCACCAAAGGCCGGGTGATCGACGGAACCTGGTCGCGACCAGACAATGAAACTTGGTTCACCTTCTCGACGCCCGCCGGGGAGCTGATCGTCCCTCCCGGTCTCACCTGGATCCACGTCATTCCTCACGACCGCCCCCTCACCTGGGGATAAGAACTTCGTTCTTATCACGCAAGCAGGGCGTAAAACGCCCTGCTTGAGGACAGAGTACGGCTAGAGCGTCGAGCGCGAGCCAGTGAGCATCGCCGCGACGAAACTCGTTGCGCCTCCCACCGTCATCGAGGGCCCGGCAATCGACGCCGGGGATATCGCCCACGTCACGCCACCAATTACGGTCATGGTGGCCATCGCCACGAGGAGTGTGCGCTGGTCCCTGCGGAATCGAGCCAGCAGCAGTCCGACGACCACTCCGTAGAGCACTGCCACCGTCCAGAAGAGGGCATCCATCGCTATTCGCCGATGTCCTCGAACCAGAGCTCGGGTTGCGCGTTGATGAAATCGGCCATCATCGTTACGCAGTCGAGGCGGTCAAGCACCATCAGGTCGACCCCGCGCGATCGCAGATACGACTCGGGGCCTTTGAAGGTGTGGTTTTCCCCTATCACGATCGTGGGAATCGCGTAGAGCAAAGCCGTGCCCGAGCACATATCGCACGGAGAAAGGGTGGAGTAGAGGGTCGACCGCCGGTAGCTCGAGGCGGTCAGCCGGCCGGCGTTGTCGATGGCGTCCATCTCAGCGTGAAGGATTGGGCTGCCTTTCTGCACTCGGCGGTTGTGCCCCCGCCCAACAACCTCCCCGTCGACCACAAGGACGGATCCGATCGGGATCCCACCCTCGGCCAAGCCGATTTTGGACTCTTCGACCGCCGCATCCATGAAGTCGACCACGGCCGCACCTTAGGTTTGCACTAGAGGTCGAGGTCGGAGCCAGAGGTGGAAACTGGCGATCATGGAGCCCTGAGGTAGCGTGTCAGCGTGACTATGCGCCGCTTTCTACTTATCACCTCTCTGGCCCTCGTGCTCTCGGCGTGTGAGGTCCGCACTCATCTACGCGTCGACGCCAACGACCTTTCTAACGGCACGATTACCGCCATCGTTGGATTCGACGAGGAGTTTCGCAATCTGATGGCGGAGTCAGCGGGCCAGGGAGACATCCTGGCTGAGCTCGAATCATCTGCCGAAGCCGAAGGGTGGGAAGCGGAGCCCTTTGTCGACGGAGATATCGAGGGGTACCAAATCTCGCGCGGGTTCTCTTCGATCGAGGAGCTACAAGAGCTGATGTCATCGAGCATGCTCAGCGAGGAGTGGGGCTACAGCGACATCAGCTTTACGGAGGATGAGGGCGACTTTGTTTTCGAAGCGAGGGGCGGGAACCCGATGAGCGAGCTGTCGGGCCAAGCAGGTTTTGAGGGCATGGAGGACCTGCTCACGGTCGACTTCCAAATCGCCGTCACCTTTCCTGGCCCGGTGCAGGAGCACAACGGCGACCTCGAGGCCCGGACGGTGACTTGGGACCTCGACAACCTCGAGACCGGTACGGGCACCCTCTTTGGCCGCTCTTCGGTCGGCGGCGGGTTTCCTTGGGCGATGATTGGCGGCGTCGTGCTTGCCCTGCTCGTCGCGGGCGCGGTGGTTTGGCGATTACGAGAGTCGAAACCCAAGCCGAGGGAGATCGTCGTTCCGGTGGTGGTGGGTCCGACCGCCGGCGAGAACCACATGGCGGGCGAGATTCAGCCGGCCAGCGAGGATCAGCCGGTCAAGGAATCCACGTAGCACCAACGCCAGGGCAGGGTCACCGACCGGCCTCCTTCCGCCAGGCACTCGTGGCACCCGTCCGGAGTGGTGGGTTCAACAGGAAGATTCGAGGGTTCGAGGTGATCGCAGCTCATCGTTCCGCCTCAGCCTCGATCTCGACCTTCCAGCGGGGGTCGAGGAGCGCTTTGATGACAACCATCGTTGATGCGGGCCGGATCTCAGAGAAGACTTCGCCGTGGGCGCGACCAGCCTCTTCGGAGTCGGCGCGGTCGACCAGGAACATCCGGGTCCGGATTATGTCTTCGGCTTTGAATCCGCCAGCCGCCAACGCAGTGAGAATGATCTCGAGACAGCGTTTCGTTTGCAGGTAGGCGTCGTCAGGGCAGCTTCCATCAGGCCAGATGGGGGCGGTCCCCGCAACAACGACTCGATTGCCAACCCGCAAAGCCCGCGAGAAACCCACGCTGGATTCAAAGGGCGATCCCGAGGAAATTCGTTCACGATCACTCATCTGGACGCCCATTGTGGCGGGGTCGAGAAAATCTGTTCAATTGATACTTGACCGATCACAGGGATGTAATTACAGTCGTGTATGCGCCCCAATAGGTTGTGGTCAGGCGGAGGGAAACCACAACATGTTGTGGTTTTGAGGTTCTAGACGCCAGGGTTTCCCGTTCAAACTTTGTCTTTGGTCGGGATGCCCGTGACCGCTCGAAGGGAGAGCCAGATGAGCAACGGACATGGATTGCGGATCCCGCGACGCTTCACAGTGGAGGGGCAGGACCCCTACGAAGGTATCGATTGGGTGAGGCGGGACTCGAGGATCACCAACCCCGACGGCTCGATCGTCTTTGAGGTGAAGGACGCTGAAGTTCCGTCGACCTGGTCGCAGGTGGCGACCGACATTGTTGTGTCCAAGTACTTCCGCAAGGCCGGGGTTCCGCAACTCGACCCCGACGGCAACAACATCCTCGGCTCTGAGACCTCGGCCCGCCAGGTTTTCGATCGGCTGGCCACAACCTGGCGCTGGTGGGGAGAGCAGCACGGCTACTTCGCCTCTGCTTCTGACGCGCAAGCGTTTGAGGACGAGATGAAGTTCATGCTCGCCAATCAGATCGCCTCCCCTAACTCACCGCAGTGGTTCAACACCGGTCTCGCACATTCCTACGGGATCACCGGCACGCCACAAGGGTTCTGGTTCGTCGATCCTGTGACTGGCGAGATGACCGAGTCACCCGATGCCTATACGCATCCTGCCCCCCACGCCTGTTTTATCTCAAGCGTCAAGGATGATCTCGTCAACCCCGGTGGGATCATGGATCTCTGGGTGCGCGAGGCCCGCCTCTTTAAAATGGGCTCCGGCACAGGCTCAAATTTCAGTCAGATCCGGGCCGAGAACGAGATGCTTTCTGGAGGCGGCAAGTCATCGGGCGTCATGGGCTTCCTCCGGATCGGCGATCGCGCTGCGGGCGCGATTAAATCGGGAGGAACGACCCGTCGCGCGGCCAAGATGGTCATCCTCGATCTCGACCACCCCGACATCGAAGAATTCATCGATTGGAAGAAGCATGAAGAGGACAAGGCCCGGGTTCTCATCCAACACGGTGGCTACCCAGCCGACTTCAACGGCGAGGCATACGCAACTGTCTCCGGCCAGAACTCGAACAACTCGGTGCGCGTGCCGAACGAGTTCATCGAGGCAGTCCGCAACGACGGCGATTGGGAGCTGAAAGAGCGCACGACGGGCAAGGTTCGCAAGACAATCAAAGCCCGCGAGCTTTGGCGCAAAGTGGCCGAAGCGGCCTGGGCGTGCGCCGACCCCGGCGTCCAGTTCGACTCGATCATCAACGAATGGCACACCTCACCGGCGGGGGGAAAGATTCGCGCAACAAACCCTTGCTTCACAGGTGAGTCCCGGGTTGCCACTGACAAAGGCCTGATCCAGTTCAAGGACCTAATTCATCGCGTTGCCGAAGGTGATGCCTTCCAGGTTTATACGCACGATTCCACCGGCGACCAGCCGACCGAAACGATCAGTCTGACGACCCCTACTCAAGTCATGGTCACCGGCAGGAATCAGATCCTCCGCCTCGAATTTTCCGATGGCAGAGTGTTGAGGCTGACGCCGAACCACCGGCTGTGGACCGCGAATCGCGGCTGGGTGCGTGCGGACGAGCTGACCGAGTCCGATCGGGTACGGTTGCTCGACGAGCCAATCGACTTCGGCATGGCCTCGTGGTCGATCCCGGTGGCTACCGATGTGTTGCTGTATCAGAAATGGTCATCGCGCAAAAATCCCGTGCTCCTCCCCGAGAAGTGGACAGAGGAGTTTGCCCACTACCTCGGTTGGCTAGTCGGCGACGGCAGTCTTACTGACAAGACTGCGGTGACTGTGTATGGCTCGGAGGCCGAACAGCAGTCGGTGATGTTGTCGCACCTGGCGCTTCTCACGGAGGTCAACGGTGGGATCGCTCCCAAGCCAACGGCTATGGCCAACGGCACCTGCCAACTTCGGCTGGCCAGACATGCGTTTATGAACTTCCTCGAGGCGCTTGGTGTCAGTCGTGGACGCGCTCATGAAAAGAAGGTTCCGTGGTCAATCTTCGAAGCACCCAAGCCGATTGTTGCCGCGTTCCTCAGAGGACTGTACGACTCCGATGGGTGCGTCCACTTCGGACCCGAGACTCGTTACGCGGGACTCGCGAGTACGTCGACGCAGCTATTGCGTGACGCTCAACAGCTACTAGATACGTTTGGTGTGCATGGAACGATTTACGCCGTCCGCGCGGCATCGACTGGACACTTTCACTACGTCACGAAGAGTGGAGACCATCGGGACTACGAATCGAAACAAACCTCGGACCTGCGGATCAGTGGTACGGACCTAGAAAGGTTTCAGGATTACATCGGATTTGATCTGCCCGCTAAGCGCGAGCGCCTTGATGACGTCCTGGCACGAACCACCCGATACGCGACGAAGCATTGGACCAGACTGCGATCTCGGGTGGAGGACGGTTGGGAGACGACATACAACCTGACCGAGCCCAAGAATCACTCCTACCTGACCGCATCGGTGCTCGTTTCGAATTGCGCGGAATACGTTTTTCTTGACGACACCGCGTGCAATCTGGCGTCGATCAATCTCATCAAGTTCTTCGACGACGAACGCGCTACTTTCGATACCGAGGCGTACGAGCATGCCATCCGACTGTGGACGCTCACCCTCGAGATCTCCGTGACGATGGCGCATTTCCCCTCGCGGGAGATCGCCCAGGGCTCATACGACTATCGCACTCTCGGTCTCGGGTATGCCAATTTGGGGACGCTGCTCATGCGCATGGGTCTGCCCTACGACTCCGACGGTGGACGGGCAGTGTCGGGGGCGATCACTGCCATCCTCACCGGCTTCTCCTACGCCACTTCTGCCGAGCTGGCGGCCTCGGTCGGGCCATTCCCCCGATTTGTGGAGAATCGAGAGGCGATGCTCCGGGTTATCCGCAATCATCGTCGGGCGGCCTATGACAGCGCGCAGCGCGAATACGAAGGACTGTCGCATTACGTCATGGGAGTTGACTCCGAGCTGATTCCCCCCAACCTCCTCACTGCCGCTCGCCAATCGTGGGATCTCGCCCTCGAGAGGGGTGAGCGTTACGGGTTTCGCAATGCACAGGTAACCGTAACGGCTCCAACCGGCACCATCGGGCTGCAGATGGACTGTGACACCACCGGAGTCGAGCCCGACTTCGCCCTGGTCAAGTTCAAGAAGCTGGCCGGAGGGGGTTACTTCAAGATCGTCAACCAATCGGTGGCGCCGGCGCTACGCAACCTTGGGTACGAGACCCAGCAGGTCGCCGACATCGTGCGATACATCGTTGGGACGAGCTCGCTCGACGGCGCTCCCCATGTCAACCGGCCGTCCCTGATCGAGAAGGGCCTTAACGAAGAAGACCTCGCCAGGATCGGGAGGGCCTTGCCGACGGTATTTGAGCTCAAACATGCCTTCAACCCGTTCGTCCTCGGCGAGACCGCCATGCAACGGCTCGGCTTCACCGCCGACGAATACGCCACATTCGACTTCGATCTGCTGCGAGCGATCGGCTACAGCTCGCGCGAGATTCGAGAAGCCACAGCACATGTGTGTGGTCAGCAGATGATCGAAGGGGCGCCGCATCTCGCTGAGGAGCATCTCGCCGTCTTTGACACCGCCAACCGCAACGGCCGCAACGGCCGCCGGCTGATCCATCACACCGGGCATATCAAGATGCTCGCCGCCACCCAGCCGTTCCTCTCGGGCGCCGCCTCGAAGACGATCAACATGCCGAACGAGGCCACGGTCGAGGACATCGAGGAGAGCTACATGCTTTCCTACGAGCTCGGCGTCAAGTGCATGGCACTTTATCGAGACGGGTCAAAGGCGAGTCAGCCGCTGTCGTCGGGCTCGGACGACGCCCAGTCCGAAGACGAGCCGGAAGCAGTGACGCTCGCCCACGAGATCGACAAGCAGATCCTGTGGGGGAAAATCCCGGCGGGAATGTCTCCTACCCAGGCCTACAGCCAAGGCATGCATCCCCCGCGATTCATCTTGCCACCACGGCGGAGTGGGTACACCCAAGAGGCGCGCATCGGTGGCCACAAGGTCTATTTGCGGACCGGTGAATACGACGACGGCACCCTGGGTGAGATGTTCATCGACCTCGCCAAGGAAGGAGCGACGCTGCGCGGAATTCTCTCTTGCTTCGCGATCGCAGTGTCGAAGGGGCTGCAGTTCGGCGTGCCGTTAGAAGAGTTCGTCGACACGTTCACCTTCCAGACCTTCGAGCCCCGGGGCATGGTCGAAGGCCACCCGAACATCAAGATGGCCAACTCGATCGTCGACTACGTCTTCCGGGCGTTGGCAGTCGAATACCTGCAGCGAGACGACCTCGCCCAGGTGCCGCCAAATCGGGACGGCGAGCTGCCGGAGCCGAAGAAGGGGCTCGCAATCGACGCCGGCGTTCAGCTCGATCTGACCGACGCGGTGGCCGAGGAGAACCTCGCCGCAGTGGTGTCGGCAGTCAAGCTGCTCGACGCCAAGCCCAAGCCTGCATTTCCCGTTAGCGAGGCGATCATCGTGGCGCCCGCCACCGTCCGCGACGCGGGCACGGCGGCGATGCAGTCGGTGCTGAGCGAAATGATGGGTGATGCCCCGCTGTGCGATACCTGCGGCCACATCACCATCCGCAACGGCTCCTGCTACAAGTGTCTCAATTGCGGGAACTCGCTGGGCTGCAGCTAGGCCTCCGCGCCTCTAGCTCGCGTATCGCTGGGCGGCTCGGGCCCGAGCTTTGGCCGCTTCGATATCGCGGTCCTTGGGTGGTGAGGTGGCCACCAAAGCATCAACCAGAGATCGGGTTGCGTCGGTCACCGTCGCCAGCGCTTGCTCGAAGGCTTCCTCGTTGGCCCGCGACGGGCGGGTGAACCCGCTGATTTTGCGGACATACTGAAGGGCGGCTTCGGCCACCTCATCGTCGGTGGCGGAGGGTTGGAAATTATGCAGAGTTCGGATGTTGCGACACATGTGACCAGGGTACCGATCTCAGATCGAGAAGAGCTGCCCCGGCTTACTTAGCCCGCATCCGATTGTTGCGGGCGTCGTGGGTGAGTTCAGCCAGGCCGAGCTCCTCGAGCAGCGGCGGCAAGTACATTCCGAAACGACCGCGGAGGCCCTTCTTGAGGCCGTACCAACCGCCTCGCGGGTTTGTCGTGGAACGGCCCCATCCCTCGACGGTTCCCGCCTTGGCGTCCTTTTGCTCGTCAGCAGCGCCGAGATCCATCCAATCTCCATGCTTCTTCAGCATCGCGTGGAGCTCATCGATCGCTCGTAGGTCGTAGCGCAATTGGGTGGAGCCCACCTGACAGACGAGCGATGGGGGATCGGTTGTCTCGTCTCGATACATCTGATAGTCAGAGGTGCCCGGAGGGGTCTTCAACACCCACGGGTCCTCTTTGGTCCCTCCGGCCATGCCAACTCTCCTTTTCGTCTTGTGACTCAGTCCGAGCCAAAGCTATCGAACGATTCGGTCAGCCAATCTCGTATCAGGCCATCGACTTCCTCGGCTGTTTGCAGATTCACGAAGTGAAAGATCTTCCGACCGGTGTCGATCGGCTTTCGGGAAATCCGGGAGTGGGAGAGGCGCCGATTTAGCGGGAATGACAGAGCCACCCACTTCGCCATCGGGCGCAGCTCGACAAAGCTGCCGGGCGACTTAATGAAGATTCCCACGGAGACTGGCTCCACCCTCATCGGCCCGAGGCTCTCGAGATGCGCCAGCACCGCCTCGAAAATCGGTCGCTCCCACTCCGGCCCGGTAGAGAAGTACTCCTCGAGCTCGAGCGCCGGCGCACATACATGCGACTGGCGGCTCCGACGAAACGATCGCGAACAACTTGGGCAGATCCACGCCATCGCTCACCTCGACGTCTCGTGGAGCGGAACTCCGCCAGCTTCGTAAATAGGATCCTCGCCCGGGTCGATTCCGCGCGCCGCCTGCGTCAGCCGGCTCAAATAGTGCTGCCAGCCGTGGCGATGACGGTCGTCCTCGCCGGCGGGCAGTCCCTCGTGGAGCATCCGCAACAAGGTGCCCCGCTCCGTCGCCTCGAGCGTGAAGGTGACGGTGCTGCTGGCCGGAGGGACCTCATCTGAGCCTTCCCATCCCCAGGTGAAAACAACCTTTTCAGAGGCCCGCACCTCGACAAAGCTGCCGCGAGCGTGGTTCCCCCCGATGTCCACCGCGAACAGCCCGCCGGGTTTGGCATCGAGAGTCGCATGGCCACCCATCCATTTCCGCATCTCGGTCGCAGAGACGAAGAACTCGAAGACCGTCTCGGGAGAGGCCTCAATCAGAACTTCCTCGCTGACGGCCGCAGAACGCTCATGGCCTGGTCGCTCAGGACTTGGCATGCCGATGCCGTTCCTTTCGCTCCGCCTGCCGTTTCAGCTCCTGCAAACGGGGAGACCAGAACGACTGCAGATGGTTGATCACGTCGTCCACGGCCATTGATTCTGCCTGGTAAAGCCGGCGGCTGCCGTCCCGACTTTCGGAGAGCAGGCCGGCCTCCCGCAACACGCCGAGATGCTGGGACACGGCGGGTCGGGTTGTCTGGAAGTGGTTGGCGATCTCCCCGGCGCTCAATGGCTGGTTGGCGACCAGCTGCAGAATGCGGCGTCGAGTGGGATCGGCTAGAGCTCGAAATGCTGAGTCGACGTCTGAGATATTCATTTGATAGGATTCGCTAACGTAAGCAACAGCTTACAGCCTATCGAGACGAAAGGAGTCTCATGCCCAAGTACGTCGTGCTCTACACCGCTCCAGTTTCAGCGGCAGATCAGATGGGGAACAACGACCCGGAGATGGCCGGCGAGGCGATGAAGGCCTGGAACGACTGGTCGGCCAAGGTTGGCGACGGGATGGTCGATTTGGGGTTGCCGCTCGGCAACGGTCGCAAGGTCACGTCGCAGGGCTCGTCCGAAGCCGGGACCGAGGTAGCTGGTTACTCGATCCTCTCGGCGGACAGTGTCGACGAAGCGGTCAAGCTGGTCGATGGTCATCCGCACCTGCAGATGCCAGGAGCAGCGATCGAGGTCTACGAGACTCTCGATCTGCCCGGCGGGATGTAGGGCCAGCAAACCTCGCGATCCCCAAGCTGGCTCTAAGCCAGCGCTTCCATGATCGCGGTGAGCTTGCGGGCGGTGTTGCAGTTGCGAATCGTCATTCCCTTGTAAAGCGCGGACCCGACGAGCCGAGGCATCCCGCTCCTGGTGACGTTGGCGCGATCGACCCGCCAGATGATCGCGCCCGGCACGTACATCACCTCATCGAGTTCGGGTTTGGTCGGCAGCTCTTTGATGACCGACGGCCTGTCGAATTCCTTCCAGAGGAAGAGCACATCGCATCTCATCTCGGAGTCGTTGGTCCAATTCGCGGGCAAGGCTTGCTCAAGCCGTTTCATCGATGTGAGGCTTCGGAGCAGGACCCTGATCGAAAACCCGAAATCCCGTTCGATCGACTTCTCGAGCTTCGCCTCCAGCTCGGCCGCCGTTCGTGCGGTCGACTTGAAGACGACGTTGCCGCTGTTTATGTAGGTAGTCACCTCCGCCATTCCGGCACCCTCGAAAGTCGCCTTGAGCTTCTTCATCTCCACCTTGTTCTTGCCCCCGACGTTGATTCCGCGGAGGAGCGCCACATAGACCACAGGTCGTTTTTATCACGTAAACAGGGCGGAAAACGCCCTGTTTACGTCGCGAGAACGGGGAAAGGCCGGGCAAGATGGCCGCGATGAACACTGAAGCCCTTCGAGTCAGGCGGGTCTATCTGCTCCTCACCTTGCTGACCACGCTCGCTTCTTCGTTCATTTGGGGCATCAACACCTTGTTCTTGCTCTCCGCGGGTCTGACCAACACCCAAGCCTTCGTGGTCAACGCCTTCTATGCCGCCGGCGAGTTTCTTTTCGAGGTTCCAACCGGCGTGATCGCCGACACCCGCGGCCGGCGCACGTCCTATCTGTTGGGCACGGTCACGCTTACCGCCTCCACTCTGCTCTATCTTTTTATGTGGCAGACCCAGGCCCCCATCTGGGGTTGGGCGATCGCCTCGGTCCTGCTCGGGCTCGGCTTCACCTTCTTCTCAGGGGCGACCGAGGCGTGGCTGGTTGATGCGTTGAACGCCACCGGCTACGACGGGCCGCTTGAGTCGGTCTTCGGCCGGGCCCAGGTCGTGTCGGGGGCGGCGATGCTGGTCGGTGCGGTCGCGGGAGGAGTAGTCGCCCAGGCTTCGTCACTCGCCGTGCCATATGTGATCAGAGCCAGCCTGCTCGGTGTGACCTTCATGGTCGCCTGGCGATTCATGCATGATCTCGGCTTCACTCGCCGCCCGTCGGCGAGGGTCATTACGGAGGCGAAGGCGATCTTGAGAGAGTCGGTTCAAACCGGTTTTGGCAACCCCAATCTCCGCTGGCTGATCCTGTCTTCGTTCTTCCTCACCGGAGTTGGCTTCTACGGCTTTTACGCCATGCAGCCCTACCTCCTCGAGCTTTACGGCGACGAATCAGCGTTTGCGCTCGCCGGCCTCGCCGCGGCGGTCTTTGCCGGGGCCCAAATCTTCGGGGGGTTGGTGGTGCCCTGGGTTCAGAAGCTGTTCCGGCGCCGCACTACGGCGATCCTCACCGGAACAACGTTGGCGACTGTGTCGGTCGCTCTCGTCGGACTTGGAGATCGATTCGTGCTCGTCGCCGCGGCGTTCATCGCGTGGGCGTTCTTCTTCTCGCTCACCGGCCCCATCCGCCAGGCGTTTCTGAACGGCTGCATCAAGTCCTCGCAACGTGCGACCGTCCTCTCGATGGACGCGTTGGTGGGCTCAGCTGGGGGTGCAGCCACGCAGCCACTTCTCGGGCGGGTGGCCGATGCGAACGGTTATGGCGCTTCCTATCTCGTCGCCAGCGCGATTCACGTTCTCGCCCTTCCTTTCATCTACCTCGCCCGCCGGCAAGACGCTCCCGGCGAATCAATCGAGGAAGTCGAGCCCGCCCAGCTTTAGGCCCGAGAGAACCAGAGCTGAAACTCGAGCACGCCCTGGTCCTCAAGGGACAGGACGATCGGCGCCGAGGGAGTGTCGACGTCGTAGTCGGCAAACACCACGTCGGTGGAACCGGTGACGATGATCAACCCCTCAACCAACTTCGCTTCTATCGGAATCGTTACCGACTTGGTGATTCCATTGATCGTCAAATCACCAATGGCGTCGGCCGACACTGTCGACCCAGTCTCGGCGTCCGACCCCAGGTCGATCGGCTCCGTGAGAACGAACGTGGCATCCGGGTTCGACTGGGTGTTGAGCGCCTCCTGGATGGCATCCTCGCGACGCGAACGATCGCTGACGATGGTCGTGAGATCCACGGCGATGTCGACGACGTCGAGGGTGGTGCCGTTGATCTCGAGCGTGCCGGCGACGTTGGGGGTGCGACCCACGGCGACGGTTTCACCGATGGCATCCAACACTTCGTTCACGCGGAACCCGGCGAAGGTGGCGGCGGTGTCTTCGGTCACCGAGAACTCGCCCACGGTGGAGTCGATGGTCCAAGTCCCTTCGACACCATCGACCGCGGCTGCCGCCGTGGTTTCGGAGGTGGCCACCTCGCCGCCAGTGGAGCTGACTGCGGCCACGGCGGCGTCGATGTCAACCTCCGACGGCGCGTTCCCAGCGAAAAAATAGATGAGAAATGCTGTCACTCCGATGACCACCACTCCGAGAATCAGTAGAGGGACGCGCTTTGAGCGTCGGGGTGGGTTCGATGTCACTTTGGGGACCTTTCGTATTTGAGAGCTGAACTTTGGGCAAACTCGCTGAGACTTGGCTCGGGATTTCCTGAGATTTATACGCCAAGAACAACGGCTTCGGATCTTCTCACACCATCGTCAGGCCACCGGATACCGATAGGACCTGCCCAGTGATATGGCTAGCGCCTTCCGAGGCGAGGAAAAGAATGGCGTGGGCCACGTCGTCGGCGGTGGCCAGCTTCCCCAGAGGGGTCTGACGGATCATGGCTTCAGCCAGCTTGCCGGTTTGATCGAATCCCGCGAGAAATGGCGTGTCGGTGGGGCCTGGGGCCACGACATTGACCCGGATTCGACGGCGGGCGACCTCGCGCGCCAGCGCTTTGCTAAACGCGATGACGCCGCCTTTGGCGGCTGAATAGACCACTTCGCCCGATGAGCCAACGCGTCCCGCGTCGGAGGCGACGTTGATTATCGAACCGCCCTCTTCCACAGCGGGCAATACGGCATGCGTCAGGGCGATCGGTCCGAGCAAATTGATGTCGATCACTTTCGTCCAGAACGGTTCGTCGGTGTCCGCGAAAGGCATCGCCCGGTCCCACCCGGCGCAGTTGACGAGAGTCCGGATCGTCCCGAGATCGGAAACCACGGCCCGAGCCGTTTCGAGGACTGCTGTCCGGTCGGAGAGATCTACCAGATAGCTCGAGGCCCGCCCGGACTGGAGGGAGGCGGGCGCCACGTCGAGCATCGCTACCCGATGCCCTTTGGCGAGCAATTGACGGCTTGTCGCCAGTCCGATCCCGGAAGAGGAACCGGTCACGATTGCGGTCGCCTCGCCCACTAGGCCATTATTGCCCGCAGATGGATGACTACGCCGGCCTCCGCATCGAGCACTCTGAGAACGGCGTCACCGAGGTTGTCCTGGCCAACGCCGAGCGGCTCAACGCCGTAGATGCCGAAGGTCATCGCGCCCTCACCTACGTTTGGAACGAGCTTGATGCCGATCAACTTACGCGCGTAATCTTGCTTCGCGCCGAAGGGCGAGCCTTCTCTGCTGGCGGTGACTTCAGCCTGCTGGAAGCGATGATGAATGACATCGAGGTTCACCGACGAACATTGCGGGAGGCTCGTGATTTGGTCCGCAACATCATCGAGTGCTCAAAACCAATCGTTTCAGTGATCAACGGCGCCGCGGTCGGAGCGGGGCTCGCCGCCGCCCTGCTCGCCGATATACCGCTGGCGGGGGAGTCAGCCCGGATTCTCGACGGACACACCAACCTCGGGGTTGCAGCGGGAGATCACGCGGTGATGATCTGGCCCTTGTTGGTCGGAATGGCCAGGGCCAAGTTCTACCTTCTGACGAACGAACCGCTAAATGGTGCCGACGCCGAACGTATCGGCCTCGTCGCCAAGGTCTTTCCCGACGAAACGCTTCTGACCGAAGCCCGGGCAATCTGCGAGCGACTTGCCAGCGGATCGGCCGAGGCCTTGTCGTTGACCAAGCACACCCTCAACCACTGGCTCCGAATGGCATATCCAGCCTTTGATGCCTCGGTGGCCTACGAGTTCCTCGGCTTTCTGGCGCCGGATGCTCGCGAAGGCTTGACAGCTCTCCGCGAGAAACGGCGTCCCTCATTCGAATGAGCTTCAGAGAACGAGGACCAACATCCCGGTAAGCAATAGCACCACCGAGATCAGCACCGATTTTCCTGCCGTGAGATCGCGCGGAAGCTTGGTGGCGACAATTGGATCAAGCATTGCACCGGTGCCTACGAGAAGCCCGATCGAGCCGGCGAGCATAAGCGACAACGCCAATAGGGGTCGCGCGAAGACCCCGAGCATGGCGGCGAGCACGAGCACCGCGATTCCGAGCTGAGTGGTCCGCGACCCGAACTCGATGTCGAGACGTCGAGGCTTTTTGTTCGCGACGCGTTTGGACTGAAGCTCCCGAGGCTGAGTCGCCTCGGCGGGAGTGCGCCGGAGGGTTTTGGTTTGACCCGAGGCCACTTCGTGTTCCACGAGGCCGACCGCCTCAGCGAACTCGGAGGCTTCCCGGGTGACAAAGATGAACTCGTCGTCGTCCACGGCGAAGTGGAATCCATCGGTTTCGACTTCGATGTCAATTCGATCGCGGGGCCATTCGGCCACGGCTCGGTCGTTGATGAAGAGCGAGATCGAATTGTCGGCGACCTCGAGTCCCACGCCCATGGACTCTGTTGGGCGATCGGCCAGCCTTAGTTTTCCTTGAAAGGACCGCATCTATTTTTCCCCCCACGAACCCTCCCAGGCTATCCCGTCGTAGTCGGCGCTACTAGGGGAAAGTTCCGTACGCATCCTTCCAGAAGATCACCTGACTAGTAGCAATGCGATCGCGAGAGCGATGACGGCGCCCGACAGCAGTTTCAGAGGGACTTCCCAGGTGGCGAGGACCTTGGTCTGATCCCAGGTCTCAGTCGACGAGCCACCTTGGAGGGTCAGCTCGGCCTGATCGAACGCTCGCCTGAGCCGGCGGGCCGGGGTGCTCAATGCCCGCTGGGTGAGCGAGAGGAGAGTCATCGCAGCCGCGACCATCAGGGCACCCAACCCGACGGTTTGGGTCTGTGCCCAGTATCCGACGAGAGTCGGGAAGGCTCCCCAAGCGAGGGCGAAGCCGAGGGGCGTGTGGAGGAAATGAGGCCATTCAAATGCGTAACCGGTGGCGAGAGCGATGCCGGCAACAGCCCAGGCCAAGACCCAGGGTGAGATGAGGTTCATCCCCACCACCGCCACGACCGACGCCGCCAGCATTCCTCCTAACCCCAGTCCATACAGAGTTCTGCGGCTCAAGGTGGTTCGTAGCGGGCGGCTGTGGAGCTCGTCGAAAGCGTGCGCGCCGATTCCCAGGCCAAACAGAAATGCCACGAGGGTCCCCGCCAGGACTAAGCCGTCAAGATCGGGGGCTACTGCAGCCCCGATCGCGACGTGGGACAAGTTCCAGGCGGTGTATGGAGGGTGCAAAAGGGCAACCAGGTCGCCAGCCGTCGTCCCGATCGGGGCATAAAAGGCCGGTCGCTTCATGGCTTTCGGCCCCAGGCCACGACTCCGCCGCCCAACGACAGCTTCTCGATTCGGACCTCGGTGAAGCCTGCCAGCGTGAAAAGCCTTTCCGGTTCGGGATGGGCGAGGTGGAAATCCTCGATCGAGCCCTTGAGGAAGCGGCCCACGTCGCGCCAGCCGGGGCCGACCAGGCGGCCTGCTTGCGGGAGCAAGGTTCCGCTGTAGAGCCGCCACCACGGATTCCAGATCCCCCTCGGCAGCCCGAACTCGACCATCCCGATTTGTCCGCCCGACTTGACAACGCGACCCAGCTCCACCAAGCAGCCAACTGGGTCGTCGACATATCGAAGTAGGTAGCCGAACGTGAGGGCATCGAAGCTGGCGTCGGCAAATGGAAGCTGTTCGGCCCGGGCGAGCACCCGCGCCGGCCCGGGATGCAGGCTGAGCATTTCCCACGAGAGGTCGACCGCGGTCACAACCCAGCCGCGCGCTTGGAGAAGGCGGGTGATCGAGCCGGTGCCAGCCGCCACATCAAGCACCGCGGCCTTGGGTGTGTTCGAGAGGCCGTCCACCATTCGCCGGCGCCAACGGGAGTCTTGCCCGAGGCTCAGGACCGCGGCCCAACGCTCATAGGACGAGGCAATCGGCGGGAACAGGCGTCGCGCCACCAAGTTTGGACCCGAAGTCATCTAGATGACCACCGCGCCGTGGGGTCGTCGCGGAGTCGGCCGGTAGTCAACCGCGGCGCTCGTCGACGTCGATGATCGTCCCGGTCAAGCGTCCTTCCTCAGCGAGGTAAGCGAGCAGATGGCTCTCGAAAGACTCTGCCGCGGTTGTGATCGGTGCGGCTTTGCCGGCCACCGCCGCCAGGAACGATTCGATGATTCCCTCATCTCCCCCACCGTGGCCGCTACGGGCAGCCGGGATAGGGACTGCCTCGCCCTCGCCGGTGATGTGGTCGTAAAGCACGATCTCTTGGGTTCGCCCGAACCGACCCCGCAAGGTTGCCCTGGTTCCGTCGTAGCGCATCGTCCGTCCCTCTTCCTCTGAGTGACCGTGAGCAATCAACGTCACCGTTGCTCCGCTTGCCAACTCCATCGAGACCGTCTGGTGATCGACGACATCGGACCCGGCCTTATAGGCGCAGATGCCGTACGGCCCTTCGGCGATCGCCCGAAACCGGCCCTCGGGAGTGAGATCATCGGTCACGACGTGAACGGGCCAACCGGTCAGCCGTTCATCGAGGTAGAGGCGCCGGGCGTCGTAAGGGCAATCGGTTACCGGGCAGGGATCCGTGCAGCGGTCGGTGGCTCCCTCGGGAGCCCGTTCCGGCCGGAATTCGAAGAGATTCCCCATCGAGCTCAAGCGGCGCACCGGGGTGTTCAGGTTCCAATGGAGGACGTCGAAGTCGTGTGTGCATTTGGCGACAATGAAAGGAGGAGCCTTCTCCCGCCTGCCCCAGTTGCCGCGAACGAACGAATGGACCATGTGCCAGGCGCGCACGTTCTCCCGATGTTCGACGGTCACGATGTCGCCGAGGCGTCCCGATCGGACCACTTCGTTCAGGGTATTAAAGAACGGTGTGAACCGAAGGACGTGTCCGATGTGGAGCGTGCCGGCCGAATCGGCCGCCGCCTTCACCAATGCTCGGCACCCGTCCAGTGAATCGGCCATCGGCTTCTCGGCCAGCACCTGGTACCCGGCGCTCAGCGCCGCTTCGGCATGCTGGCGGTGGAAGCGGTCGGGGGAGGCGATAACCGCGGCCGGTGCCAAAACCGCCGATTCGAGAAGTTCGAGCGGCTCCCGGAAGCAGAGGTCGCGAGGGATTCGATGCGGCTCGGCGAAGCGCTCCAACCGCCCAGGATCGGGATCGGCAACGGCCACGAACCGGAGCTGGTCGGGATGCTCGAGCGCCCACCGTCCATAGACGTGGTGCCCACGCTGACCTGCCCCGATCATGACTGCCTCGATGGTCATGTTGCTCCGATCCCCGTGGCCAGTTCGGCGACGGCGGCTTCGACCCCCGGGCCTCGGTAGAACGTGTGGCCGTTGATCGGCGGGAGCGGATCTCCTGCCTGTCGCATGGACGAGGCCGGGTCGGGAACCTCGACGTCGTTGATCCCGACCCTCCCGCCGATCGGATCGGTTGCCCGAAAGAGATTGGTCCAGCGGTTGCCGATTCGTTCGGCGAGTGCTGCGAGTCGGACCTCACCGAAGTAGGCCGGAAAGAACTTGCCGTAGAGCCGGCCAAGGGGGCTGCCGTGGGTCAGCAGGGCGACACGGGAGCGAATGGCTGCGGGCAGCCTGAGGAGGCTTGCGGCCGCCACCACCGACCCTTGCGAATGGCCCGAGATCACTACCCGTGCTCCTTCGCCGGTCAAACGCGCGAGGCGAATTCCCAGTTCGGGGACCGCCCGGGCCGAATACGGAGGCGGGGCCAGCGGGTGGTACCAACGAGGCCAGAAAGTGAGGATGTCCCACAGCACGCCTACGCGACGCCTCGTGCCCGGGTCGCGAAACGATCGGTACATCAATCCCATTGCCGCGAGCGGGAGCAAGCTGCCGATCCACGACGCGGCCGGAACGAGACTCTTCCAAGCGGTCGGCATCGGACCGATCGCTTCAAGCGGGCTTCCCGAGGTGAAAGCGCGGACTCCGTAGAAGGCGATCGCTCCGACGAGGACCAGGCTCAGCATCGCGAGGAGGGCGGAGGCCGCCTGGTCGGTATATCCGGCGAGCGCCCGAGCGCGGACGACCCGCCGGATCCAAGCCGTTCCTTCGTTGTCACGGATGAGATCGGGGTAGTCCTGGGCCACGCTCTCGACGGCCTCGGGCCGCATCACGCGCCGTCGCAGGACGAGGGAGGCCATCAGAGCTGTCAACAGAAGGGCGAGGATCAAACCCAGAGAGGCGAGCGCGAACCAGTCGTAGGCAAACGAGTAGGCGATTGTGGGGGTGCCGGGCGCCGCAAGCCGGTCGCCCAGCCAGTCGGCAATCCGAACGTGCGACCCGGCCTGGAGCGAGACCATTGCCCACATCGCCAAAGCCGTGGTTGCCACCGGAAGGAACGTCTCCGTGCGGGACGAGACCAACACCACCATCAGGGCAACCGCAAGCCCCACGCTCATGAGACCAACGAGCAGCGCCGGCCGGCTGTAACCGAAGAGCTCGCCCGCCAGCTGTGCCGTTGGACCCGCTCGCAAAAGATTGACAACCGCGGTCACCGAAAGTAGCAACCAACCCAGGTTGGCGACGACTCGGCCAGGTCCTCGCCCGGCGGCGATGGTGATGACCGCGGCCACAACGGCGAGAACGATCGCGGCAAAGAAAGCGACCCGATCGAAAGTTGGCGCGAGCCCTGCCTCCCGACGCAGGCGGCTGCTCGCAAGACTGAAGGCTGCGACCACGACCGAGGTTGCTGTGGCAAAGTGGGCGGAGGCCAACCGGGTGGTGAAAGCGGCGGAGTGCCAGAACTGATAGTGGGGAAGGCTGGCTGCGATCGCGAGGTCACCTTCGAAGATCGCGGTCGATTCCACCGGCTCGTTATCAAACGCCTCCTCATATCGGGTTCGGGTGAATTGACTCGCCAGCCGCCAGAGGACGATCAGCCCCACCGGCAAGAGGAGGCCAATAACCATGCGTCGCAGCGGCTGGCTCGAAAAGAACGGGTTCCTAAAGAAGGTCAGCCACCAGTGTCGAGCAACGCAGATTGGTTGCCCACCGCATTGATAGGCGAACAGATCGAGGCCGATACCCGTTGCCCAAAGGACCGCCATGGCAGTCACGGCCAGCGAGAGCAGCCGCAGCAGCGCTCTCGGCAGCCGGCCTTGAGTCGCCACCATGAAACCGGCGGCATTGGCCAGGGCGAAAGGCAGAAGCAGCAGCCATAAAGCCCGGCTCCCAGCACGCGACGTAATCCCTCCCCACGAGTAGGCCTCCACGGCGTCCGAATCAGGAGCTCGATAGAACCCGGCGGTGTCATCCCCGGCCACTTGAACGGGATGGGGGTGCGAGAGCAGGATTTCAGGGGTGGTGCCTCCCACCCCGTGGACCCTTAGCTCGACGGGGGCCGCTAGGGCTCGTTGTCGATCGACGGTCTTCGCTTCACCCGAGGCCATGGCTGAAAACTAACCCTATGCCGCCCGGTTGAACTCGAACAACAGCTAAACCTTCGTGCCCACGGTCCGAAGGATGAGCATGTCGTCTCAGACGCAAGCGCTTTGACATGTCGTTAGCGCGACCACCCGGGAAAGGGCGAGCAAGCGCCGGGAGCCTCTTCGTTCGATTCCTGGGTTTTCTCCTCTTGCTCGCCCTTGCCGGCGCCCTGGTCTGGGCGTTATCGGTGACTGCCGGGGTCGACTCTTTCGAAATCCTGGACGCCGCCGACGCCCGCCCAGGCTCGCTCGTCACCCTGACCAACGGTGAAATCATCCACTACCAAGAGGTTGGATCTGGTCCGCCGGTCGTTCTGATTCATGACTTCGACGTTGCCGGCGGCTACCAGTGGCTCGAGGTGGCAGCTGCCTTGCCGAACTATCGGCTGATCATCCCCGACCAGACCGACTTCGGATTTGGCCAGCGTCCGAGCCGGCCGGGTCGCCAACACACGATCGCCGGCCGGGCTGAATCGGCGGCATTGCTGATCGATGAGCTCGAGCTTGGCCAGCCCAGCGTTGTCGGCGCAGGAATGGGTGGAGCAATCGCGGCGCAATTGGCTGTCGACGATCCGGACTTGGTCGATCATCTGGTTCTGATCGCCCCCGAGATCTATGGGCCCCGCCCCACTTGGACCGAGTTCTTCTTTCGGGTGCCGGTGATTGGTCCAGCACTCACCTACACCAACCTGGGCGGCGGAAATCGGGCGGTCTCCGAGTACCAGGCCGAGTGCGCTATCGGCGGTTGGTGCCCGACCGTGGCCGATCTCGATGCACGGCAAGCTGCGGCCATGATCCGCGGCACCACCGCCTCGATCGTGGCGATGGCCGCCACCCCGCGCGCTTCGACAATTCCGGCTGACCTCCCCGAGATCAAGTCCCCAACACTTGTGATCTGGGGCGAGAACGACCAGATGACGCCAGCCGGCGATGGCCAAGAGGTCGCCGATGCTGTGCCGGGTTCGAGCCTGGTGGTTCTTCCTGGAATCGGGCACCGCCCGCACCTGCAGGACCCGGTCGCCACCGCGGCTTTGATCGCTGGATTTCTCGAGTCCTAGAGGTTGCCCCGCGCCGCTTGGTCGCGCTCAATGGCCTCGAAGAGGGCTTTGAAGTTTCCCTCCCCGAAGCCGGTCGCCCCGCGCCGTTCGATGAACTCAAAGAAGACGGTCGGTCGATCCTGCAACATTCGGGTAAAGATTTGAAGCAAGCCGCCCCCCTCGTCGGTGTCGGCAAGGATGTTGAGCCGGCGCATCTCTGCCTCGTCGACGTTCATTTCGCCAACCCGTTCTGCGATATCGGCGTAGTAGCTGTCGGGCACGTTCATCATCATCAGGCCCCGTTCTCGCACCTCGCCAACTGTGCGAAAGATGTCATCGGTGAGAATCGCGATGTGCTGCACACCGGGTGACCGGTAAAAATCGAGGTATTCCTCGATTTGGCTTTTCCGACGCCCGGGGGCCGGCTCGTTGATCGGCAGCTTGATTAGGCCGCTTCCGTCCCAAACCACCTTCGACATCAGCGCGGAGTACTCGGTCGAAATCTGCTTCTCGTCGAAGTGACGCAAGAGGACAAATCCAAAGATCTCCTCATAGAAGGCCACCCACCGGTCCATATCGCCGAGCCCAACGTTGCCCACGACATGGTCGATTCGGGCCAGGCCCACGGGGCGGGCAACTTTGTCCGCGAAAGGCTCAAAGTCGGGTGGTGGCCAGCTTCCATCCGAAGAGATCAGCGAGTGGATGGTTTCGCCATAGGTGTGAATTCCAGCGCGGCCCCACGATGACCCGCCCCCGTTCAATTCCTCCGGCTTGTAGGCAGCTTCGGCGCCGCGGGCTACCGCCTGTTCGAACGCGGCCTCGGCATCGGGAACCGAGAGAGCCACATCGTGCACCCCGGGCCCGTGCTCGAGCACGTGGCGGCTGATCGGATGATCCGGGAACAGAGATCCCGTCACGATGAAACGAGCCTCACCCTGGCGCAAGGCCCAGGAGGCGGTGTCGCGGACGCCGGTCTCGGGTCCGCGGTATCCCTCGATCGCAAACCCCATAAGCGACCGGAAGAACTGGGCCGACTGATAGGCGTTGTCGGTCCAAAATTCGATGTGATGAAATCCGTTCAGCGGGAAGGGGTCAGATGGCGTCCCACCTCGGGACATGAAGAACTCCTTCTTGGTACTGCGCCCTCTGAGACTACCCGTGTGGGGGCGTTGGCTAACTAGGAATGCTTCGCCGGGTTGGATTCCCCGTCGGTCGCGTGCAGGAATGAACCGCGGCGGTTGATTCCTGCACACGCCCAAATCCATGACAACGCACTGGGTTATCTCTCCCCTAGTTGCGACTCGAGGGGTTGAGCGCGTCTTCCGACCAAAGGCGATGGTATGCATTGAGGGCGGGCTGCCCGCCCAAGTGGGCATAGAGCACCGTGGATGATCTCGGGATTTCCCCCGACCTCACTAGGTCGATAAGGCCTGCCAGCGACTTTCCCTCATAGACGGGGTCGGTGATCATCGCTTCCAGATGGGCCGCCAGACGTATGGCCTCCATCGTCGATTCGACCGGTATGCCATAGAGATCGCCGGCCCAGCCTTCCAGGAGGACGAACTCGTCGTCACGAAGCTCGCGTCCCAATTCGATGAGGGCGGCGGTCTTTCGAGCGATGCGTTCCACCTGGGCGCGGGTCTGTGCCAGGGTGGCCGAAGCATCGATTCCGACTACTCGGCGCCGGATACCGGTTAAGTCCTCCAAAGCGGCGAAGCCAGCGATCATTCCGGCATGAGTCGAGCCGGTCACCGTGCAAACGATCACCGTGTCGAAGGTGACGCCTATCTCCTTCTCCTGGGCCGCCACTTCGAAGGCCCAGTTGGCAAAGCCGAGACCGCCCAGGGGGTGTTCCGATGCTCCGGCAGGAATCGGATAAGGCTTTCCACCCGCCGTTTCCACCTCCTCGATCGCGCTCCTCCATGAATCCCGGATTCCGATATCAAAGCCGGAAGGATCGAGTCGCAAGTCGGCTCCCATCATTCGTGACAGAAGGATGTTGCCCACCTTGTCGTTCATCGTGTCGTCCCAAGGCACCCAGTGCTCTTGCACCAGCCGGCACCTCAGCCCGAGGTGGGCGGCCACCGCCGCCACTTGCCGAGTGTGGTTCGACTGGTAGCCGCCGATTGACACCAGCGTGTCGGCACCGGACGCCAGCACATCAGGGACGATGTACTCGAGCTTGCGAATCTTGTTGCCGCCAAAAGCGAGCCCACTTGAAACATCGTCCCGCTTGGCCCAGATATGAGCGCCTCCCAGGTGTTCGGTGAGTCGGTGGAGAGGTTGGACCGGGCTGGGACCAAAAGTCAGTTGGTAACGAGGGAATTCCGCGAGCTTCACCACTTCCATGTTGCTACGTCCTCCGCTGTTCCGCGTTCGGGGCGGGTCGCGTGCAGGAATGAACCGAGGCGGTTGATTCCTGCACACGTCTCGACTGAACACGTCCAAGCTGAGTAACAATGTCAGCCAATGGAGCAAATCTTGGTGGCCGTGGAAGTTCCCCAGCTGGGGGACGGGCGGCGTCGCCACTGGGCGAAGCTGGTGACAGAAGTCGATGCCGGTAAATCGACGGGCTGGGCCTATATCGGTGAATTCGTTTCCGACGGCGGAGTGCAGGATCTTCCGGCCGGCGGACTACTCCTGGTCTATGGCGAGAAGGGCAGCGCGCAGAATCCGCAACCGGAGGCGGCCCTCTATTTGATCGGTGCCGATTCGACCCTCACCCTGGAAGGACGCGCCGCCGGCCGCGCCTGGGCGCGGACACTCCGCGACCGTGCCGCCGAGTTGCTTAGCCAGTACGCCGAACGTCCACCGGATCTGAGCGCGATCGACAGCGGGCATCTGGCTGCCGAGCTCACTAACCGCGGCTTTCGGGTCGAGCCTCCGAGGTAAGCCCTGATTAGCCTTCGCCGGTGGTCACGCTCCGTTTGTTTGCCCATTTGCGCGAAATCGCCGGGACTGCCCGAGTCGAACTGGAAGGAGAGACAGTCGCGGAGGTCCTCAGCGCCGCGAGGGCGCGATTCGGTGACGAGTTTGCTTCCGGTCTTCAGTCGGCCGCCATTTGGCACAACGGCGAGACCGCCTCTCCAGCCGACGCCGTTAGAGAGGGCGACGAGCTAGCAATCATTCCGCCCGTTTCGGGAGGAAGCGGGACCATGGCGCAAGGAATGGTCGATTCTGCCCTCGTTGCCGGCCTCGTCGGGCTCCTGTTGTTGATCGGCACCAATCTGGCCCCCGGTCCGGCTTGGTGGGCGGCGGGGCTGGTTTTGCTCATGGCCGTTTGGAGCGTTGATATCGCCGCTCGGCTCGAGGACCGCGGACGGGAACCTGTGACCCTGGGGATACTCACCGCCATCGTCGTCGCGGTGATTTCGACTCACGTCTACGGTGGCGTGGGCCTCGGCTTTTCGCTCTACATATCGGTCGCCGTCGTGCTCGCCTGGGGAGTAGGAGTTAGCCGGTACCGGCAGCTGACCGACGTCGCGCCGTCGGTCCTGATCGCCCTCGTCGCTACCTCCGGCACCGGCTCCTTGATGCTCACCCGCACCATCTACGAACCCGATCAGCATGCGATCTCGATCTTCATCCTCGCCGTCGGCTTGGCGGCGGTCGTGGCCGCAATCCTCGATCGGGTCAGGGCACCGCTGCTCGACCCCTACTCGGGCACCGCGCTGGCGGCGGTCCTCGGGTCGGTCGTGGGAGCGTTGATCTGGGAGGAGGACGTTGTCGGGTTCGTCTTGGTGGGACTTGGCTTGGCCCTGTTTCTCGTCGTCGGTCGCAGCCTGGGGTCGATTCTGCGGACTGGACGAGTGACGCTTTCCGACTCCCCTCCCGGCGCATTGGGTTTGCTCGACGGCGCCATGTTCGCGGCAGTCCTTTACTACCCGCTGGCCAGCGTCATCTTCTGACCGACGGTTCTACGCGACGAGACCGGCAGGATTTCGGTCGGTCTGGCTGATAAAAAGCTCGGTGGTGGCTCAGCCGCTACCCTCCTGCCAATGTCCGGCCGAATCCTGCGGCGGCGATGGATGCCGTTTCTGGCTCTGGGCCTCGTGGCGTCGCTGCTGTCGCCGAGCTCTGCCATCGCCATCACCAAGAGCGAGGTGGATCGCGCCTGCGCCGCCTCGAGCGCGGCGCTCGCCGACTATCGGGCGGCTTCCGCCTCCTTCGACGAGGCTGCGGACGAATACGAGCAAGCCAGCCACGAAGTCGACGACGTCCTCTACCGACAGGGTCGAACCGCCGAAACGCTCGACTTGCGCCGGGCCTCGATGGTGGAAGCGGAGGACCGGTTCCAAAGCCAAGCCATCGAGGCGTACATGAATGGAGGAGGCACCCCTTCCACCGTTTTTCTCACTGCCGGTTCGATCGATCAGGTGATGCTCACGAACGAGTTCCTGTCCGCCACCTCGACCGACGAGCGCGATGCTGCCTCGGACTTGGCAGCGCTCCAAGGCGAGCTCAACGTGCTTTCGATTCAGCTCACCGATCTCGAGGCCGAGCTTCGATCGGTCCAGGCCGTGCGGTTGGACGCCAAGGACAAGCAGGAAGCAGCAATGCTCGAAGATCAACTGACCTGGGGAAAGCTGGACGGCAATTGCCGATCGGCTCAAAAGCAATATGAGATCGAGCTCGCTCGCGCCGCCGCGGCCCGGGGCAGCGCCGCCGGTGGGGTCTCGGCCGCCGCAACGCCCAACTTCCTCTGTCCGTTCCCTGGCTCGTCGTTTACCAACTCATGGGGAGCGCCGCGTTCGGGCGGACGCACCCACCAGGGCACCGACATGATGGGTCCCTACGGCTCCCCTCTCTACGCTTCTGCTTCGGGCACCGTTTACACCTCGAGCAGTAGCCTTGGGGGAAAGACGGTTTGGCTGATCGCCGACTATGGGACGGCCTACTACTACGCCCACCTCTCGTCGTACAACCTTTCCTCCGGAACCGCCGTGAGCCGAGGCGACGTTGTCGGCTACAACGGAGACAGCGGCAACGCTGAGGGAGGAGCTCCGCACCTGCACTTCGAAATTCACCCCAATGGGCGCGGCTCGTCCGCGGTCAATCCCTACCCCACTCTCGTGGCTGCCTGCCGGTAAACTTTGACCCTGTGCAAAGCGAACGCCGTCGGATAGATCAGGTCAAAGACGCCGAGTTTCTCGACAACATCACGGCCATCCCCATCGACGAGCTCCGGTCTCGCCGGGATCTCGCTGAAGAAGTCGAAACCGAGCTTTCCTACTATCGCCGTTTGCTGCACGGTCGCCTCGACGTGCTGGCATTCGAGCAACGGCGACGACGAGGTGAAGAGGACCGCAGCCTGATCGACGCCCTCACAGAGATCCTCACCGGGCATGACACTCCTCGCCCCGGCCAGCCCGCCGGCGCCGGAGCAAGTCGTCATCTCACGATCGAGCTACCTGATCTTCCGCTTCAAGGGCGGCGGCATCTCGACCGAATCCTTGGCAACGATCTCATGATCCGCCTGGGCGAGATGTCGGAGGACGAATTGATCGAAGCCCGCGAGGAGCTCGCCAGTCTCGAATCAGAAATCTCGGCCTATCGAGTCGAGGTGCAGGCGATCCTCGATCGCCTCCAGGCCGAGGTCGTCCATCGCTACAAGACCGAGCTCGGCGACTCTCCCCTCCGCCAGACCTGAGTGCTCGCCGAACAGGTCCGCTCGGGCCTGGTGGAGACCGTTCATGACGGGGCCCTAGCAGTCGTCGGCCCTGACGGCGGGCTGGTGGCGTGGAGTGGCGAGGTTGATCGCCCATTCTTCTTCCGCTCCGTAGCCAAGCCCTTTCAGGCCGCGGTTTGCAACCGGCTCGGAGCGGCCCTCGAACGGGAAAGCCTGGCGCTCGCCTGCGCCAGCCACGATGGCGAGCCCGTCCACGTCGCATTGGTCAGCGCGCTCCTGGCCGAGTCCGGCTTGACCGAGGCCCACCTGCAGTGCCCCGAGGCCTGGCCGCTGCGGTCGTCGGCAACCCGCCGGCTGGTGGCAGCCGGGAGCCGAGGTCCGCGCCGAATGTGGAACAACTGCTCGGGCAAACACACGGCGATGTTGCGTGCGACCCAAGCATCGGACTGGGACCTCAACACTTATTTGTCGCCTGACCATCCGCTGCAACAGGAGATAACGGGCTACCTGCGCGACCTCGCGGGAAAGGTTGAGCCGATCGGAGTCGATGGCTGCGGCGCGCCCGTCTTCGCCACCACCGCCACAGGTATGGCCCAAGCGTTCGCACGCCTCGGGTCGGACGGCGATTTGGAACCCGTCTACACCGCGATGCACGCCTATCCGGCTCTTGTCTCCGGGTACGGCAACATCGATGCCCAGATCGCGACACATCTCGACGCGGCTGCCAAACGCGGAGCGGCCGGTTGTCTCGGCGTGGCGCTCCGCAACGGCGTCGGGATCGCCGTCAAGGTCTGGGACGGCGAGTTGAAAGCGGCGGGAGTCGCGGTGGTGGCCGCCATCGACCAACTTGGCTTTCTGACCGATCAGTCCCGGAGCCTTTTGATGGAGGTTGCCGAGCCTCCTGTCTATGGCGGCGGCCGGCCCGTGGGAGTCTTTAGCTCGCGGTTGGAGTTGTCCTGGAGATGAAGCTCTTTGTGGATCTCGAAGAGCTGGCCAGCGACAGCCAACAACCGATGGCGCCCAAGACCGGGCCCTTCCCGCAGTCGGCGTTCCTCACCGCCTGGCATGCCGAGCTCGGTGAAGGAGCTCAGGTTCTCGTGGCTTCCTGGGAATCCGGGCAACTAGCGATGATGAAGCGCGGGGACGGGTTGGTAGAGCTCTTGAGCGAAGGTGATCTCAGCGATTATCACAGTCCCCTGGGCGAGCTCACCGCAGCGGACTTCGCAATGCTGGCCGACCACCTTTCAGACCAACGGCGAATCCTTTTCGATTCTCTGCCAGCGGAGGTTTCGCGGCCGATCGCAACCGGGTTGGCGGACGCGGGGTTGGCGCCCGCCACGAGTCAGCATCAAAGCGCCCTCGTCTTGGCACTCCCAGCGTCCGTCGACGACTTCTATCAGGGCCTGGGCAAGAAGGACCGTCACGAGCTGCGACGCAAGCGCCGCCGGTACGAAGACTCGATCGGCAAAGTGGTTCTGCGCACACACGAAGGGGCCGACGAGGGGTTTGACGAGTTTGTTCGTTTGCATCGACTCGCCACCGGGCCGAAAGGTCAGTTTATGACCGGGGCTCGCGAGCGATTTTTTCGTCGCCTGGCCGCTCAGCCGGGATGGCGAACCGACTTGCTCGAGACGCCCGCGGGCACTTCGGCTTGCCTCTTTGGTTACGCCGACGGCCGGGACTACTACCTATACAACTCCAGCTACGACCCGGCCCTGGCGGCGGGCTCGCCGGGATTGGTCGTGTTGATGGCGATGATTGAGCACGCCATCGAGATGGGATACGAAGCGTTCGACTTCTTGAAAGGTGATGAGGACTATAAGCTGCGACTCGGCGCGGTCCGCCGACCCTTGTTCGTGATCGAGGCAGAGTTGCCAAGCCCATGATCAACCGCGTCGCGTATCTCTCGATGCATACGTCTCCGCTGCTTCAGCCGGGCTTGGGTGACGCCGGTGGCATGAACGTCTATCTCGACCAACTTGCGCGCACGATGGCGGCGCGCGGAGTTGCTGTGGAGGTATTCACCCGATTTCAGGACCCGACTGACCCTCCGGTGGTTGACGTGATCGACGGCTACCGGGTTATCCACGTCGCCGCCGGCCCTATGGAGCCACTTCCAATCTCCGCGCTGCCGCGTTTCGTTCGCGACTTCGCTGGAGCTGTCATCGAACAGCTCCGACCCGATCCGCCCCAGATCCTGCATTCGCATTACTGGCTTTCGGGCTGGGCCGGGCTTTTGGTGAAGCGAGCGTTGTCCATCCCGCTCGCCAACTCGTTCCACACCCTGGGGCGGGTCAAGAACGACAACCTCCGGATCGACGACACCCCTGAGAGCCTGCTTCGAATTGCTGCCGAGCACGAAGTCATTGCCGAGTCCGACTGTGTGATGGCCTCCACCCCCGCCGAGGCCGCGGAGCTCCTCGACTTTTACGGCGCCGACCCCAACCGCCTCTGCACCTCGCCACCCGGCGTCGACCATCGGCTGTTCCGCCCCGGCTCCCAGCGAGGAGCAAGGCGTCGCATGGGGCTCGGGACCGGCCCGGTGCTCGCCTTCGTTGGTCGCATCCAACCGCTCAAAGGGGTTGATGTCGCGATCGCAACTTTGGCGCTTGTCCGTGAAACCCATCCCAATACGACGCTCTTGGTCGTGGGTGGGCCCTCGGGTCCACAAGGTGAAAGCGAGATGAGCAGGCTTCGCCGGCAGGTGGCCGATCTGGGGGTCGGGGGAAGAGTGAAGTTCGTCGGCCCACTTCCCCACGGCCTGCTTCCCGACCTCTACCGAGCGGCGGATGTGGTGTTGGTCCCGTCGCGGGCGGAGAGTTTTGGTTTGGTTGCGGCCGAGGCGCAGGCCTGCGGCGTGCCGGTCGTGGCCTCTCGAGCGGGGGGACTGGCCTATGTGGTCGACGACGGCGTGGGCGGGTTCCTCATCGACGGCGAGAACCCGGAGTTGTACGCAAAACGAGTTGGCGAACTTCTCGACGATCGCGACCTGGCCGCCAAGATGGGACGCGCTGCGACCGAATGGGCCAAACGCTTTTCGTGGGAGGGAACAGTTCGTCGCTATCTCGAGCTCTATCGCGACGTGCTGCCCCGCGAAAAGAAGCCGTAGAAAATTTCCCACAAAGATTGTGCACAAACACATGTTGAAACCTGTGGAAACTGCGGATAACCCTCGGGCTCAGATTGCACGACGAGACAAGCCGATCACTTACGTCACGCTGTTGGGTCGGAGACTACGGAAATGACCTGGTTGACCGCCGATGCCCGGTTACGTACTGTCGGCGGTGGCAAGCGCCCAAGGTGCTGATCGGTCGGAAAGCCCGTTCGGGGAAGTGCGGGGTCTCGGACCGAGAGGTTTCTCGGGCGCTTGCTCTTGTCTCTTGGCCTAGAGGCCGAACATCAACTCGCGGAGGTTCACCGGTCGGACGTCGCCGCGCCCGAGGTCGAGTCGCAAAGAACCGAGTCGCAATCCTTGCATTCCCTCCCCGCGATTGGTGAGCACTTTGAGGTTGCCGTCATCGACCTCGAGCCGTCCCAACCCCTGACATCGTCCGTCGGTGTCGTGCACACCAACGAGCAGCCCGTCGAGGCGGCTGGGATCGAGTCCGCTCGGCAAGGTGGGGGCAAAGACTGTCGTGCGCACGCGCCATTTCTCCAATGGCGGAGCAAACGCCGCCATGATGCGTTCGGCTCGCCGTCCCATTCGTTCGTCCGGGCTGGAGGGACGCACCTCGGGCTCGACCGGAGCCGTGTGCACGTTGCCACCAAAAAAGCGCCGAATCATTCCTATGACCGGTTCGAGCTCGCCCCCGCGCTGGAGGGCGACGACCGCCTCCGGCCGACACAGCTCCATCTTGTGGTACTTCAGAGTCTCGCCGACGACGCCGGCGATCATCGGGCTCGTGTCCATGACCACCATGTCGGCCTCCGAGCGCGCTTGCTCGACCAGGGCGGCAGTTGCGGTCACCTGTTGGAGTACTAGCCGCTCAGGGCTGATCCCGCCCACGAAATGCAAGGCGTCTGGTTCGCTGACGGAATCGAATTGGCGGGGGAGATCGGCCGGGCGCCGAAACACTCGCAATGAGACACACGCCGGTGGCCCCAAGCTCGAGTTGCCGATATCCGAATCGACGTACCCAACCGATCTGCCTTGGGCAAGGGCGGTCTCGATCAACCTTCTGGCCATCGTGGTCTTCCCGGTGTCGAGCGCCCCGATGCACATCACCGAGCTTGCCTCGGCCAGCTCGAACGCGATCTCCTCGTGCCGGTTGACCATGAGCGGCATGTTACGGATGGGTGTTGGCCGCCCTAACCTCGCCGCTCTTGACTTCGCCGATCAGCTTTCTCTCCGATTTCGGGCTGCGAGACGAGTTCGTCGGAGTAGTCCACGGAGTCATCGCTCGGCTGGCTCCCGAAATTCGGGTGATCGATCTCACCCATGGGATCTCCCCCGGCGACATTCGCAGCGGTGCGTTGGCTTTGACTCGAGCGATCCAGTATCTCCCCCGGGGGGTAGTGCTCGCCGTCGTCGATCCCGGAGTCGGCACCGCTCGCAAGGCCTTGGCCCTCGAGACCGAGGCGGGGTTCTTTGTCGGCCCTGACAATGGTCTGCTGTCACCGGCGGTGGCCATAGTCGGCGGCGCCTCTGCCATCCATTCGATTGAGAACCCGGAGGTGTTCATCCCCGCCCCCGGAGTCACCTTTCAAGGCCGCGATGTGTTTGCACCCGCAGCCGCGTTGCTGGCCGCCGGCGAGGCCACCCTTGCTGACCTCGGACCGGAGGTCGGGCCGGGCTCGGTGATGCCGCTGCTCCTGCCCCTGCCGAAGGTCGACCCGCCCGTGGTCGAGGGAGAGGTGTTCTGGACGGATTGGTATGGCAATGTCCAAACCAACATCGGTCCGGATGACCTCGCCATCGCCGGCGCTCAGGTCGGCGCCGACCTCGAAGTCCGGGTCGGCTCAACCTGGTCCGAGGCGGTCTTCGTCAACACCTTTGGTGAGGTGGAGCCGGGTGCGCTGGCGGTCCATGTCGATTCGGCCGGATTGATCGCCATCGCGGTTCGGGGTGGCAGAGCCGATGAGTCGCTAAGCCTCGCGACCGGGATGCCGGTGGCGTTCCGGGCCTAGGAACCGAGTATCTCTCCCAGCTGAAACACGAAAGCCAGCACGATCAACGCGAGCAGGATCAAAACCACAATCGCGGTAGCCGGCCTCACTTCCTTCGAACTTTATGCGAACCCTGGGTTCGCAGCCGTGTTGGACACGGATGCCAGCCCAGAGAATGGGCAAAACGCGACGAAGCCCCCGGGGCAAGGGGGCTTCGTCTAGAGAGTGACGGTTGCTCCGCTCATTAGGGGCGGGCTGGGAGGCTCCTGAAAACCCTGGGAATGAACGTGCCCGGGGGTATCAGGTGCGGAGCCCGTTACCACTCTCTATTCGAAGCATATATCGGCCACCGGCGGAAACGGCTTTAGAACAATTTTTCAGGGAACAGTGGTGGCGGAGGTCGCCGGGGCCGTGGTGGTGGTCGTCGCACCGCCTTCGGCGCCCGCCTCGCCAGCTGTGGTGGTGGCGCTGTCCTCGGGGGTGGTTTCAACCAAGCCGCAATCGGCCAAGACGGTGGTTGGATCGACCGCACCGAATCGCACGCGCTCAAATGCCACCACCGACGCGATCTGCTCGGCCGACAGACTGGCGGCGAAAGACGGCATGTTGGCCGTGATCGGCTTGCTGAGGTCGCCGTAGGTGGATCGCCCTTCCGCTTGGAACCCAGAGGAGCCCTTGGTCACCCATTCGATGTGATCGGCACACGAAGCGAAGGTGGAGCCCACCCCCGCGAGGGCCGGACCGGTTCCACCCTGGCCGGCCGGTCCATGGCAACCTGAGCAATTGGCGGCAGTGACCACCTGCCCGAGAAATATCTCCCCGCCTAACGCGACAAAGTCCGGTGCTCCACCCGGAGCACCTCTCCCTTCGAAGGGTGAGCCGTCGCAATTCTCCAGCACCCCCGTTACCCGGTCGACCGACAACTCGGTGCCTTGCCCGCAATCGAGGCTCGAAGCCGAGGCGAGTTGCAGGAGGCCGAAAAGCGGGAGAACCAGGAATGCCGCCGCCAGCCAGCGCGGGAGCGAGCCGACGGTCCTCTCGAGGAGACCGGCGGCGGGGACGGTGACCACCGCTGGGTAGCGGAGGGCCTCTTTGGCGTTGACCTCGCTTGGAGCTGGCGCTGTGGTTACTGGTGCCGCGGTCACCGGGGTTGGGGCAGTGACGGCGGCCGCCACTTGAGGTGTCTCTGCGGGTTGCGGCTCGGGAGCCGTCTCCGCCGCTGGAGATGCGGGAGTGGGCTCAGGGCTGCTCGCAGCCGGGACCGAGCCTCCTCCCGCCCACGCCGCCAGAATCTCGTCGACGGAAGTCCCGGTGGCTTTCGCCCTGGCCTCGGCGGAACGCTGGACGATCGCTTCGGGAACGCCGAGGGCCGCAGCCGCGTCCGCGAGATCACTCACGCGGATTCCCGCAGATAGGTCAGCAGGCTGGCCAGGCTCTCATCGCTCAAACCGGTGACCGCCGGATGCGTCCCTGCCCCGCGGAGCAGGTTGGCCAGGGCGGCGGAGTCCTCGGTTCGTCCTCCGATCGCACTGAGATCGGGACCGACGCGTCGGTAGCCAAACACCTGGTTGCTGTCGGACAGAGTCACCGGGCCCAGTTTGGCGTCGGCGACCACCGCGCGGATCAACTGTGTGTGACAACTGCCACATCCTTGTTCGAGATAGATCTCCTGGCCCTCGAGCGCGCCCCGGGAGTAGGCAAGGTTCGAGGATCGAACCCCGGTCGCCGGCTGGGGCAACGATGGCACGACAAACGCCAACAGAATCGAAAAGAAGAGAATTGCCGACGAGCCCGCGAGGACTCCGTTCGTCCGCTGGTGCACGCCGACCAGAACGGGCGGCGCCACCGGTCCGGTGGGACGGGGTGGCGTCGGTGCCTCCGCCGGGGCAGCGACAGGCGCGGCGGGAGCCGCCACGGGCGCTGGCTCGGCCGGGACCCCCGGGGCGGTCTCGGGCGGAGCGGAAGTTGCCGGCGCGCTCGGCGCCGCCGCGGGCATCGCCTCGCCGCCGGCCCAAGCGGCGAGAAGTTCGTCCGCCCCGACACCATCCGCCTTGGCCCGCGCTTCGACCGAACGGCGCAGAATGGCTTCGGGCACTCCGAGGGTGTTGGCCGCGGTGGCGTAATCCGTCACGTTTGTTTGACCACCAGCACCTCTTGAACCGTTGCCTTGCCAGAGGTGAGAGCTCGATAAATCGTTATCGCCAGGCCGATCATCCCCCAGGTGAGGTAAAGGAACAGGGCGAGGGCCAGACCCGAGAAGATCCCCGCCAGTCCAACGCCGGCCGACCATCCGGCCCCGGTTGTCTCAAAGGCACCGCTGAAACCGGCACCCGACCAGGCCACGCCCGACGTGTAGCCGGCGAGGACCAAGAGGAGACCGGTCCCGACGCCGCCGATGCTGAGCCGCTTCACCACCTGGTGAGTTGAACGGTCCACGCTCCGGCCGACGAGGTTGGGGACGGCCTGCCAGGCGAAGGCGCCGAAGAGCAACGCCACCCCCGAGAGGATGAGCACCCACACTCCCTCCCAGAAGAGAGTGAGGCCAACGAGGACGCTGGCCGATCGGAAGCCGGCCAGTGCGGCGAGCAGCGATCCCAGCGTCACCAACGAAGATCCGGCGAGGGCAGCCTTCAACACTGGCTGCGCGCCAATCGCCGGCCATTTCTGGCCGATCGTCATCGCCAAGTTGGTGGTGTTGGCCAGACCGGCAACCGGTAGTGCCAAGCCGAGAACACCGGCGATCCCCCCGAGCCACTCCGGCTGTGGTCCGGCGGCGAACTGGGACACTCCCATCCAGACGGCACCGAACGCCAGCGACCAAAATCCAACCCGGGCGAGTTGGCGGTTGGCCAGCGGCTGGCCGGAAACCTTGGGCACCACGTAGTACGCGGCTCCAGTCGCGACCCCGACCGCCCACACATTGAGAAAGCCGGCCGAGAACAGGGCATCGGAGAGCGCGATCCCCAGAGCGGAGAGCCCCGGCAGGTTGCCTGCCAGGTAGAGGACGGGGAGCCAGAGCGCCCCCACCAACGCAAACCACAACGACGGATACACCATGCCCTCCTGCCGTTTACTCAAAGTCAGGATCGTCGGACCGAGAGCCAGCGCGGTTAGCCCCAAGACCGGAAGGTCGAGCCACCAAGGAAGCGCAAACGGTTCTCGTCCATCGCCCAAACCGAGGCCGACGATCGCCATCGCGGCAGCCACAATCAGAATCAACAGCGGTAACGCGCGGTTCAGTAGCTTCTCGAGGGCGAGTGGCGCGCCCGTGAGCCGCGGCAGCAGATAAAAGATTGCGGCCCCCAGCCCGAGCACGAGCCAGCCCAAGCCGAGGGCGATCATCGCCATCGGTCGCAAGCGGCCAAAGGTGAGAGGCAAGAGCCCGGGAAACCGCATCGCCAGCATCGCCGCCAGCCAGGTGAGCGAACCGATGGCCAGCCAGGCGGCGGCGGCGAACAGATAGCGAGTCGCCGCAGTGTCGGAGGCCAGCAACAACGCTCGCACACCGTTGTCCCGGGCAGTGGTTTGATTGGCGGCGGTGGTCGTCAGTGTTTGTTCCCGGTCGATCCGCCGGGGAGCCTAGAGGCTTCGCGCAACGCCGTCGTTTCTAGCTGCAGCTGCGGTGGGGCGTTATCCAGCGCGATTCAAAAACCCGAAGAACAGGTCATTCCATTTGTCGGCTTGATCGAAGTGGGGACCGTGGGCAGAACCGGAAAGCATGTGGCTTTCGACGACTCCCCCTTTCGAGGCGTACACGTCGAGCACGGCCCGAATCTGGCCGACCATTGGTTGCGGCGGCGAGACCTCCTCGCCGGGCCAGCCGGGAACCACACCGAGCTTGCCGAGGTTGGCCATGTCCCAGGCCGAGGCGTCGGCCACAACGATGTCGGAGGCACCGTGGGTCCAGAGAATCGGAGGCTTGGGTTCGATCTCAGTGATCCCCGACCAATTGCAGTACTTCCCCGAAAGCGCGTTGAGGATGCCGCGGGTTCCGGGCGCGAAGCCGGGCCAGTTGTCCGAAGAGGTGAAATCGCCCGGGTAGAAATCGTCCCCGATCTGGGATTTGAACACCTCCTCAAGCAGCACTTCCTCCCGTTCCGGCGACTCGCGGTGGTCGGCTGACCAGTAGGAGGAATTGATGACGTTCCGGGGAGAGAGAGGCGATTGGTCGCTGCGGTCCCTGGCCCCGAGCCGCTCGACAAACTCGGGTGCGACGCCGGCTCCTCCAGTTCCCGCGAAGTCGGGGGTTGCCGGGGTGCCTTGCACATCGGTGGTACCACCGAACCCGTATGGCGATACCGGGTCGATCAACGTGATCGATGCCACCTCCTCCGGGCGGTCCATCGCGTAGTTGGCGACGGCGGCGCCCCCGGTGGACCATCCCAGGAGATGGACCGGCATCTCGATGCCGAGTGCTCGCACCAACGAGTAGGCATCGTCTGCCCAGTCCCGCAACCCGCGGGTAGCGTCGATGCCCTTGGCCTCGGTGTCGCCGAAACCCCTCATGTCGAGAGCGAGCATCCGGTATCGCTCGGGTGCCATCGCCATCACGTGCTCGAAGAACCGCCCGGTGGCGAGGTTGCCGTGGATCATGACCACCGGCTCGCCGCCGCCAGGCCCGGATTCCAAATAGTGCATCCGCAACCGATCGGTCTCCACCGTCTGCGATCGGATTCCTGCCATCAGTTCCATAGGATCACCGCCTTTTTTGGGAGCCTAGAGGTTTCGCTCTATAGACACTCGGAGGGGGATGGTCGGCGGTTCGTGACACTCCCGCCGATATGGTAGAAAACTCCTAAATGCACCGACTGGCTGAGCTAAGCGACGAACGCAGGATTCGATTCGGTTGGCTGCTCTTGGTTGCCGGCTCGTTTCTCCTTGTCGTGGCCGTGTGGTGGATCCATTACTCGAGCTTTGCCGTGACCACAGTGATCGATGGACAAACCGTTCCAGTGGTCGTTGATTACTTCAACTGGGTGCCGCGGGGCTGGTACTGGAAGGCACTCGGATATCTAGCTGCGTTTGCGGCGTCCCAGATGATGCTGCTCGGAGCGGCTATGGCCTTCGTCATCAAGCGCAGGATGACCTGGGCGCTTGCCGCGTTTACCGCCCTCCTCGCCTGGATCGAGCTCGTGCTGATCTTTGGCATCGTGCCCTCAGAGTGGCTCAGCCTCAGCCAGACCGACCTTGACTGGTCGCCACAGAAGATCTTCGTCACAATCCCGTCGTGGCTCGTGTTGGGCAATGATGTGGCGATCAGCTTCGCCGCTCTGAAAGACATCATCTCCGGTGGCTATCACGTGACCATTTTGGGTGCCGCGATTGTCTTCGCCTATCAGATCCAGTCCTTCGGCAAGCCGCGCAAAGCCGAGGCGAAACCGGCCCAAATCTCGCCCTACGGCCGCCCCTTGGTGAGAGGCAGCGAATAGTGCCCCGCGGAGTTGTCGACGAGACCCCCCCGTTCAGAGACGACTACCAATTGGCCCTGGTCGATGAAGACTATTTCAAGGACAAGCTCCGGCCCAAGCAGTTTCTCCACATCGATCAGGCCGAATGCATCCTCTGCGAAGGGTGTGTCGACATCTGCCCTTGGAAATGTATCCACTATCTGTCGCTCGACGCCATCGACGAAGCGGTCAATGTGGAGCACCCGGCGAGCGACGGCACCAATTACGGTTTCTTCATCGTCGATGAGGATGAATGCACGCGGTGCGCACTCTGTATCGATCGCTGCCCAACGAACGTAATCTCACTGGGTAAGTTCGATGGGTCGCTGGCTCAACAGGCCGAGCAATTGGGGATGAATCGCACCCCGTGGGAGGTCGACACGGGTCAGCGCGATTTCAAAAACGGGTATTCCTACGGGATGCGTTGGTGACGGTTATGCGCGAGAAGATCAGACAGAGAATCCAGGCGATGAACGAGAAGCTGGCGAACAGCCAGCTCACCGAGTCGATCCTTCGCCCCGGCTCGCCCTTCAAGAAGGGCTATACGGACACCCCTCGCAACCGCTCCTACGTGGTGATGAACAACGTGCTCTATCACCTCCATCCGGTAAAGGTGAAAAGGCATGGCGTCCGCCTTTCGTACACGCTGTGCTTGGGCGGCCTTTCCTTCTTTCTGTTCATCCTCCTCACGATCACCGGAATCTTCCTCATGTTTTATTACACCCCCACCGGCGAGCTCGCCTACTCGGACACAGCGGCGCTGTCGACCTCGGTGGCGTTTGGCTCGCTGACCCGCAACATGCATCGCTGGGGCGCCCACTTCATGGTCCTGACAGTCTTTCTCCATATGAGCCGCGTTTTCTATCACGGCGCCTACAAGCCGCCCCGCGAGTTCAACTGGGTGGTCGGGGTGATCCTGCTCTTGCTCACGCTGTTGCTCTCCTTCTCGGGCTATCTGCTCCCGTGGGACCAACTCGCTCTGTGGGCTGTCACGGTCGGCACCAACATGGCTGGCTTTGTGCCGGTGATGGGCGACCAGGTCAAGTTCTTGCTATTGGCCGGCGCCGAGGTGTCCGCGGCGACGCTGCTGCGCTTCTACGTGTTGCACGTGCTCTTCTTCCCCTTCGTGATTGTCATCTTCATGGCGGTTCATTTCTGGCGAGTTCGTAAAGACGGCGGCATCTCCGGGCCGCTCTAGGAGTTCATATGGCAGAAATCCCCGAAAGCCTCTTGCGTAGATCAGCCGAAGCCAAGGCCAAGGCACTTGGGTTGCCCGTCGAGCAGGTGCTCGCCGAGATGAAGGGTGAGGCACCGCCGACCCCGCCGATGGCCGAGACTCCAGCCGAGGCGCCGCCAGTTGCGGACGAGGCGCCGGCGGGAGCGGAGGAGCAGGTCGTAACCGAAGAACCCGAGTCGCTTTCGGCGGGCGCAGAGACCGAGGTTCCTGAGCTGGCGGCGCCCGAGGTAGCGGCACCTGAGGTGGAGCTCAGGGATCAGCCAGAGTCCGAAGGAGAAAACGCCCCCCTCCCGGCTGCGCCGGCTCTCCCCCCTTCGGGGGGAGAAACTGAAACAGTGCCGGACAAGGAGTTGGTCTCGGTCGTGGCAGCTGCGTCGGTAGATGCCCCAGTGCCTCCGGCTGAGGCGCCTGCGCCTGAATCGCCAGAAGCTGAGACGCCCGCAACCGAAGCCCCGCCCAATGGCGCAGCGCCCAACGGGAACGGTCGGCGGGCGTCGCTGGTCTCGACCCGTCCGGTCGTTCCCGCCACCGGCACCCCCGAAGGAGTACGGACTCAGCGGCTCCTCACCGTGGTCAAAGCGCGCGCGATCCAGCAGGTCAAGACCGAGCCCACCGACAAGGTGAACACCTGGCCTCACCTGATGCTGGCCGAGTTCTCGGCGTTGCTCGCCGTCACTGGGGTGCTCGTGATCCTCTCGATCATCCTCCAGGCCCCGCTGCTCGATCCTGCGAACTTCAACGCCACTCCCAACCCGTCGAAGGCGCCGTGGTATTTCCTCGGTCTGCAAGAGTTGCTCTCTTATTTCGACCCTCAGATCGCCGGGGTGACCGTGCCGACGATCGTCGGCCTAATCGGGTTCATGGCCATCCCCTACGTGGACCGGAACCCCTCGACCCGACCCTCGGACCGCAAGTTCGCAATCATGTTTTACACTCTGTTCATGGCTGGATCGGCCACGCTCACCATTGTCGGAGTGTTGTTCCGCGGCCTCGGTTTTAACTTCGCCTATCCCTGGAATGACGGCGTCTTCTTCGACGATATCAAGGACTGGGTGTCCTTCGAATGAGCAGCCAGACCCTGATTCTGGTCGCGATCGCAGGCGTGGCGTTGCTGGCCGCCTTGGGCGCCTTCGCCATCGCCTGGCGCCGATCGACAGGTGCCACTTCGTGGCGCTCGGCGGTGTCACGGGAAACCCAGAAGGCTGATCGACCTGCTCGCGAGCTCGTGCGAGCGGGAACAGTCGAGCCAACGCTTCCCGAGCACGAGGTCGAAGTCCCAGAAGAGGTGGAGGAAGTCGAGGAGGCAGAGCCCGAGCTGGTCCTCACCCACGAGCAACGAGTCGTTGAGGTCTCCCCGGAGGAAGCGGGTGTCAGCCGTCGCCAGTTCTTCAACCGCGCCTTGGGGGCGACCTTCGGTTCCTTCGTCGCCGTGCTCGGCATCGAGCTCTTGGCCTTCATGTGGCCCAAGCTCAAAGGCGGTTTCGGAGCCAGCATCGACGCTGGCGCAGTTACCGACCTATTGGTCGCCACCCGCGCGACGGACGGAGGCACGATCCCCGCTTTCATCCCTGAGGCGAGGGCCTATGTAGTCCCGGTCAATGAGTCCAATCTCTCCGATCAATTCGAGGGCCGCAGCGTGGCGGCCGGGGGACTGATGGCGCTCTACCAACGCTGTGTTCACCTTGGTTGCCGGGTGCCGTGGTGCGCGACCTCGCAGGGCTTCGAATGCCCGTGCCACGGCTCAAAGTACGACTCGATCGGGGAGTATTCCAACGGACCTGCTCCCCGCAACCTCGATCGTTTTACGGTCGAGGTGGTTGATGATCGCTTCATCATCAACACCGGCGACATCATCCAGACTCCTCGCGCTCCGTCGCGGTCGGTGGAATATCCGCAGGGACCGTCCTGCATCGCCGCGGTCGTTGAAGAGCCCTGATGTCCTCAAGCCTTGTCATCTCCCTGGCGGTGATCGCCGGAGTGGCCTGGTTGGCATTCCTGCTCGTCTCGACGTTGCGCAGCCGCGGCCAGGAGCAGGTGCCTTCCAACCTGGCCCCTGGCCGGACCGATGAGGAACTCGAGACGAGGCGGCTCGAGCGGGTCCAGATGGGCGCGGTCGTGTTTGCCGGCTTCTTGGCGGTCAGCCTTCCGCTGTACTTCTTGGGCGAAACCCAGCGCCAGGAAAGTTTTGTCGAGCAGTTCGGAGACGAGTCGATCGACCGTGGGGCCGAACTGGTGGCCGAGTTTGGTTGCTTCAACTGTCACGGGCCGGGGGGTTCGGGCGGGACGGCAACCTACATCGAGAAGCGCTCGCAGGTGACGACCGATTGGCACGTGCCGTCGCTCGACGACATCTTCTTTCGATACTCGGCCGAAGAGGTCAATTTTTGGGTGACCTACGGCCGGCCCAATACGCCGATGCCGGCTTGGGGATTGGCGGGAGGCGGGGCGATGAACGAGAACCAGGTCCAAGACATCGTCAATTACATCCAGTCGATCCAGATTGGCCAACAAGAAGCGCTTTCTCGGATGACGAGCAAGGTCAATACTGAACAACAACGGCTGGCCAGCGCTGAGCAAACGGTGAACGACGCCATCGCCGAGCAGGGCCAGCTGGTGGCGAATATCCAACGCGCGCCCGACCTCGCCGCTGGGGCAGTCGCGATCACTGATGAGATGCGGGAGGAGCTGGAAGGTGCCAGTGTCGGGATCGACACCGACGGCGATGGTCTTTCCGACATCGCGGAGACCAACCTCAGCGAGCTCTCGGCGGAGTTTGTGGCGGTTTGGGATTTGGCTGGGGTTGAGTCTGTTCGCTTTGACGCGGCGAACTCGCAAACGAACGAGCGGCCCGATTTCGAGGTGCTCGAAGAGACGCTCGCCGGACTTGAGGAAGCAAATGCGGGGAACCCGATCTTGGCGGGCTACCTCTCCCGGATCGAGGCTGCCCTGGCCGTCGCCGGTGATGATGCCGACGGCGATGGGATCACGGACGGCGCCGAAGGACAGATCTCAGGTCTTCTCACCGAAGCCCTGGCCGCGGTCCGTCCATTGGGTCTGGCGGCTTTCACACTTGATCCGGCCAATGCCGAGACGGTCCCCGGCGAGTCCGATCTCTCGACGGCAGGACAGGGCGTTTCCGCAGCCGAATCCAACTCCCTGCAACTTTCTGTTACCCGAGACAACTTGGATCGTCTCCTGCCTGTGGCCGAAGCTGGTCTCGCCAAATTGCAGGAAGCGGCCGAACAGCAGCTGTGGAACATCGACATCGAAGAGGTGGCCGCGATCGGCTTCGGTGGCGACAGCGAACAGGCGGGCCGGGCGGTCTATCTGTTCAACTCTTACTGCGCGCGCTGTCACACCGCCGGGTGGTCGGCGGGCCTTCCCTTCACCCAGCGGGCGGGTTCCGGAGGTTTCGGTCCGGCGTTGTGGGACGAACGCCCCAATGTCCAGTTTCTGACCCAAGCGGACCTCGAGAAGTTCATCACCCAAGGCTCCATCGCCCAGACCGCGTACGGCGTCAACGGGATCGGGAGCGGGCGGATGCCTGCCTTTGGTGGGATCCTGAGCGCCGAAGACATCTCGCTGATCGCTAGCTATCTCCGCTCGGGAGCGATGACCGGAGGGGATGAGTAATGCGCGAGTTCTTCCGAGAGCTGCTCTCTGCCAACCTCTTTATCACCGGCATCATTCTCACGCTGGCTGCTTTCGCCATCTTCTACGGAAGCATCTACCTCCTGCTGTACACCAACAATGGCCGCCGACTCGGTTTGCTTCTCGCCGGCGCCGGGATCTTCGGCTGGCTGACGATCTCGTCGATGCTGTTTGTGATCTACGCCCCCCGCGGACCCCGGCCGGCCGACATCGAAGGGCTCAATGCCTTCGAGATTCGAATCATCCCGATCGCCTACCTGGTGGTCTCGGCGGCCTTGTTCGCCGGGTTCCTGGTGGCGCTCAAGCAGTATGAAGAGTTGGCCGAGGGGACCGCTTAGTCAGGGCAACAACCCGTTGGGAGGACGCCCTCGATAGAAGCTGAGGATCTGGAGCTCGGTCGAGAGGTCGACGTTTCTCACTTCCATGCTGGCCGGCGCCTTCAAAACAGTGGGGGAGAAGTTGAGCACTGAGCGGACTCCTCCCGCCGCAAGTCGCTGCAAGACCTCGGGAGCCGCATCGGCCGGGGTCGCAATGATGGCGATGGCGAAGAGACGGTCAACCGCATCGGCGCTCAGTCGGCCGAGGTGGCGGACCTGATGGCCGTGGATGGAAGTGCCGACCTTCTCCTGGTCGATGTCGTAGATTCCCGAAACGACAAAGCCTCGGTGTTCAAAGCCGCCGTAGCCGGCCAACGCCTGACCGAGGTTGCCGGCGCCGACGATTGCCACCCCCACCCGATCGACGAGCCCCAGCTCTCGCCGGAGGGCGGTGAGCAAATGGCTCGTCTCGTACCCGACTCCTCGAATCCCCTGGGGACCGAGATACGACAGGTCGCGTCTCACCTGGGCGGCGCTGACCCCAACCGCGGAGGCGATGTCGGCGGAGGAAACCGTCCTTCGCCCCAACTCCTCGAGCCCCTGTAGATAGCGAGCGAGTCTCCCCACCGTCGCCCTTGGAATCTCGCGCATAGCTCCCCACATATTGGTCCTCTAAGCAAACCCTGGGCTGCAACCGTCGTCCAACGACGGTTGCAGCCCACAGAATCGAGGGTTCTAACCTTTCGTGGGTGTCGTTAGTTCTTGTCGTTGGTGGTGGGCCGGGTGGTGCCGCCGCGGCTTACTGGCTCGCCCGGAACGGCCATCAGGTCACCCTCGTCGAGAAGCAGGAGTATCCGCGGGACAAAACCTGTGGCGACGGCTTGACCCCGCGGGCGATCCACTGGCTGGCCGAGATGGGCTTCGATTTCTCGGTGCCGGAGTTCCACCGCATCACCGGACTTCGCTCATTTGCCGGCGACGAGCTTTTTATGGAAATGTCCTGGCCCGACCACACGAAGTATCCGAACTGGGGCGGGGTCATCCGCCGGCGTGACCTCGACGCCCAAGTGGCGGCGCTTGCCCGCAAGCAAGGCGTCGAGGTGCTGGAGAAAACCGAGGCGCTGCCCGTCATCGAGGAAGGCCGGCTGATCAGCGTCGATCTCGTCCACGATGGCGAAACCCGCACCGTCAACCCTTCCTTTGTCGTCATTGCCGATGGCTCGATGAATCGATTTGGCCGCGAGTTGGGGACGGTGCGACGCAAGGACTACCCGATGGGCATGGCCGCACGCGGCTACTACGCCTCACCGCGTTCGCAGGACCCGTTCCTCGAAAGCCAACTGGACATGCGCGACGAGAACGGCGACACCATGCCAGGTTATGGATGGGTCTTTCCCCTCGGAGATGGAACCGTGAATGTCGGCGTCGGATTGCTCTCCACCAGCAAGCGGTGGAAGGGAGTCAACACCTCGAAGATGATGGCCGACTACGTCCGTGTCGCTCCTGACTATTGGGGTCTCTCGGCTGAGTCCAAGCTCACCGAGCCGGTCGGGGGGAAGCTGACGATGAGCTTCTCGCGTTCGCCGCTCACCGGGCCCAATTGGCTGACGATCGGCGACGCCGCCGGGGCGATCAACCCCTGGAACGGGGAAGGAATCTCCTACGCGTATGAAACTGGAGCTATCGCCGCCCGTTTCATCGGCGAGGCGCTCGCCGCCGGCGACTCAGCTCGTCTGGCCGGGTACGAAAGAACGATCAACGATGAGTTCGGGCTCTATTACAAGATGGCGCGGGTCTTCGTGAAGCTGATCGCCAACCCAGCCGTGATGCGGACGCTGGCCCACGTCGGGATTCGCAACCGCCCGTTGATGGAATGGACCTTGAAGGTCATGTCGAACCTGCTCGACGAGGACGAAAAAGCGACGGGAGAGCGGGCTTACAACATGCTCGCCGCCCTCGTCCGCCCCCTCCCGGTGGCCTAGCGGCGGGCTTCTCACCGGCCGCTTCTATGCTCATCGCAGGTATGCAACTGGTCGATTACCTGCCGATTGCGATCATGTTGGTCCTCGCCGTAGCTTTCGTCGGGGTTTCGCTCTTCGTCTCCAAGCTGTTCTCCCCGCACAACCCGACTCCCGAGAAGGTCGCTCCGTATGAATGCGGGATCCTTCCCGAGACCGAACCAGTGCAACGCTTCCCGGTGAAGTTCTATCTGGTGGCGATGCTGTTCGTGATCTTCGATGTCGAGATCATCTTCTTGTTCGCCTGGGCCACGCGTTTCCCCCAACTTGGGTGGTACGGCGTCGCCGCCGTGGGGATCTTCACGTTCTTCGTTCTCGAGACGCTCGTCTACGTTTGGAAACGCGGCGCGCTCGACTGGAACGTGCGCCGGCGGGCCCGGTATCTACCCGTCGACGAGGAACAGGCGGCGTGAGCATTCGTCGTACCCAGCCGACCAACATTCTCACCACCACGATCGACCGGGCGGCCCGTTGGGCGCAGAGTCGATCGATGTTCCCGGCCACGTTCGGCCTGGCGTGTTGTGCTATCGAGATGATGGCTACCGGCGCCGCTCACTACGACCTCGCGCGCTTTGGGATGGAGGTTTTCCGAGCCTCCCCGCGGCAAGCCGATTTGATGATCGTCGCCGGCCGGGTGAGCCAGAAGATGGCTCCGGTGCTGCGCCAGGTTTATGACCAAATGCCGGACCCGAAATGGGTGATCTCGATGGGAGCCTGTGCCTCGACGGGAGGCATGTTCAACAACTACGCCCTGGTCCAGGGCGTCGATCAGGTGGTGCCGGTGGACATCTATGTTCCCGGTTGCCCGCCGGGACCGCAGAGCCTTATGCACGGCATCCTCACCTTGCACGACAACATCATGGCGGGCAAGGCGTGACCGATCAGAGCCAGACTCCCGAGGTGGCGGCAGAGGAAACCCGGCTGCTTCCCTCGGACGAGATCCTGAAAGGGCTCATCGAGCCCTTTGCGGATGCGAGCTGGGCGACGAGCGCCGGCCAGGACGTGGTCACGCTCCCGGTCGATCAGCTCCGCGCTTTCGGTGAGTCCGCCCTGCAAGGAGGGTTCGAGCTCCTGTCGGACGTCACCGCGGTGGATTGGCTAACTCGTCAGCCGCGCTTCGACGTGGTCGTCAACTTGGTTTCGCTCGAGCATCGCCTTCGCTTGCGGATCATCGTTCAAACTGATTCCGACGTCCCTTCTCTGGTGACGGTGTGGCCCGGCGCCAACTACGCCGAGCGCGAGGCCTTCGATATGTTCGGCATCAACTTCGTCGATCACCCCGACCTCACCCGGATCTTGATGCCCGACGAGTGGGAGGGTCATCCGTTGCGTAAAGACTTCGCGGTCGGGTCGGTCCCCGTCCAGTTCAAGGCCTCCCACAAGGTTCGTTGATGACTAAGTCGAAGGACGTCGATCTCTGGATCTCGGGCACCGAGGAGCCGGATTGGGACTCCAGCACCACCGACGAGGGCAGCCAGGAGATGGCCTCGACCGAAACGGACTATCGCTTGCGCGAACAACTCGGGTCGGTGGTCACCGACGACTATGTATTCGACGACGAGATCTCCGACGACGAGCGGATGATCGTCAACATGGGCCCCCAGCACCCGTCAACACATGGGGTGTTGAGACTGCAGATCGAGCTCGAAGGCGAGATCATCCGTCGCACCAAACCGGTCATCGGTTACCTCCACACCGGGATGGAAAAAACAGGCGAGGAGCTGACCTTCATGCAAGGTCCGACCAACGTCACCCGCATGGACTATCTCGCTTCCTTCCACAACGAGCACTGCTACTCGATGGCTGTGGAGCGGTTGCTCGGGATCGAGGTGCCCCCTCGGGCCAACACGATTCGAGTGCTGCTGACCGAGCTCAACCGGATCTCATCACACCTGGTAGCGATGGCAACCAACGGCATGGATATCGGGGCCGTTTCGATCATGACCTACGGCTTTCGCGACCGCGAGCAGATCCTCGCCTTCTTCGAAAAGACCACGGGGGTGCGGATGAACCACAACTTCATTCGCCCCGGCGGAATCGCCGCCGATCTGCCACCTGGTTGGAGGGCAGACGTCAAAGCGATCCTCGAGAACATCCGAAGACGCGTGGTCGACTACGACGACATGCTGAAGGAGAATCCGATCTGGAATGGACGCACCCGTGGAGTCGGCATCATCACCCCCGAGGAGTGTCTCGCCTACAGCATCACTGGACCCACCCTGCGTTCGGCTGGCGTCGACTGGGACCTACGGAAAGCGTTTCCGTATGCCGGCATCGAGCAATTTGAGTTCGAAGTCCCCCTGGGAACGCGAGGCGACGTTTACGACCGCTATCGAGTCCGCATCGAAGAGATCCTGCAGTCGGCTCGGATCGTCGAACAGGCTGCCGAGGCGATGCCAAAGGGTGACTTTCGCTCGGACGATCGCAAGGTCACCCCACCGCCGCGAATGCGCATCGACCAATCGATGGAAGCCCTGATCCACCACTTCAAGATCTTCACCGAGGGTTTCCGGGTGCCGGCGGGCGAGACCTATGTCGCAGTGGAGTCGCCGCGGGGCGAGCTGGGGTGTTATCTGGTTTCTACTGGCGAAGGCAAGCCCTATCGGATTCACACCCGGGCGCCGTCCTTTTACAACTTGCAGGCGCTTCCGATCATGATGGCCGACTCACTGGTGGCCGACACCATCGCCACCATCGCTTCACTCGACCCAGTGATGGGAGACGTCGACCGGTGATCGATCGGCAGGCGGTCCAAGACTGGCTCAACGGATACGTCGCCGCTTGGAGCAGCTATGACCGATCCGCGATCGAAGCGTTGTTCACCGAGGACGCTGAGTATCGCTATCACCCCTTCGACGAGCCGGTAGTGGGAAACGCGGCCATCGCCGACAACTGGCTCGAGGAAAAAGACGAACCGGGAAGCTGGAACGCGAACTATCAACCACATCTCGTGGAAGGGGACTGGGCGACTGCGGTCGGGACGACCACCTATGGCGACGGGCGGTTCTACTGGAACATGTGGGAGCTGACCTTCGCCCCCGACGGCCGCTGCCTGCGGTTCGTCGAATGGTCTATGAAGCAGCCCTAGCTCGGCTGCTTGGCCGGCTCGCGGCGGTGCCGCCACCATTCGAAAGCCATTGGGAGAACGGACAGGGCGATGATCAACGCGATGATCGGCAGCAGGTAACGGTCGATGTCGGGAATCAGATTGCCGAGCCAGAAACCGAGCAAGGTGACCCCGACCGCCCAGAGAAGGCCGCCGATGACGTTGAAGCTGAGAAAGGTTCGATAGGGCATCCTGCCGACCCCGGCCAGGATCGGGGCGAAGGTCCGCACAATCGGGACGAAGCGGGCGAGGACGATGGTTTTGGCGCCATGGCGGGAAAAGAATCCTTGAGCTCGTTCGACATATTCCTGTTTGAAGAGTCGCGAGTCGGGGCGGCGGAACAGCGCCGGCCCCACGCGCTTGCCGAACCAGTAACCCACCTGGTCACCAGTCACAGCGGCGATGAAACATCCAATGAGGATCAGCGGGAGGTTGAGAATGCCATCGGCCGCGAAGAGACCGGCGGTGAAGAGGAGCGAGTCCCCGGGAAGGAAGAACCCGAAGAACAGCCCCGACTCGGCGAAGACGATGAGGAACAGACCAATTGTTCCAAAGGTGATGATCAGTTGCTGGGGGTCGAGGAACACCGCTTGCAGGCTATCGGCCTCCCCGGCTCAACCTTTTGTGTCGATTTTCCGCCCCCAGAGCGCGGAAAATCGAACCAGTGGCGGTGAATTTCGATGCGCTGGCTCGTCGCGTATCCTCAACGGCGATGAGCAAGTGGCCGGAGGCAACCGAGGAGCGAGCCCGGGCCATCATTGCCCAGTATCCGAATCGACGGTCGGCGGTGATGCCGCTTCTTTACCTTGCTATGTCCGAAGAGGGTTATTTGACCGAAGCCGGAATGGCCGGTGTGGCTGAGCTGGTCGGGATCACTCCCGCCCAAGTGCTCTCGGTGGCATCGTTCTACACGATGTACAAACTCGAGCCGGTAGGGCGTTACCTGATCTCTTGCTGCACCTCGATCTCGTGCATGCTCCTCGGTTCCGACGACGTCCTCGACGCCCTCGAAGAGGAAATCGGCGTCGCCTCGGGCCAAGTCGACAGCGAAGGTCTGATCGGCCTCGAGCACGCGGAATGCATCGGGGCCTGCGGAGGCGCACCCGCCGTGCAGGTGAACTACGAGCTGATCGAAGGGATCAACCCGGAGAAAGCGCGCCAACTCGTGGAGTGGCTGCGCAAGGCTCGCCCTGAGGTGATCAACACCGACGAGATGCAAAGCCTTTTTGGGGGCCGACCCTCTTTTGACTGGGCCATCGCCGAAGACGTCGGCGCCGTCGGGCCCTATCCGGCCTATGAGCCGTTTGGCACGGTGCGGAGCAGCACCGAGTGAACGCTCCCCTCTTGGTCACCAAACGAATGGTGGAGCATCCGACCGATTCGCACACTCTGGAGCGTTACCAGGCCACCGGCGGCTACGCGGCCGCCAAGCGCGCGGTCAGCATGACGAGAGACGAGTTGGTCGAAGCGGTCAAGAGCTCGGGCCTGCTCGGGAGGGGTGGAGCGGCGTTCTCGGCGGGGTTGAAATGGAGCTTCCTCGGCCCGGCCCGCCCGGCCTATCTCGTCGTCAACGGCGACGAGTCGGAACCGGGCACGTTCAAGGATCGACAACTTCTCGAACGCGACCCTCATCAGCTGATCGAAGGCGTGATCATCACAGCGATTGCCAACGAGGTCCATCACGCCTTCATCTATATCCGGGGCGAGTACCCCAAGCCGGCGCGCCGCGTGCAGCAAGCAGTCGAGGAGGCCTATCGCCAGGGCTATCTCGGCCAAGGAATCTTTGACACCGACTTCGATCTCGAGGTCATCGTTCATCTGGGCGCCGGCGCCTATATCTGCGGCGAGGAGACGGCGCTCATCAACTCGCTCGAAGGTCTCCGTGGCGAGCCCCGGCTCAAGCCCCCGTATTTCCCGGCCGCGGTGGGTCTCTACAACAAGCCGACGATCGTCAACAACGTCGAGACGCTTTCCAACCTTCCTCACATCCTCAACGACGGGGTCGACGCTTTCAAAGCCCTCGGACACGAAGCCGACACCGGCACCTTCCTCTTCTCGGTCTCGGGTCATGTCGAGAAGCCCGGCAACTACGAACTGCCGCACGGGCTCACCTGGCGGGAGCTGATTTTCGACGTCGCCGGCGGGGTCCCCAATGGTCGGAAGCTAAAGACCTGGATTCCGGGAGGAGCTTCGGCGCCGTGGTTTGTGCCTCCCGACCATCTCGATCTGCCGATCACCAAAGACGACACTGCCAAAGCCGGATCGATGCTCGGCTCGGGAGCGGTGGTGGTCATGAACGATTCGACCTGTGTGGTCCGAGCGGCCGAACGGGTGGTGAGGTTCTTCGCCCACGAGTCCTGTGGCCAATGCACCCCGTGCCGCGAAGGCACGAGCTGGCTGGAGCTGATCCTGCGCCGGATCGAGAGCGGCCAGGGCCGGGAGGTAGATGTCGACCTGTTGCTTGACGTCTCCGACAACATCTCGGTGGGACTTGCCTGGCCCCCAAAAATGACCACCATCTGTCCGTTAGGCCCGTCGGCGGTGTCGCCGATCATCTCGATCATCAAGTACTTCAAGGACGAAGTCATGGCCCACATCCACGACAGCCGCTGCCCGCTGATTGCGTGATGCTCGGCTACGACGAGACAACCTACGGAGCCGAATGGGCGGCTAGCTACGACACGTTTTTTCCCGCGGCGGCGGAGGGGATGATCGATCGGCTCGCCGAGCTAGCCGAGGACGGAACGGTGTTGGAGCTCGCGATCGGGACGGGACGAGTGGCGCTCCCCCTGGCTTCTCGCGGGCTGAAAGTCAGTGGCATCGACATCTCTCCCGAGATGGTCAGCTTGCTTCGCAAGAAACCCGGCGGTGCCGAGATCCCCGTCGTGATGGGCGACTTCGCCAATGTGGCGATCGAAGGCGAGTTCAAGCTGATCTATTTGGTGGCCAACACGCTTTTTGCATTGCTCAGCCAAGCCGAACAGGTTCGTTGCTTTGCAAACGTCGTCCCGCACCTAGGGGATGGCGGACGTTTTCTGATCGAGGCGTTTGTGCCGGACCTGGGCCGCTTTGATCGGGGTCAGCGAGTGCAGGCAGTCAGAGTTCTGCGCGAACAAGCGGTGATCGAGGTGAGTCAACATGATTTGGTCAATCAGCTGGTGACTTCACAATGGGTCTGGCTGTCCCCAACCGGGATTGAACTTCGACCCGTGAACATCCGATATGCCTGGCCTTCCGAACTCGACCTCATGGCGCAACTGGCCGGGCTCGAGCTCGAAGTGCGCTGGGGTGGGTGGGAGAAGGAGCCGTTTACCAGCGCCAGTCCGCGGCATGTCAGTGTCTATAAGGCGCCCGCCCCATGACCCTCAAGATCACCAGCCGGACCCTAAGCAGGTCAGGAATCAACTCTCAGGTAGGGACCGAGACGGTCAAGGTCACCGTCGACGGGCATGAGTTCGCCGCGCCAAAAGGCGAGATGCTGATAAAGGCGGCGCAAGACAACGGCACATATATCCCTCGATTTTGTTGGCATCCGCGGATGAAGCCAGTGGGGATGTGCCGGATGTGTCTTGTCGAGATCGAAACACCGCGCGGTAAGGCGTTGATCACAGCCTGCACCAACGCCGTTGCCGACGGCATGGCGGTCGACACCAAGTCTGACGTCGTCAAGAAGGCGCAGGAAGGCGTGCTGGAGTTTCTGCTTATCAACCACCCCCTCGACTGTCCGGTCTGCGATCGCGGCGGAGAGTGCCCGCTCCAGGACCACACCCTGGCTTACGGTCCGGGCGAGTCGCGTTTTGTCGAGGAGAAGCGCCATTTTGAAAAACCAATCCCGATCTCGAAGCTCGTGTTCCTCGACCGTGAGCGTTGCATTCTCTGCGCCCGCTGCACCCGCTTCTCCGACGAGGTGTCAGGTGATCCGCTGATCGAGTTCCTCGATCGCGGTAACTACACCCAGGTCAACACCTTTCCGGAGGAGCCGTTCTCGTCTTATTTCGCCGGCAACACCGTGCAGATCTGTCCGGTGGGTGCGCTCACCGCCAAGCCCTATCGATTTCGGGCCCGGCCTTGGGACCTGACCGCGATCAATTCGACCTGCCCGCATTGCACCGCTGGCGACCACATCACCGTCCAGTCGAGCCAGAACGAGATCCTTCGTTTCTTAGGCGCCGAATCCGAGGCAGTCAACTGGGGATGGCTGTCGGATAAATGCCGGTTCGGCTTCGAGTACATCAACTCGCCGGACCGCGTAACGACGCCACTTGTTCGGGGCGACGCCGGATCGATGCAGGAGGCGTCCTGGGCCGAAGCCCTCGACCTGGTGGCGGCCAGGCTGGGCGAGATCAAACAGGCGGGCAAGCAAATCGCGGTTTTGGGCGGAGCCCGTGGGACCAACGAGGACGCCTATGCCCTTTCCAAGTTCGCCCGGGTCGCCCTTGGCACCAACCATGTCGACTGTCAAATGGACGACGGACTCGACCCCCAGTTTCTCGCCGCTACAGCCGACCGGGCGCTCATCGCCGACCTCGACAACGCCAAGACGATCCTCATCTGGGGTCCGGACCTCAAAGAGGAGCATCCGACCCTTTATCTCCGAGCGCGCCACGCCGCCCAGGAGCGGGGAGCACGGTTGGTGATCGTGCATCCCCGGGCTACCGGTCTCGACGATTGGGCCGCCCACAAGGTCAGCTATCGCCCGGGCTCCGGCGCCGAAGTTCTGACCCGGTTCAGGTCCGAGGGCGACGACCTGGCGGCGGCGGTGAGCGAAACTCCACTGGTCGCTCTGGTTGGCCGAACGGGTTATGGCGAGGATGGCCGGCTCGCCGAAGCCGTCGCCGCCTTCGTTCGCAGCAAGGGCGGCAAAGTCTTGCCGCTTGCCCGCCGCTCCAACGTCTACGGAGCACTGGACATGGGCCTCGCTCCCAACCTCGCTCCTGGCCGAATCAGCCCCGACCTTTTCTCAGCGTGGGGGACCTGGCCGGCAGGTCGCGGGAAAGACGCCGGCGAGATCCTCGACGGGCTTTTTTCTGGCGACATCCTCGGTCTCGTCCTCGTCGGCGCCGATCCGATTCGCGACGTCCCCAACGGTGTCCTCGCCCGCAAGGCGCTCGAGTCGGCCAAGTTCGTCGTGGCCCTGGATCAATTCCTCACCGACTCGTCACGTCTCGCCCATGTGGTCTTGCCGGTCGAAGGTTTTGCCGAGAAAGACGGCACCGTCACCAACGTCGAAGGGCGGGTGCAAAAGGTCAACCGTGTCACCCCGGGACCGGGTCAGTCCCGCGCCGACTGGTCGATTCTTGACGATCTCGCCGAGAGGATGGGCTCGAGCATCGGACTGGCCTCGGCCGTTGCCATCGCGAAAGAGATTGAGGCGACGGCTCCCACCTATGCCGGGGTCACCTGGGACCTGCTGGGCTCGATGACTGAAGGGGTTGTGGTGCCGCTGCATGGCGACACCCAGCCGCTGGTTTTTGTCCCCGCCGATGCTCCTGGCAAATCACCCGCAGGTGATTTGGTCATGCATTACGCCCGGACGATGTTCGACGACGGGGTCTTGCTGCGTCACAGCCCTTCGCTCGCCGATCTGGCCCCGGGCGCCGCCGTCTTTCTCCACCCCGACGACCTCCGCCGCCTCGGCCTGACCGCGGGAGGTGAAGCAGTCGTGCAGACGTCACAGGGATCGGCGCAGCTCACGGTCAAAGAAGATGACTCTCTCGCTCATGGCGTCGCCTACGTTCCCTTCAACCAACCCGGCACTCCCTCCCTCGGCAACGACCCGGTCGTCACCATCACCCCCCTCCAAACCTAAGGCGATCGCCTTAAGAAGCAGGGCTAGAAGCCGCGGCGGCTGGCCAGCCAGGCCCCGAGGAGGACGATCGCCGAGCCGAGCAGGCTGATCGGGCCTACTTGTTCGTGTAGCACGAAGAGCCCGAGCAGGATCGAGACGACCGGGATCAGGTAGGTGGCGACCGACGCTCGGGTGGCGCCGACCGAACCCGCCAGGCCGCCAATCAAGACGTAGGCAACCCCCGTGCCGAAGATCCCGAGCAACAAGACCGCCAGCACCGGAACTAGCTCGAAACTCGATTCGTCGAGAGTGGTGAGGCCAAGGGGGGTGGTGAGGACGATGCCCACCATCTGCGCCCGCCAGAAGACCGGAAGTGATCCGTACTTTTGCTGGAGCGGGACGGCCAGGTTGAGCGCAAACCCATAACAAACCAAGGCGATCAGGATCAGCAGGACGCCGATCGCTTCCGACGGTCCCTCACCCAGGCTCGGCAGCGCGATCAGGACTGTGCCGATGAAGCCCAGCAGCAGGCCCCAGCGCTGGTTACGGCTGGGTGGGCGATGGAGCAAGAACCACGCCACAGTTGCGGTGAAGAGCGGGTTGGCACCGTTGAGCATGCCGGTGAGAGCAGAGGTGACTCGCTCCTCGGCGAAGGGGAACATCGACAGCGGGATCGCCATCCAGATCAAACCCAGCAGAGCGATCCGGGGCCAGTCCTCCTTTGCCACCGGAGAGCGGGTGGCCCCGAACATCGCTAACGCCAAGAAGCCAAAGATCAGGCGGAGCGGAGTGATAACCGCGGGGTGCAAGCTGCGAAGCCCGATCGCGATCAAGAAAAACGATGATCCCCAGATGGCGCCGATGCCGAGGAACTGGGCCCACTCCCGAGCCCCGAAAGCTCCTTGGGTGCGGCCTTCTGCGGTCGACAAGAATCTTCGGGTTGTTTGCTGTTCAGCCACAGGAGTGAAACATCTCAGACCCGGCCGGCGGCGCGGAGGACCGCGAGAGCGTCGACCGTAACCCACGGGTTCATTCTCTTTCTGTCCACTCCTCCCCAATCAACGGATGACTCGCCGGCACTGGACCCAGCCGACTTTGAGTACCACTTCGCCGCCGCCGGCCACCCGCCATCGTCGAGCCGCTTCGACTCGAGCAGGTCGAGCGCCGACTCGCAGCGGGGATCGGCGAGCAGCACAAGCTCCTTCATCGCCGTCAAGCCTCCGAGCACGTCGTAGTGCCAGTAGAGGGGATAGTGGAGCCGGAGGAAGTCGGACTTGATCGGCTTGCCGTCACCGCGCCGGAGGAACAGCTTCCTCTCTAAGAAAACCTCGGCGGCACAAAGCGAGGCCTCCCGAGCCGTGGAATCCCCGGCCCATTGCGAATAGGCCGCCAGAGCCCGCATCGGATGGATCGTCTCCATGAACGACGACGTGTCGGCAGCAGGGGCCCGATCACAATTCCAGCCGCCGTCCGTCCACTGCCAGTGGATCAGCCGTTCGGCGAGCTGGTGCGCCCGCTCGTCGGCGAGTCCCAGCTTGAGCATTGCCCGAAGGGCGTTGCCCTGTTGCGATCCGCAGCGTCGGTAACGTCCGGAGATGACCGGGACGCCGTTCGTCCGCCGAGAAGCCTTCGATGACACGGCGTCGTCTCGAAAGAACTGCGGTCCCAACCACCGGTCGACGACTTGGTCAACGAGCGGTTTCAGTTCCGTCGACCCGGCCGGATAGCCCAAATCGGCCAGGTCGGCTATCACCCAATGCGCTCCTCGCCACTTCCGGCAAACGGGGTCGATGACGACATTCTCCAGCAAAGACCTGACCCGCGGCGAACGGCGGACCTCACCTCTCAGCCGTTCCTGATCAAATCGATCGCGAAGCACCTCTTCGTGGACTCGAAGCCTGATCGACGGCTCCTCGCTTTCGAGGAGCTGCTGGGCGACTTCACGGTTCCCGGCCTTCATTGCTCCAACTTAGGCGAGTTTGTTGGGCGCGAACGGCGCTCCCTATTCTCGGCGGCGAATGGACCTTGTCGACATCCTGATCGTCGTCGGGCGGGTGCTTTTGGTCTTTGTCCTTCTCCTCTTGACCACCGTCTTCAACGTGTGGCTGGAGCGCAAGGTCGTCGCCGATATGCAGAACCGGGTCGGCCCCGACCGGGCGGGGCCGTGGGGGCTGTTGCAGACCGTCGCCGACGGGCTCAAGCTCTTCTTCAAAGAACAGGTGACCCCGGCCAAAGCCCAATACGGCATGTTCGCCCTGGCTCCGCTCCTGGCGATAGTGCCCGCCTTTCTCATGTTCATGGTCGTGCCTTTTGGCCAGCCGTTCACGATCGCCGGTCGCCTCGTCCCGCTCCAAGGCACCGAGCTGAACGTCGGTGTCCTCTTCGTGTTGGCGATGTCGTCGCTGGCGGTCTACGCGGTGGTACTCGCCGGCTGGTCATCGGGGTCGAAGTACCCGTTGCTCGGCGGAGTCCGAGCCACCGCCCAGGCCATCTCCTACGAGGCGGCGATGGGGTTGGCGATGGTTTCGGTGATCATGTTCGCTTCCACCTCGACGGTTGGCGGGAGCCTCTCGCTCTCTGACATCGTCGCCGGCCAGGCGGGCACCTACCTCGGTTTCGTGCCGCGCTGGAACATCTTTCCCCAGGCCGTCGCCTTCGTGATCTTCTTTCTGGCGATCATTGCCGAGACCAATCGGTCTCCGTTCGATCTCGTCGAAGCCGAACAGGAACTGGTCGGAGGCTTTCACACCGAGTATTCGGGGATGCGCTTTGCCATGTACCAGTTGGCCGAGTACTGCAACATCTTCTCGATGTCGGCGATCTGCGCCACGCTCTTCTTGGGCGGTTGGAACGGCCCCACCTTCGAAGGAGACGTCCCTACTTTCGTCTCGGCGATCCTGCCGACGGTCTGGTTCCTCATCAAAACCTACGCGATCATCTTCTCTTTCTTTTGGATCAGAGCGACGATGCCGCGGCTTCGCTACGACCAATTGATGCAGCTCGGTTGGAAGCGTCTCATTCCGGCAGCGCTCGTCTGGTTGATGGTGTCGACCGTTGCTATCTCAGTGCGCCAGTTCGGCTTGCCGTGGAATTGAGGAACTGTTGGCCGGCTTAGGTGCCTTTCTCAAGGGGTTGCGAGTCACCGGCAAGGTGATGGTCGACACCGTCTTCGGCGACGGGCTCGTTACCACCAAGTATCCGGAGGAGTTCCGCCCGAAGCCGCAGCGCTTCCACGGCCGGCATGTCCTCAACCGCTATCCGGACGGGATGGAGAAATGCATCGGATGCGAGCTCTGCGCCGGCGCTTGTCCGGCACGTTGCATCTACGTGCGCGGGCTCGACAATCCGCCTGAGCACCCGGTGAGCCCGGGGGAGCGTTACGGCTACGTCTACGAGATCAACATGCTCCGTTGCATCTTCTGCGGCCTCTGCGTGGAGGCATGCCCCACCGAGGCAATCACCATGACCCACCTCTTCGAGATGTCCACGTCGAATCGGGGTGATGCCATCTACACCCGGAATGAGCTATTGATGAGGCCGGACGGCAGCGTCCCCCACATGTTTCCCGAGGATCCATTGGCGAGGATGTCCGAGCTGGCCACCGCCGATGGCTGGGTGCGAGCCACAGCCCCGAGTGGGGTGGCGGCCTACGAAGGAGTCCAAGCTTGGCAAGGGACCCCGGGACCGGCGTCGTGGGCCCCCGAACCCACCCAGGAAGAACTCGACGCGTGACCCTGCCCCAAAATGGTTGAGCTAGTTGTGTTCGTCCTTATGGGGGGCGGCGCCCTCGCCGGCGGGGTCACCGTCATCAAGGCGCGCAACCCGGTCTACTCGGCCATGGGCCTCCTCGGCACGCTGTTCGCCATTGCCGTCTTGTACGTGATGCAACTGGCGCACTTTGTGGCGGCGGTGCAGGTGATCGTCTACGCCGGCGCGGTGCTGACGCTCTTTCTCTTCGTGATCATGATGGTTGGAGTCGACAAGGAAGAGGACGTCTCGGAAACCATTCCTCATCAACGCCGGCTGGCGTTGGCGCTCGGATTGATTGCTATCGGGATCGTGGTCAGCTTGGTTGCCAGAGGACGCTTTGCCTGGGTGCCGGTCGCCACGACCGCCGCTGATCCACAGGCCACAAACGGAACGGTGCAAGCCCTGGCCGAGCCCATGTTCACCGATTGGGTCCTGGCGTTCGAGGCGACGGCCCTGCTGCTGACCATCGCCGCGGCTGGCACGATTGCGCTGGCCTCATTCCGTCGGCCGGTGGCGGATACCGCCGCCGAACGGACCGGGATATGAGCCTTGTCGTCACCGCCGGCTGGTACATGACTCTGGCGGCGGTGTTGTTCGCCTTGGGCGCGCTGGGGATCCTCATCCGTCGCAACGCGTTGGTGATGTTCATGTGCATCGAATTGATGCTCAACGCCGTCAACCTCACCTTCGTCGCTGCTGGTCGCGCGCTCGGCAACCTCGACGGCCAGCTAGCCGTCTTTTTCGTGTTGGTGGTTGCCGCTGCCGAAGTGGTGGTCGGGCTAGCGATCATCGTGGCGATCTTTCGCCGTCGGCAATCGGCCTCGGTCGACGAGCTCTCTGAGCTGGCTGGTTGATGAGCCAGTTTCTCTGGATAATCATCGCCCTCCCGCTGGCGAGTGCGGTCTTTCTCCACTTTGCCGGCCGGCGGATCGGCGAGCCTCGCGCCGGATACCTCGCGACCCTGTCGGTGGCAGGTTCGTTCGCCCTCGCTTTGGGCGCGGCGCTTCCGTTCTTTCAAGGCAAATCAGACGGCGTGACCGTCAACATCTGGGAATGGATGCCCGCCATCGGAGCGGTGCTCGAGATCAATTGGGACCCCCTGGCGGCGCTGATGACTCTGATCATCACCGGCGTCGGGGCTTTGATCCATCTGTACGCGATCGGGTATATGCACGGCGAGGCCCGCTTCACCCGGTTCTTCGTATACCTGAACCTCTTTGTCGCGTCGATGCTCACCCTCGTTCTCGCCGGCAATTTCGCCATGCTCTTCATGGGCTGGGAACTCGTTGGTCTGTGCTCGTTCCTGCTCATCTCGTTTTGGTCGACTCGGCCTGCGGCTAACGCGGCGGGCAAGAAAGCATTCATCGTCAACCGGATCGGTGACTTCGGGTTCCTGGTTGGGTTAATGCTGATCTTCTCTACCTTCTCCACCCTTTCCTACGCTGGCATCTTCGAACGAGCCGAAGAGGTGTTGAGCCCGGGGATGGCGACGGCGATCGGTCTGCTCATCCTCATCGGCGCCGCCGGCAAGTCGGCCCAGATCCCGCTCTACGTCTGGCTGCCGGACGCGATGGAAGGCCCCACTCCGGTTTCGGCCCTGATCCACGCGGCAACCATGGTCACCGCCGGGGTTTACGTGATCGCCCGGTCAGCGGTCATCTTTGAAATCTCCCCAATTGCCGGACCGATCGTGGCCACCGTCGGCGCCGCGACGGCGCTCTGGGCCGCAACCATCGCCCTCGCCCAGAAGGACATCAAACGGGTCCTCGCCTACTCCACCATCTCGCAGTTGGGGTATATGTTCCTGGCGGTGGGGGCGGCGGGGCACGTCGCGGGGGTCTTTCACCTGATGACCCACGCGTTCTTCAAGGCTTTGCTCTTTCTCGGTGCTGGCTCGGTGATCCATGGGATGGCAGGCAAGGATGGGCTTGGCGAACAAAACATGGAGAAGATGGGCGGGCTGCGCAAGGCCATGCCGATCACCGCCGTCACAATGTTGATTGGCACGATCGCCATTTCCGGGATTCCACCGCTGGCGGGGTTCTGGTCGAAGGATGAGATCCTCGGCGTGGCTTTTTCGCGGGGCGGTTGGTTTTGGGTGCTGTGGATCGTCGGGCTCGTGACCGCGCTGATCACTGCCTTCTATATGACTCGCCAGTTCGTACTTGTGTTTCTCGGAGAGCCCCGCTGGACCGAAGGGGTCCACCCTCACGAATCGCCGCGCACGATGACGCTTCCATTGATCGCCCTCGCCGGTCTCTCGATCGTCGGCGGCCTCCTCAACACGCCGTTCCGCACCGCCCTCGAGCATTTCCTGGAGCCGTCCTTCGAGCTCGTAGCGCTGACCCATCCTCCGGAAGGGCTGGGCATGTTCGTGCTGCTCGCCGGGCTTTCGACGCTGGCCGGCCTCGCCGGGGCCGGTGCCGCTTTTCTCACCTACAACCGCCCGGCGGAGCTGTGGGGTCGATTCGAAGCCGCCTTTGGCAGGACATGGACGTTGTGGTCGGAGGGGTATCGAGTTGATGATCTCTACGGGGCAACGCTGGTCAAACCGGGGTTGCGTGCGGCCGAGGACGCCGCCTTTCGGTTCGACACTCCGATCATCGACGGGGCCGTCAATGGCGCCGGCCGGCTGGTCCGCGCCGCAGCTTCCAAGGGACGTGGATTGCAGACGGGGATGGTGCGGAGTTACGGCGCCCTGTTCGCCGCGGGGACGGTGGCCGTGATCGGCTGGATCATCTGGCGGGGCGCCTGACTTGCTAACCGCGCTGATTCTCCTCCCGGCGATAGGAGCCGTGCTGATCGCTTTGGTTCCCGGGCGCCGGCGCGAGCTTTTCCTCCCCCTGGGGGTGACGATGTCGATCGGACCGCTGGCGTTGGCCGCCTTCGTCTTCACCTCCTTTGTCACCGGCGAGCCCGGTTTTCAGATGGTCGAACGAGAGGTCTGGTACGAGCCATGGGGCCTTTCCTGGTATCTCGGAATCGACGGCATCTCCCTCCCTCTTGTCGCGCTCACCGCCCTCCTCGTCCCGATCGTCCTCGCCGCCTCGACCGCGATCACTCATCGGTTGAAAGAGTTCGTGATGTACACGTTGCTCCTGGAAGCGGGCCTGATAGGAGTGTTTCTCGCCCTCGACCTCTTTCTCTTCTTCGTTTTCTTCGAGGCGATCTTGATCCCGATGTATTTCATCATCGGGATCTGGGGAGGAGAGCGGCGGATATACGCCGCCATCAAGTTCTTCCTCTACACCGCGTTCGGATCGGCGCTGATGCTGGCGGCGATCATCGGCCTGGCGGTCCTCTCTTCGCGCCAAACCGGCGTTCCCTCGTTTGCTTATACGGATTTGCTCGACGTCAGCCTCAACCCGACCACAGCCCGCTGGCTTTTCGGGGCATTCGCCCTTGCCTTTGCGATCAAGGTCCCGATGTTCCCGCTCCACACCTGGCTGCCCGATGCCCATGTCGAAGCGCCCACCGCGGGTTCGGTGATGCTGGCCGCGGTGCTGCTGAAACTCGGCACCTACGGACTGGTCCGTTTCAACCTCGGTCTGTTCCCGCAGGCTTCTGTCGACTTCGTTCCGGTGATGGCGGTCCTGGCGGTGATCGGCATCGTCTACGGCGCGGTGGTGGCGATCGTCCAGCCCGATCTGAAAAAGCTGGTTGCCTACTCGTCGGTCTCCCACCTCGGTTTCATCGTTTTGGGAACCTTCGCCCTCACCTCCGGGGGATTGGTGGGCGGCCTCGTACAGAACATCAACCACGGAATCACCACCGGTGCCCTCTTCTTGCTCGTCGGCATGATCTATGACCGACGGCATACGAAGAAGATCGCTGACTTTGGCGGCCTGGCGCAGGTGATGCCGATCTTTGCCGGGCTCTTCCTGTTCACCACCTTTGCCTCGATCGGCCTTCCCGGGCTCAACGGGTTCATCGGCGAGTTCATGGTCCTGATCGGGTCGTTCCCCAGCCTTCCGATCTACACGATCATTGCTGCCAGCGGGGTGGTCTTGGCGGCGATCTATCTCCTCTGGGCGTATGAGCGCGCCTTCACCGGAGTTCCCGATAAACCCGAAAACCAGGCCCTTCTCGATCTCAACCTGCGCGAGAAGCTGGTGCTCGCCCCGCTGGTCATCCTCATGCTGCTGCTCGGGCTTTATCCGAAAGTTCTCCTCGACCGTGTGCAACCCTCGGCCGAAGCGATCCTCGATCGGATCGAAGCCACCACCGATTACGTCGTTCCCGAACCGGGGCGCCTCGAGCATGTGTTGTTGATGGAGGAAGGTGAATGATCCCGCCTCCCGAGATCAACTGGTTCGCCCTGCTACCGCTGCTCGTCCTCGGGCTGGGGGCCGCGGCAGTGCTGCTCGTCGATGTGCAGATGAAACCCCATCCCAAGTGGCTGGTCAGAATGGCGGCCGCCGTCCTGGCGGCGACTGCGGCTGGCGCGCTGCTCCAAGGATGGTGGCTGCGCCGATTGGAAGCCGGGGAGACGGTCGGGACGCCGCTCCCGTTCAGCGGGTTTTTGATTGTTGATCGCTATGCGATCTTTGGAACGCTGTTGTTGGCCGCGATCGCTCTCCTCGGTTTGGGCGCTGGTCAGCGATTCATCGTCAGCCTCGGGCGACGAGCGGCGGAGGCCATCGCGCTGGTGCTCCTGTCGACCTCGGGGTTCATGCTGATGCTGTCCACTCCTCAGCTGGTGATGATGTTTCTCGGCCTTGAGATCGGCTCGATCAGCCTCTATGTGGTAGCCGGGTTCTCCCGCCAGGAGCGCCAGTCCGAGGAAGCGGCGATCAAGTATTTCCTGTTGGGCTCGTTTGCCTCGGCGATCTTCATCTATGGGGTGGCGCTGGTTTACGCCGCGACCGGTTCGTTGCAGCTCTTCGAACAGCAGGAACTGTTGTCCCGGGTCGCCTTTGTCAAGCCGGGGGTGCTCTTGATCGGGCTCGCTCTCCTGATTGTCGGCTTGGCTTTCAAGGTGACGGCGGCGCCATTTCACGGCTGGGCTCCGGACGTCTATCAGGGAGCGCCCGCAGGCATGGTCGGGTTCATGGCCGCGGCGGCGAAGATCGGGGGATTTGCCGCGCTGGCTCGCATCATGGCCACTGCCTTTGAGGGCTACATCGAAACGTGGGCGACGGTGGTGGCCGGCATTGCCGTCCTCTCGATGCTCGTCGGTTCCTTCTTGGCCGTGGTCCAATCCGACTTTCGCCGCTTGCTCGCCTACTCGGGCGTGGCCCATGCCGGGTTCATCCTCACCGGCATCGTCGCCGGCGAGGCCGGAATCGGGTCGATCTGGTTCTACCTCGCGGTCTATACCGTTCAGTTGGTGGGGGCGTACGCGGTGGTGGCGGCGGTAAGCGGCGCCTCCTCCGCCGGGTCGCCACTGGCCTCCTATGCGGGCCTGGCGAAGCGGCAACCGATGCTTGCCCACGCGCTCACGGTTCTCCTCCTGGGCATGGCCGGCATCCCGTTGACCTCGGGGTTCATCGCCAAGTTCGGGGTCTTTCAGGATGCGTTCCGGGCGGGTTTCGGATGGTTGGTGGTAGTAGCCCTGCTGGCTTCGGTGGTGTCGTTCTTCATCTACTTGCGCGTCATCGTCACGATGTACATGGAGGAGCCTCTCGAGGACCGGGTTCCGGAGCTGACGGTTCCGCTGCGGCTGGTGTTGTGGACGACGTTGGCGATGACGGTGGTCTTTGGATTGCTCCCGGTGCCGCTCCTGCGGTTGACCGCAATTTCGCTGCCGCTTTGAAACGGGCGGTCTTGGCCCTAAGCGTAGGTCTGTTGGCGATTCCGCTGATCGCCCGGGCGGAAACCACTCAGTCCGATTTCGTCTTGGTACGCGATGGCGAGGTGGTCACGGAGGACTTGATCGCCGCCGGCAACTCGGTCCAAGTCGATGGGACTATCCAAGGCGACCTCGTCGCTTCCGCCTTCGACCGCATCGTCATCAACGGTGAAGTGACGGGTGATCTCCTCGCCCTCAGCGGCCGGGTCGAGATCAATGGCACTGTTGGCGGCTCGGTTAGGGCCGCCGCCGGCACCGTCCTCGTGAACGGCGAAGTGGGAGATGACGTTGTTGTCACCGCCTGGACCACGACCATCGGAGCGAGCGCCGCTATCGGACGGGATCTCATCGTCTTTGGTCGCCATGGCGTGGTCGCCGGAGAAGTGAACCGCGACATCACCGGGCGATTCACCAGCCTCTCGCTCAACGCAATCGTCGACGGATCGGTGGAAGTCAGCGTGGATCGGTTCACGGTGGGACCGGGAGCGCGGGTTTCCGGGGACATCGGCTACCGCTCCGAGCGCGAGGCGGTGATCGAGGCTGCGAACCCGGGTGGGGGGATCATCCATCGCACACCGCTGCGACCGAACATCCGGGTAACGGCGCTCCTGTTTCTCACCTACGGGTTGTTCGGGCTGCTGCTGTTGGCCGGTGGCATGGCGGCCAGCCACTACTGGCCCGACCGCCTGGAACGAGCAGTGCGGGCAGCTCGACGACCAGTTCCCACCTGGTTGGCGGGCGTTGGTGTGGCCTTCTCGCCGCTTCTCATCGTGGGGCTGTTCGGCGGCGTTCTGAGCTTTTCTCCGGCCGCCGCGGCCATCCCCTTGGCAGTGGTGTTCTTACCCCTGGCTATCGGTCTGGCCGGTTTGGTGTTCATCGGAAGTTTGGCCGGAATGGTTCCGCTCGCCGGGGCGGTTGGTCGGGCGATACGGCTGCAACTTCCGCTACCCGGTGCGATCCTCATTGGGTTCTTGGTGATCGCGATTGTCGCGCTGATCCCCTTCGTTCGCTGGCTGATCCCACTCATCGGGGTGCCACTCGGCCTGGGCTCGTGGTTGGGAAAGAACCCCTGAGCTCGGTCTTTCATCGGGCCACTGACCCCTTGCGAGCAGTGTCCGCCAGGGGGTGTTGGATCACCGACGCCAGCGGTCGGCGCTTCCTCGACGCGGCTGGAGGGGCGATCGTCACCGGCATCGGTCATGGTCGGGCTGAGATCGCCGAGGTGATAGCCGAACAAATGCGGAAGGTCGAATTTGTCCACGCTTCTGTCTTCACGACCGACGCTCTCGAAACCTACTGCGACTCGGTTGCGTCGCTGGTGCCGATGTCTCGGGCAAAGGTCTATCCCGTTGCCGGGGGTTCGGAGGCCACCGAAACGGCGTTGAAAATGGCGCGCGCCTACCAACTGGCTCGTGGCCGTGAGCAGCGGATTCGGGTACTCGCCCGAGAGGGCAGCTACCACGGCAATTCCCTCGGGGCACTCGATCTCTCGGGCCGACCCGCTCTCCGCAGGCCCTACGAGCCGTGGCTGGGGCGCTTCGCCCAAGTTCCCGGCATCGACGACCCCGACGTTCTCGAGCAGGCGATCACGGCCCGCGACGACGTAGCGGCCGTCATGCTGGAGCCGATCAGCGGTGCCTCCCGGGCCGGTGCGGTCCCTCACCCCGACTACTGGTCGGCGGCAGCCGAGATCTGCCGGCGCCACGACGTCCTCCTCGTCGCCGACGAGGTGATGACCGGATTTGGCCGCACCGGCAAGTGGTTCGGAGTGGAGCACTGGGGTGTTTCACCCGACCTCATGACAACAGGCAAGGGCGCCTCCTCGGGTTACTGGCCGCTCGGTCACGTCGTTGCTTCGGGGTCGGTGTTTGACACGATCCGGGCCACCTTCGTCCACGGCTTCACCTTTTCGCATCATCCGGTGGGGGCAGCCGTCGGCCAAGCGATACTCGACATCATTCGCCGCGAGGGTCTGGTGGAAGCTGCCCGAGCCCAAGGCGAGAAGCTTCGAACCGCGCTCGAGGCGATCACCTCCGACCGGATCGTGGAGATTCGCGGCAAGGGCCTCCTCCTAGGGGTGATCTTGACCGGTGACCGCGACGAAGTGGTCCGAGCAGCCCGCGAGGAAAGGCTGCTGGTTTATCCAGCGGCGATCGAGGCGGTCGTGTTAGGACCGCCGCTCATCATCGACGATGAGGAGATCGACCAGATCGCCGATCGCCTCGGTCGAGCCCTAGCTCACCGATAACATCTTTGTTACGCGCCGACGAATCGTTGCTTGCCTCAACATCGACGCACTGAGGAGCGCCCCTGGATATCGGCCGCGCAAGGCGCGAGTCGCGGTGCCCGCCCGTCGCGAAAATGCTTGAGCCGGTGGTGGTAGCGGCAGAGGAGTTGAAGATTGTCCAAGGTGGTCGTCCCGCCCTGCGACCAGGGGACCTTGTGGTCGAGGTCGCACCATTTGGCGGGTCGACGACAGCCGGGATGCCGGCAGTGCCGATCCCGGGCGATCACCGCCCTCCGCAGCGCCGGGGGGATGATCCGGGTCTTGCGGCCCACCTCGATGATCTCGGAGTTGGGTCCGAAGACGATCCGGGAGAGCGAGCAGTCGCAGGAAAGAAGGTCGATCGAGGATTGGGGGAACATGGTGCCGGTGGCGGATTCAGCCAAACCGTAGGTCTGCCCATGGAGGCGTTCAGCTCCCACTAGCACCAGCAGGTGGGGTTTCTCCCCACCCTGTGCGGGGAGCTGGCCAGTATCGAGGGCTTGGCGGCAGAGATCGGTGAGGGCGTCGGCCCGGCGTTGGGCGGGAGTGCGGTGGTCGTCGGGGGCCGGCGGCGGGGTGGCAGCCTCGAGGGCGGTACGGACCAGCTCCCCGGCCAGGGGGTCGAGATAGCCGTCGAGCCGCCACATCCCCTCGAAGGTCTCGGAGAGATGGAGACGGCGTTGGCGGTGGAGGCTCTCGGCCAACTCCTCAGCCCGGGGGTGGTCGGCCGTCTCCTGCCAGTAGCGCAGCACCTGGCCGGTGTCGACGATTCCCAAGGCGGAGACCGTGTCGACCAGCATCGGCTCGTGGGCTCTGAAGATCCCGGGGGAGGAGCTGTGGGCGGCCTGCAGGTGGCGGACCTGGTCGGCGGCCAAGTCTCCTTTGGCCCAGGCCTTTCCCGTGAGCGACATCTTTTGCAGCGAATTGGCCAGAGAAACCAAGCGGGTGGCGCGGGCGGGGGCGATCCGACAGCGGTCGATGAGAAAGGCCGCCGGGGAGGAGTACTCCAGGTCCCGGTGCCCGCGCCGGGAGGCGAACTCGCAGAGGACCGAGGCTCGTTCCGACTCGATCCGCGAGCTCTGCGCTTCCAGCCAGACCAGATGCTCGGCCAGCTCTTGGCTGCTCATCTCACCCCACTCCCCCATCGTCTCTACCTCTGGCGCTCAAGTTCAGAGGTGCTCTCGGGGTAGAACACCTGTTCGACTACACTATGACAAACGCCGCCGACAAGTTCAAGCCTTTCGACTCAGATCGCGAAAACAAACCTAAGAGCTGTTTGGGCAGATTCGAGCGCTTCCGGCGCAGCTCTGCGCGCTCATTAGATTTCTTCCTAATGACCCTCGACGCCTTTGGGCGCCCGTTGCATGATCTCCGAATCTCGATCACCGACCGGTGCAACTTCCGCTGCACCTATTGCATGCCCAAGGAGATCTTTGGCCGCGACTTCGAGTTTCTGTCGCGAGATCTGGTTCTCTCCTTCGAGGAGATCGAAAGAATTACTGGGGCCTTTGTGAGAGCCGGAGTTCGCAAGCTGAGGATCACCGGCGGGGAGCCGCTCGTGCGGAAAGGCGTCGAGGATCTGATCGCAAGGCTCTCGGCCATGCCTGGAGTCGAGGACCTCACTCTCACCACCAACGGCTCACTCCTCGAACGGAAAGCAGCAGCTCTCAAAGCGGCGGGTCTGCAACGAATCACGGTTTCGCTCGACTCGATGGATGACACCGTGTTCATGGCGATGAACGACGTTGGCTTTCCGGTCCAGGCGGTTTTGGATGGCATCGAGGCGGCTTCTGCCGTGGGGCTCGATCCGATCAAGATCAACATGGTGGTGAAACGCGGTGTCAACGATCAGTCGGTGGTCGATGTCGCCCGGCACTTCCGCGGCACCGGCCACATCGTCCGGTTTATCGAGTACATGGATGTCGGCACTACCAACGGCTGGCGGCTTGATGACGTCGTCTCCGGCAGAGAAGTCGTTGATTCGATCGCCGCCGAATTTCCGCTTGAGCCCGTCGACCCCGACTATCGCGGCGAGGTTGCCCAGCGGTACCGATATGTCGATGGCGGGGGCGAGGTCGGGGTGATCACCTCGGTTTCTCAGCCTTTCTGTGCCGACTGCACCCGCGCCCGACTCTCGGCCGATGGCAAGCTCTATACCTGCCTTTTCGCTACCAGCGGGACCGACCTCCGGGAGCTGATCCGGTCGGGAGCCACCGACGAGCAGCTCGATGCAGCGATCGGTCGGGTGTGGAGTGTCCGTCGAGACCGATACTCGGAGTTACGAACCGAGCAAACCGTCCGCATCCGACCCAAGGTAGAGATGAGCTACATCGGGGGGTAGAGGGACGTTCAGGGCCCTGCCTGATTGAAACGCGATCAGATCTGTCCGCATTCCGCGTGGATTCCGCAGGAGCACCCAGGGCCGCGTCGATCGCAGCACAGGCCCGATCTTTGGGCCGACGAAGACTTCGTCAAGCTCGTTCGCCACACCCGCAGGCTCAATGAGGACCCAAAGCCAAAGCCTCATGTCCAAAACATTGGGGACTCTCGCTGGCCACCAACGGGGACTTCACGATGGCCATTGACGCCCCTAACCGTTACTCGACCGTGGTCCGATTGATCGATAGCCACCTCTGCGTAGCGCGGGCTGGCCACCACGACTCCGCGCGACCCGCAACGAGACGATTCTTGGGATAGAAACCGGTGGTTTTGCTAGTCAGCCGATAGATGTCTCGCTAGCTGAAGGATGCCACGGCGTGAGCGCAAGGTTCGAGATCGCCTCGCTTCCAATGCTCCTATAAAAACTGAACGCGTTCCTCGCTGCTAAGGCCAATATGACGAAACTTCGTGGCGATATCCTCACGTTCGCTCGCCTGCGAAGTGGCGGTCGCAATGATTGGAACACTGAGAGTGCGGTGGTCTTCTCGAAATATGACAACAAGAACTAGCGGGAGCTTTGCCGTGCGGTCGAGAGGCCGAACACCAAAAACGCACGATTGCGTCCAAGGGGATTCGTGTAGTGCGAAAACGGTTTCTGACGACGAGCACGCTTCCCACCAACGAGACTCTCACACGAGAACCGAGAAACAACGTAAGGGCGAATACCCCTAGCCCGATGGCGATATACGCGACGTTGCGCTCGAGTAAGCCGCCAAGCGCAAGAAAGGTGGCGGCGGACAGTCCAATTGGCCCCAAGGCCCATAGGGACAAAAGACGCGCTTCGGCGGGTGCAAACGTCCAAACGACGACATTGTCAGAAGGGCGCATATCTGTTCCAGGGTCTGAACTGTGCCATCGACCAAGCGAAGTCCTGCCGGCCGATTCTGGTTGAGACTGCTCGAACGCCTCAGTAATCGCAATCCAGGAATCAGACGACGCGAAACGTCTTCCCATTTCAGGTGCAACCTGTAGAAGTGTATTGGTTCATCACGAGCAATATCGCGGCACCGGCTTGAATCGCGACGAGGAGGGCGCGAAATGCGAGACCGAAGGTTGCCAAGCGGAGTGCGCGCTGCAATGACGACAGCAAGCCGATGAGATGAGTTACATCGGAGGCTGAGGTGAGCCGAAACGCTCGAGACCCGTGGCGAGATCGTCTGGCCGGTCCACCGAGAACCAGGAACGTCCATCCTCGTCCCAGGATCGCCAGATGTTTTCGGGGATCAAGTCCTCTGGGAGAACGAGGCTTTGCAGCGATCCATCGCCCGACCTTGGATCGAGCGACGACTGGTAGGAACCGCAGGTGACCTGGGGCAATCCCTGGTCGACCGGGACCCCCCGGTGCTCGGCCAGGGAGGCGAGGGTTTCGCTTCGCACCCACGGTTGGTCGACTCCCACCAACAGGACGTCCTCTCCTAGGTCGAGGGCCGCGGCCAAACCAGCCAATGGTCCCTCGAAGTGGGGGTGGTCGTCGAGGCGGGGCCACCCGTTCCAATCGCGGCCTGAGATCAGGACTCGGGGGCAGACCGCGGCGAGGGCGTCTATCACCCAGGCGATCATCGGCTGGCCAGCCACCTCCACCAGTGCCTTGTCCCTCCCCATCCGCTTGCTGGCTCCTCCCGCCAGCACCACCCCGATCATCCGCGCGTCGAGGTTGGCACCGCTACGAGGGCCATCGTCCCGCCCCGAGCTCGCGGGCGATCACGTTGCGTTGGATCTCAGAAGTGCCTTCGTAGATTCGCGGGGCTCTGACCTGGCGGTAAAGCTCAGCGAGGGGATGGTCATGGACGAGCGCCCGGGCACCCAAGACCTGCACTGCCCCGTCGACCGCTCGCTGGGCGACTTCGGTGGCATAGAGCTTGGCCGCGGCGGCTAGCGAGGTGAGCTGCGCCTTGTCGCCGCGATCGTGGGCCGAAGCGGCGCGATAGACGAGCATCTTGGCCGCCTCGATCTCGACCGACATGTCGGCAAGTTGGTGGCTCACGGCCTGAAAATCGAAGATCGGACGGCCGAATGCTTCCCGCTCGCGGGCATGGGCAAGCGCAAGGTTGCGGGCGGTCTCCGCCATCCCGATGGCGAAAGCACCGACTGACGGTCGGAACAGATCGAGCGTCTGCATCGCCACATCGAAGCCGCCGCCCGGCTCCCCGATCATTTGACTGCGAGGCACGACGACGTCATCGAAGACGAGAGTCCCGACCGGATGCGGGGCGACGAGTTCGAGGGCTTCGCCGGAAAGGCCCGGCGCATCGCCTTCGACCAGGAAGCAGCTGATCCCCTGGCGGCCTTCGGCGGGTTCGCTCCGAGCGAAGACGGTGTAGAAGTCGGCGTCGGGAGCATTGGAGATATAGGCCTTCTCACCAGTGAGGTGATAGCCGTCGGCTCCGTCCGGCTCGGCGCGGAGTTGGAGATGGCCAGCATCGGAGCCGGCGGCGAATTCGGTCAACGCGAATGCCGGTATGGCCTGGCCGTTGCGGACCGCGGGGATCCAACGCTGGGCGAGATCGTCGGAACCCGAGAGGACGATCGGATACGCTCCTAAGCCCTGCATCGCCAAAGCCGTCTCGGCATGGGCCGATTGCCGAGCAACACCCTGGCGGAGTAGACAGAGGTCGAGGGCCGAGACTTGGCCGTCGACGGGCAAGAGACGGTCGAGCAACCCGGCCTTGGCCAGGGCTGCGGTCAACTCGCGATTGACCCGGCCGGGTGACTTGGCGGCCAGCTTGGCCAAGTCGCCGCCGACGGTCTCGGCTTCGGAGAGGAGCTCTCGGGACTCAGCCGCGAGTTCGAAGCGGTCCACTGGCGGCACCCTACCGGCCTAGCCTCGGCTCCATGCGCGTCGGTATCGGCCTTCCCAGTGCGATCCCGGCCCGGGGGCCCGATCTTGTTGTGCAATGGGCGCAGCGCGCCGAGGCCGCCGGTTTCTCAAGCCTGGGCGTGTTGGACCGGGTCAACTACGACGCCTATGAGCCCCTCGTCAGCTTGGCCGCGGCGGCGGCAGTGACCGAAAGGATCCGGCTGGTGACGATGGTGGTCATCGGTCCGTTGCACAACACGGTGCTCCTCGCCCGCCAGGCCGCCAGTCTCGACGCCTTATCGGGGGGCCGCCTAACCCTGGGCCTAGGTGTCGGAGCTCGCCTTGACGATTACGAGCACGCCGAGATCGACCACCGCGGGCGAGGACGGCGGCTGACCGAACAGCTCGCTCGCATGCGCGACCACTGGGAGGACGGCCAGGTCGGCCCCCGCCCCGTCACCCCAGGCGGCCCGGATCTCCTCGTGGGTGGCAGCTCGGGTCCCTCCTTGCTGCGACTGGCCCGTCTTGCCGATGGCTACGTCCACGGCGGCGGTCCCGCTCGCTCGTTTGCGGCCGCGGCTTCCAAAGCCAAGATCGCTTGGGAGGAAGTGGGCCGGCCCGGAAAGCCGCAACTGTGGGCCCAGGCATACTTCGGTTTGGGTGACCCGGCAGCCGGCAGGAGCTTCCTGCTCGATTACTACGCCTTCACCGGCGCTTTCGCGGAGCGAATCGCCGAAGAAAACCTCGAAACCCCAGAAAGGATCGTGTCCTTCATTCGCTCATACGAAGAGGCTGGTTGCGAAGAATTGGTCCTGCTCCCCACCACGGCCGACATCAACGAAGTCGACCGGCTCGCCGCCGTCGCCCTGGCATGAAGATCGCGGTGGTCGGCGGCGGTCCGGCCGGTCTCTACTTCTCCCTCCTCGTCCGCCAACGCGGCGACCACCAGGTCACTGTCTTCGAGCGCAACCCGTCGGGAGCCACCTACGGCTGGGGGGTCGTCTTCTCGGAAGGCACGCTGACCGAGCTGCAAGGAGCCGATCAACGGCTCGCACGCCGCTTCGACCAGGCGCTGATGCGCTGGTCGACGATTCGGATCCATCGCGGAGGGCGACAGACGATTGTCGCCGGTCAACCTTTTGCGGCGATCTCCCGCCGCACGCTCCTCCACCTGCTCTCCGAGTCCGCGAGTGAAGCGGGCGTCGATATCCGCTACTCGGCCACCTTCGACCCCGACGAGCCCTACGACCTGGTCGTCGCCGCCGATGGTGTCAACTCGACGCTTCGTCTGGCGGATGCGAGCAAGTTCCGCCCCTCCGAGTGGATTCACCCGACTCGGTACATCTGGCTGGGATTGGGCCGAGCGCTGCCCGGGTTCACCTTCGTCTTCGAACCGACCGCGCACGGCCTGTTCTGGGTTCACGCCTATCCCTACGAAGCTCAGGCGTCGACCTTCATCGTCGAAACGACGGAAGAAAGCTGGCGGCGGGCCGGTCTCGACCGGGCATCGGAAGCGGAAAGCCTCGCCTTTTGTCGTGAAACCTTCGCCGGCTTCCTCAAAGGCGCCGAGCTCAAATCGAATCGATCGCTCTGGCTGCAGTTCGTGACCCTTCGCTGCCGATCGTGGGTGCGGGAGGGCGGGACTCCGTTGGTCATCCTGGGCGACGCCGCCCATACCGCTCATTTTTCGATCGGTTCGGGCACCAAGCTGGCAATGGAGGACGCGTTGGTCCTGGCCGAAACGCTTGCCGACAGCTCCGACGACCTGGCGGTGGCGCTCACGAGCTACGAGGCGGTCCGCCGACCGGTGGTCGAGCGTTTTCAGGAGGCAGCGCTGGCGAGCGCCGACTATTTCGCCCACGTGGCCGATCTCGAAGGGCTGGCGGATGCGACCTTCGCCTTCAACCTGATCACTCGGTCGGGCCGGGTCAACCATCTCGATGTGCAACGCCAGGACCCAAGTCTGGTCCTGGCGACCAACGGTGCCGTGCTCGCCGCCGACCCCACCCCCCTGCCCCCGGCCCTGGCGCCAGTCACCGTCGGGGGGGTTCGATTCGCCAATCGCCTCGTTGGTGGATCGCTCGGAATGACGATGTCTCCACCAATTTCTGTTATCGCCGAAGGCCGCCACGGTCCCATCACCGATGTTGTCGTCTTGACGCACGACGGCCCTCGCTCGGGAGGTAGGCCTTCCCAGGACGGCCTTGATCGTCCTCTCCGAGGAGGAGATCTCGAAGCACTGGCCGCCTCCCCGCTTCCCTACACGAGATTTCATGCGCCGCCTCGAGAAGCCACCGAAAAGGACCTCGCCGAAGTCGTCGAAGCCTTCGCTCGGGCGGCCAAGCAGTGGAACGGCCGCGCCCGACTTCTGCTCGTCGACGGCGCTAACGGACGATTGCTCGCCAGCTTCCTCTCCCCACTGACCAACCAGCGCACGGATGCCTTTGGCGGAACCGTTGCGGGTCGCCTCCGCTTCCCGCAATCGGTGGTTAAGGCGGTTCGTTCCACCTGGGAGGGGGCGCTGGGCTTCCGGTTCTCGGCGACCGATTGGGTCCTGGACGGAATCACCTTGGACGACGCCAGCGCCATCGCGACTGCTGTGGCTGCAGACGGGGTCGATCTCGTCGAGGTTTCTGGTGGAGGAGCGGTGGCGGATTACGACGCCCCATTTCGTGCCGGCTATCTCGTCCCTCTGGCATCCCGCATACGCAACCGGACCGGCGTTCCGGTCCTGGTCGGCGGTGGCATTACCACGATCGATCAGGCCAACACGATCATCGCCGCCGGCCGCGCCGATCTGGTCCGCCTGTCTTAGCGACCCCGTTCTCTGGGCTGCAACCCACATTGAGCGTGGGTTGCAACCCTAATGGGAGGCGTATCTGTCACTCTGGTGACCGATGACGAACCGGCCGGCCGGTGAGCACTCTGCAACCCCGAGGCTTGACCTCTTTACCCAGACCGTGCTGCCGGCCGGTTGGTGAGGGCGCCGATCACTGATGGGGTGTCGTGCCACGAGCACTGGCCATTAGGCCGCGAGGCTCCCTCCGGTTCGCCAGAGAGACAGCGAGCGAAAGGAGTTGGCGTGATCTTTGTCGGCAACGACTGGTCGGAATCGGGTCACGAGCTGCGGGTGCTGGACGAGAAAGGGGGAGCTCTCCTCCTTCCGCCTGCCGGAGGGGATCGAGGGGTTGGCCCAGCTGCACGGACGGCTGGCCCGCTTCGCCACCGATCCCTACCAGGTGGTGGTGGGGATCGAGACCGATCGCGGCCTCTGGGTGCAGGCGCTGGTGGCCTCGGGCTATCTGGTCTATCCAATCAACCCCAAGGCGGTGGCCCGCTATCGCGATCGTCACCATGTCGGGGGAGGCAAGTCCGATCCCGGCGACGCCAAGGTGCTGGCCGACTTGGTCCGCACCGACCGCCACAACCACCGTCTCTTGGCCGGGGACTCCCCCGAGGCGGAGGCGATCAAGCTTTGGGCCCGGACCCATCAAAGGCTCTGCTGGGATCGGGAGGCGCACGTCAACCGGCTCCGGGCGGGGTTGCGGGAGTATTACCCGGCGGCCCTCTCCACCTTCCCTGACCTCGACCAACGAGAGGCTCTGGCGGTCTTGGCGATCGCCCCCACCCCCGCCGAGGGAAAGCGGCTCACCACTCCCCGGGTGCGGGCGGCTTTGGCCAAAGCCGGCCGGCAACGCAGTCTCGAGATCCGAGCCAAAGAGATCAGAGCAGGTCTCAGGGTTTCCCATCTCGAGGCTCCCGCTCCCATCGTCTCTGCCCTCGCTTCGGCCACCAGAGCCGAGGTGGGGATCATCTCCGAGCTCTCCCGCCAGATCGACGCTCTCGGCGAAGAGATGGAGGACCGTTTTAGAGAGCACCCGGACGCCGCCATCTACCTCTCCCTGCCAGGAATCGGTGCGGTGCTCGGCGCCCGGATGCTGGGCGAGCTGGGGGATGACCCCACTCGTTATCCAGAGGCCAAGTCTCGCAGAAACTATGCCGGGACCTCCCCGCTCACCATCGCCTCCGGCAAGCGCCGCCAGGTGGTCTCCCGTCATGTCTGCAATCGCTGGTTGCAACGGGCGGCCCTGCGCTGGGCCTTTTGCTCGTTGACCAAGAGCCCCGGGTGCCAAAGCTTTTACCGCCACCGCCTCGGCCAAGGTGACGACCACTTCCAAGCCCTGCGGGCCCTAGCCAACCGCCTGGTCAGCATCCTCCACGGCTGCTTGGCGAACCGCACCCTCTATGACGAGGAAAAGGCATGGGGGCATCGCCACGAGGAGCCAGGCCGCAATGCCGCTTGACACTTAGCCTCATGGGGTGTCTGGGTTCGCAGCGGGCCCCTATGGAAGGTCGCGCCGACCAGATCAACCTGACGATCGGGGATCATGATGTATCATGATTCATCATGAAGGAGAAGTTTTCATCGCAAGCGAGCCCGTCCCTCCTTCGCGAGGTGAGGGCGCTCGCCGCCGAGGAAGGTCGCCAGTTCCAGTCTGTCTTAGACGAGGCGCTTTCGGAGTGGGTGACAAGGAAGAAGGGTGATAGGCCCCGCAGCGAGGTGATCGGCCATGCCAAGGCGTCGATCGCGCGGCATCGCGACCTCTATCGCAAGCTGGCCGAATAGGTGTCGGCCTACCTCGAGGTAATCGAGGTCTTGGCGATCCACGATCTGGTGATCGACGAGTTTGGGGGGTCGCAAGGTTTGCGAGATCTTGGAGCACTGGAGGCAGCGGTCTTTCGCCCGCAGACCGGCTACTACCGGGACCCCATCGAGGAAGCCGCGGCCCTGCTCGAAAGCCTAATCCAGGGGCACCCCTTCCTCGATGGCAACAAACGGACAGCAGTGGCATGCGCAGACGTGCATCTGAGGATGAACGGATATGCGCTCGGCGGAGATTCGATCGTTCACTATCAATTCCTGATAGGTCTCCTGGCACGACACGAACTAAGTCGGGATCGCCTAGATGCCTGGCTGCGGGACTCGATCGAACATCATTAGGTTGCGGTCGTGCCATTTCAGGGATCTGTTCGACCAACCATGGAGTGGCATAACTTTGATTT
>Ga0136635_10000002_pt1 | contig 98155 bp, 97 predicted proteins | sample AntDrymeUQ852106_2_FD_105495 | JGI IMG/M metagenome (GOLD analysis project Ga0136635, IMG submission 105495) | Polar desert sand microbial communities from Dry Valleys, Antarctica - metaG UQ85 (21.06) | ecosystem: Environmental > Terrestrial > Soil > Desert | place: Antarctica: Dry Valley... | reverse complement strand
GGACCCTTCGCCTGGAGATGGACCAGCCCCCTCGGCCGAAGATATGAAGTCGGGCCCGACCCTCCCTAATCGCGTATCCTCGCCCCCCGCTTGCCGTTGCCGACCATTCCATGAGCGATCCGCAGACCCCTGGTCCGAAAACTGTGGTCGTACTGCGACGTGCCGCGTGACGATGGTCTCTCCTATGGGGATTATGTCGAGCAGCTGACCTATCTGCTCTTTCTGAAGATGGCGGATGAACAGACGAAGCCGCCACTCAATCGCCAGCCCATCATTCCGCCAGAGGCTTCTTGATCGCCGCGTACGTGCCGGCTACCAAGAGAAGACCGATCGAACCATTCCGATCGCTTTTCTGATCCCAGGAGGATTGGCCCACTTGAGGGATTGGTCTATTCGAGACCCCAGGAGATGATGCGGTCGGGGTTGATGCGGATCAGACCGCCAGCTTCGGCCACCGCCTCAGCTGGTCCTTCAATGATCACTCCCCGCGGCCTCCAGGGGTTGACCGAGGCCATGTCGTCGATGACCAATGCTGCCTGCGGATTGGCTGTGACGTTCCGGTACTTCTTAGTCGTCTGAAACTCGCGGCCCCCAATGTCGACGGTGCCCAATTGGTGGTTGAGTTGCCACATGCCGACGGGCGTCACCTGGGGCCGCCCCGCAGCATCGGCGGTTGCGAGTCGAGCCAAACGGCGTTCGCCTTGCAGGTAGGCGAGTTCGGCAGGGGAGAAGGTGGCTGTCAAGGTCGGCTCTGCGCGGTCTGCGCGAACAGGGGAATAAACACGGCAGCGACCACCACATGGAGAACAGCGAGCAGGATGCGCTGGGTCGTATCGAGCCCCTCTCCCGCGAATGGAGCGCCGAGCAAGAGAAGGGCTCCTATCACGGCGAGGGTCGTCCAGGTGCGGCGGGGGTTCTGAGCCCGCCGTTCGATAAGCGACATAGCACCCCATCCGATCAAGGTCGCCACGATCACGCTTAGGGCAATAGGAACGGCGCTTATCTCCATACTCGGCCTGCCCTGCATGGTTGGAGTCATCAGCTCCACGTTCCCCAGGTTCTCGATCACGAACCATGCCACAATCGCGGCCACCACCGCGATGGCAATGGCTGCCAGCCGTTTGCCGGTCAAGTCGTCTCCTTTTCTTGGCAGATATATGCGTGAGCCATGATTTCCGAGCCTAATTTCGTTCTGTGGGCTGGTATCCGTGTTGGACACGGATACCAACCCTGGGTTCGCGGTTTTGGCGGCCGACCAACACGACACCAGTGAGGATGAGGATGGCGCCGAGGGCGAGTCGCCAGCCCAAGGGTTCGTTGAAGAGAATGACGCCGCCGAGGACACCCACCATCGGGATTAGATAGCCGGAGAGCGCCGCCTGGCTCGCCGGTGCGATCTCGGACACGGCCAGAATCGAACCGAAGGCGGCCACGCCGCTAAGGCCGAGAAGAGTCATCAAGAGCCACATCGCAGACGTTGGCGCCTGCCAGCGGTTAGTGACGGCGGTGACGACAAAAGCAGCCAATGCAGCGCCCGTCATCATGGCAGTGAGGGTCGCGGCGGGGCGAAAGTAGGTTGCAACGCGCTTCACGAGCAACAAGCTCGCGCCTTGCATTGCCGCGCCAGCGAGGGCAAAGGCCATGCCGGTCACCGGGCCAGAGCTGAGACTTCCAGCAAGGAAACCCACCCCGGTCACGGACGAGATCAGTCCTACAGCCTTTGCGCGGGTGAAGCGATCGTCCGCGGCGACCCAGTGCGCGGTCAACGCAGTGAAGACGGGTCCGAGCGAGATGATCAGCGTGTTGACCGACGCCGGCAGCGATTCGAACCCTAAGTTGAACAACATTGCCGGCCCCCCACCATTGAGAGCGCCCGCCAACATCGCCATCCGCCATCCCCGGGCCTCAACGCCTCCAGCACACAGATAGATCGGGATCGAGCCGATCGCGGTGATCGTCATCATCACTGCGGTTCCAAACACTGGATCGAGGCCGTTATCGATCATGTGCTTCGAGACAAGACCGCCAGTGCCAAAGACGATGCCGGTGGTGAGGATGTAGAGCCAGGCTTTCAACCAGGCTCAGTTTGGCCGAAGCCTGCTCACCTATTGTCACATCATGGACGTGCCACGCGAACTGTGGACTCCGCCTTTCGACGCCTGGGAGGCAAGTCGAGTCGGGCGCTTTCTCCGAGGCATCGAGGGCAAGCACGGCGTCTCTTTTGCTGACTACGAATCCGCCTGGCGCTGGTCGGTAGAACATTTGGGTGAGTTTTGGAACGAAGTCGTCGACTTCTTCGAGATAGCCATCACTCCGGCGACTGTGGTGCTTGGCACCGAAACCATGCCTGGCGCGCAATGGTTCGCCGGGTCGACTCTCAACTATGCAACTAATGCCCTCAGCTGGGAGGACACAAGTGCGGTGGCTCTCATCGCCAGATCGCAGACTCGGCAGGACGACATTGTTCTCAAAGCTTCGGACTTGCGGCAGCTGGTCCGGGCAGCCGCCGCCGGTCTGAGACGGCTCGGAGTTGAAAAGGGCGACCGAGTGGTGGCTTACCTTCCCAACATCCCCGAAGCGCTGATCGCGTTTCTCGCCTGCGCTTCCCTGGGAGCGATCTGGTCGTCGTGTCCTCCCGAGTTTGGAATCCGGAGCGTGGTCGACCGATTTCGCCAGATCGAACCGAAAGTCCTGCTCGCGGTTGACGGTTACCGCCACCGCGGAAAGCCGATCGATCGCTCCGAGCAAGTGGCCGAGATCAAGCGAGCCATGCCTTCGCTCGAGCACACAATCACTGTGGGCTACCTGGAACCGGGAGGCGACTGGGATTCATTGCTCTCTGTCGACAACGGCTTCGAGCCGATTCAGGTGCCGTTCGACCATCCGCTCTACGTCCTCTACTCCTCCGGCACCACCGGACTGCCCAAGCCGATCGTCCACGGCCATGGCGGCATCACGCTCGAGCATTGCCGGGCCCTCGGCCTCCAACATGACCTCGGCCCCGGCGATCGCTTCGCCTGGTACTCGACCACCGGGTGGATGATGTGGAACCTCAACATTTCCGGGCTTCTGGTCGACGCCACAGTGGTCCTCTTCGAAGGCGATCCCTCCTTTCCCGATCTTGGCGAGCTTTGGCGTTTGGCTGAGGACCACCGTCTCACCACTTTGGGCGCCAGCGCCGGTTTTGTCCTCTCCTGTATGAAGGCCGGCCTCGTCCCTAAAGGACAATTCGATCTGTCAGCTCTGGACTCATTCGGCTCCACGGGTTCGCCGCTCCCTTCGGAGGGTTTCCGCTGGCTCAACGAAGCAGTAGGGGATCGAGTCAAGATCGTTTCAACCTCCGGCGGCACGGACGTTTGCACCGCCTTTGTCGGCGGGTCGCCGCTGGTCCCGGTGTGGGAAGGAGAGATCAGTTGCCGTTATCTGGGGATGGCAGTGGAAGCGTTCGATTCTGAAGGCAACTCGGTGATGGGAGAGACGGGTGAGTTGGTGATAACAAAACCGATGCCCTCGATGCCGGTCGGGTTCTGGAACGATCCCGATGGCGCCGCCTATCGGGCCGCCTACTTTGAGCACTTTCCCGGCATCTGGCGACATGGGGATTGGATCGAGATCACCGAGCGGGGAAGTTGCATCATCACCGGCCGCTCCGATGCGACCCTCAACCGGGGCGGGGTGCGGATGGGCACCTCGGAGTTCTATTCGGTTGTCGAATCAATCCCCGAAGTGTCTGACAGCTTGGTGGTCCATCTCGATGACGGCTCCGGGTTCGGCGATTTGATTTTGTTCGTCGTCGCCGACCCGGAGCTCGAATGGGACAAGCTGGCCGAGGAAATCAGGGTGAAACTTCGCCAGGAGCTGTCACCCCGTCATGTTCCCGACCAGATCCATCGCATCAACTCCGTGCCCCGCACCGTCTCGGGCAAAAAGATGGAGTTACCTGTCAAGAGGATCCTGATGGGACGGCCGATTGAGGAGGTAGCCAACCAGGGGGCGATGGTCAACCCCGACAGCCTCGAAAATCTCCGAGCGCAGGTTCCTCAACTCAAATGAATGTCCGCCGGAGGAGAGTGGCCTCAAGTTGAATCGGCGCGAATCCGATCTCGATATCACTTTGCCGAAGGCCACGCTTCTTATCGGAGTCGTCCTCGTCTTGCTCGGGCTCGGCCTGCCGGCCGCGGCGGACGAGAGCGCCCTGACCGACGGGCGTGATGTCGTCCTCGCCGGCATCTACTCAGACAAGTGGCAGTCCGGGGCCGACATTGCCGCCCTCGGCGAGGCCACCGGAAAGCGGGTCTCTCTCGTCGGGACGTTTCATCACCTCTGGGAGTCCGAGCACGGAGTTCCCGACAACACCGATTGGCAGTTGGAGCAGGCCTGGTCGGCGCAGGCCACCCCGGTCGCCAACGTCGAAGTGGCGATCTCTGCCTACGACCTCGCCGCCGGCGGCTACGACAGCGCTATCCGTCAATGGGCCATGCGAGTGAAGGGGTGGCTCGAACGGGGGGAAGGCCGCTCACTTCTGATCGCTCCTCTCCAGGAGATGAACAGCAACTGGATCGTATACGGGCAGGACCCAGGGAATTTCCAGATCGCCTTCCGCAAGTTCGTCGACATCTTCCGCTCCGAAGGCATTGACGAGACCATGGTGCGGTGGGTGTTCGCTCCCAACGCTTGGTCCGTGGGGCCCCATCAGATGGCCGAGTACTACCCCGGTGACGAAGTGGTCGACTTCGTTGGAATCTCGGTCTACAACTTCGGAGCGACGATTGGGCGGTGGACCGGGCTTGCCGACTCCGGCATGGCCGCCCTTGCCAACGTGCGCTCCTTTGCTCCCAACAAGCCCTATCTGATCACCCAAGTTGGCAGCTCGACGGCCGGGGGCGATCGCGATTCGTGGCTGCGGGAACTGTTTGCGTTGACCGCCTCCGACCCCAATGTCGTCGGGTTGATCTACTTCAACTTCATCAAAGAGACCGATTGGAAGGTGTGGGACGGGTTGACGCCGGCGGCCGGGTGGAATGACGGTATGCAAATGGAGGGCACCGAGTACCGCTGGCCACTGACCACATGGTTCCAGGAGGGGCCGATCCCGTTCACGCCTTATCGGGGGCGTTTCGTTGACGATGAGACGTTGGTTTCGGAAGCCGACATCGATTGGCTCGCCAATCGGGGGATCCTGAACGGCTGCGGGCCCGAGCGGTTTTGCCCGAGCCAATGGGTGACAAGGGGAGAAGCGGCGGCCTTTCTCGCTCGCGCCCTCCACCTCCCCTTGGCCGATTCGGATCGCTTCGCTGACGACAACGGATTGCCTTACGAGGCCGACATCAATGCGTTGGCGCAGGCCGGGATCAGCCAGGGATGCGCCCCAGACGCGTTTTGCCCTCACGACCTCGTCTCCCGGGGTCAGGTCGCTGCCCTTCTTTTGGAAGCGCTCGATCTTCCTGCGCAAGCCAACGTGCAGTTCGTTGATTCGACCGACTCCCCCTACCTGATCGCGATCAACTCGGTCGTCGCGGCCGGGATCAGTCAGGGGTGCGGCGTCGACCAGTTCTGCCCTCGCGATGCGGTCAATCGTGAGCAAATGGCGCTCTTTCTCCGAAGAGGCCTGGAGATGAGATTGGTTGATACCTGTGTGCCGATTCGCATCGGCGCCAGGACCATTTGGTGAGCGCCTAGCCGTCTGCCGGGGAGAACGCCCGGAACACCGCTTCGATCACAGTCTCGATCAGCTCGTCAACCTCGGGGATTCCGATCGGGGTGTTGGCTTCGGCGAGGTGGGATTGCATCCACTCCCGTTTTGAGCTCAAAAGCAACACGGTGCCGTGGACGGCGGCCCACATCGCCCAAGCGGTCGCTTCGGGTGTGCTGCCGCCCCGGATGGCGCCTTCATCCATCCCTAAGCGGACGAGAGCGACCAGCCCGGCGAGCACGAGCAGCCCAGGATCGCCCGCCATCACTTCATGCTCCATCGACTCGGGTGGTTCGCCCAAGAAGAGCACCGGGTAGAGAGCGGCGTTGTCGAGGCCCCAGCGAATGTATGCCTCGCCCACGCGCCGGAGCCGATCCAGGGCGTCGCCTTCCCCGGCGAGAATTGGCAGCAGGCGGGCGCCAAATCCTTCAAACGCTTCCCGACAGACCGCGTAGGTGAGCTGATCCTTGGTCTCGAAGTGGAGATAGATCGAGGGAGGCGAAACCCCGACCCGGTGGGCGATGTCTCGAATCGAAACCAGGTCGTGGCTGCCCTTTTCAACGAGGAGATCGCGAGTTGCGGCGAGGATCTCCCGCCGGAGCTGCTCGCCCTCGCCTTTGCGCAGCCGCGATCGGTTGCGGACGGAGGTCAAACCGGCTCCTTGATGGGTGCCAGCGGTGGAGGCCCGGACTCGCTGAACCCGAATCGGTCATAAATGTTCCGGAGGAACCTTGGTGCCCACCAGTTGGCGCGACCCGCGAGGCGCATGAACGCCGGCACCAACGTGGCCCGCACGATGAAGGCGTCGACGAGGACCGCCAGGGTCATCCCGATCCCGAACATCTTCATCATGGTCACCCCGGAGGTGGCGAAGGCGACCATCACCACCGCGATCAGGACTGCAGCCGACGTCACGACCCGCCCGGTCCGTTCGAGGCCCGCCGCCACTGAGCCGACGTTGTCGCCGGTGTGGTCGTACTCCTCTTTGATCCGGGAGAGCAAGAACACCTCGTAGTCCATGGAGAGTCCGAAGGCAATGGCGAACATCAAGATCGGCATGGTCAGGTCGAGCTGACCGGTGGGGGTGAATCCAAGCAAGTCAGCGAGGTGCCCTTGTTGGAATATCCACACCATCGAGCCAAACGTGGCCGAGAGCGAAAGCAGGTTGAGGATGACCGCTTTGGCCGGTACAAGGATTGAGCCGAACATGAGGAACAGCACCACAAAGGTGACCGCTCCGATGATCGCGAGCGCCAACGGCAGATCGGAGTAGATCGCTTCCTTCGAGTCGACCAACGAGGCAGTCGGGCCGGTCAGGGCCAGATCGACCGGCGCATCCATGCCGCGAATCTCCTCAACCAGGGCCTCGGCCTCGGCGGAACCGGGTTCGACTGCCGGCACGACCTGGAGATACGTCCCGCCGTCGGAGGCAAACCGCATGTTGGCGAGGCTCGCCGGGATCGCTTGGGCGCCGGCGAGATAGGTGCCGGTTTGCGAGTCGACTCGCGCCACCCCTTCGAAGGTGGATAGCTCGGCGGAAAGGGCATCTATCGCGGCGACGTCGGTAAGCCCGAGCGCGACGACATCGATTGGGCTCGAATCGAACCCGGCAAACTCCGTCCGCAGGAGATCGCCGACCACCCGTGCCTCCGAACCAGGCGGGAGCACGCGGTCATCCGCTTGCCCAAAGCGAGCGTCGAGGAAGGGCAGTCCGAGGAAGACGAGCAGACCGATGGCGATAGTCGCAATGGGGACCGGACGCTTCATCACCGCCATCGCGATTCGATGCCATACTCCAGTCGAGGTGTTGTTGCGGAGCTTGCGGACCCGCAGCTTTTCAACCCGAGGTCCCAGTACGGCCAGAAGCGCGGGCAACACCACCACCGCCCCAATTGCAGCTAGAGCGACAACTGCGATCCCCGCGTACCCAAACGAGCGGAGGAAGGCAAGCGGGAACACAAGCATCGCCGCGAGCGAGACCATCACCGTGCCGGCGCTGAAAAGCACGGTGCGACCGGCGCTCTGCACCGTTCGTCGCACTGCTTCGCCGGTCTCGTTGCCCAGAGCGAGCTCCTCACGGAAACGGGACACGACAAAGAGGGCATAGTCGATGGCGAGTCCCAATCCGAGCGCGGTCGTCAGATTGAGCGCAAAGATCGAGACCTCTGTGACCCGGGCGAGAACGTCGAGGATGAGGAAGGTCCCGACGATGGCGAAGACCCCGACCCCGAGGGGGAGCAGAGCCGACACAACCGACCCGAAGACGATCACGAGCAGGATGAGGGTGATCGGAAGCGCGATCGACTCGGCGGTTACGAGATCGGACTCGACGGTTTCGGTCACCTCGGCAAAGAGCGGGCCCTCTCCACCGACCGCGATACCGAGGCCCTGAAAATCGCCTCGGTACTTATCGGCCAGCGTGGCTGAGTAATCGAGGAGCTGGGATTGGTCTCCGTCGAGGGTGACAAACACGAGCGCCCGATTCCCATCGACGCTTCGCAGCGGGGGAGGGGCGCCCAGGGTCCAATACGAGGCCACCGAGGTGACGTGGTCTTCAGCGGCGAGGGCCTGACCGAGAGCTACGCCAGCCGCCGCGGCTTCCTGATCATCGACCGAACCGGGGGCGGTAGCGATGATCACGACCTCGGGCGGAGAGACGCCAAATTGGTCGGCGAGGACCTCGGCCGCTTGCACGGACTCGGCCTCGGGGTCTTCAAACCCGCCGTTGCTGAGCCGCTCGGCCACACCACCACCAATCGCTCCGGCCGCAACCATCCCTAGCAACGCGAGGATCAGAACCAGGACCCTCCGCCTAACCAACAGATCCGCCAGCCGTCGCATCGTCATCTCCTCGTCTTTCGAACACCGATCACTTACCAGCGTTCACTTACCGGCGACAACTTAACCGCGTTCAGTCAACTCTGTCAAGACCGGAAGACATACCATGCCCGACAAGATGGGGTCCATTCATTCGCTCAACGTTGGTCGGCCGATACCCAGCAAGGCAGGAGAGGGTCATTTCACCGGGATCGGGAAGGTTTCGGTCGCGGAGGCCGTTTTTTGTGCGCCAGGTCCGAAGCTTGGGGGTCTGGGCAGCGGTGTCGAAGGCGATTTCATCGGTAGCCAGCGCCACCACGGCGGCGACTACCAAGCCGTCTACGCCTACTCCCGCGAGGAGCTCGACCGCTGGGAGGAACGATTAGGACGTGAGCTCCCGAGCGGGATGTTCGGCGAGAACCTCACCACCCTCGGAATCGACGTCGATGCGGCACGGATCGGCGAGCGCTGGTCGGTCGGCGACGAGGTAGTTCTCGAAGTCTGCGGACCACGGATTCCCTGCGCGACCTTTCAGGCACGGATGGGGGAGCGGGGTTGGGTCAAGCGTTTCACTCAAGTCGGCAACTCAGGCGCGTATATGGCGGTGGTCGCGCCCGGGATAGTGCATCACGGCGACACCATCGAAGTTGTCAGCCAGCCCCAGCACGGCGTCGACGTCCGTCTGACGTTTCGAGCCTTTGCGGGCGACCTCAACGCAGCCGAGGAAGTGGTCACGGCGGGCTGTCTGCCCGAGCCGGACCACAATTTCCTAGCGCAGCGGTTGCAGCGACGAAGCAGCGGCTAGTCCTTCGCAGCTCTTTGCTTCGCTAGGTGACGACGACCTCGGCCGCGGCCAACTGGGGCTCGGGTGCCTGGCGGACCGCAAAGCGATTGAGCAACGGCAGGGTCATCAGGTTGGTGACCAACGCTACGACAACGATAATCGTGAAGGTAATCGTGGTGATGATCTCCAAGTTGAGACCGATCAAGCCGGCCACCAGAACGAGGAGTCCCCTCGTGTTGAGCAGGGCACCGAGAGTACCCACCTCGCGCCATTCGAGGCCGAAGGTCCGGGCCGGCACCGCCGCGAGCAGCTTGCTCCCGATCGCCCCGAGCAGAACCAGCAGGACGACGCCGAAGGTTTGCGGCGTCAATAGCTTGAGGTCGGTGGAGAACCCGGCCAAGGCAAAGAAGACCGGGAGGAGGAAGACCATCGCCACATCGCGAATCTTGGCGGCGATGGCGGCCCGGAGCGATCGATCGCGGGGAAGGACCAGACCCCACACAAACCCGCCGACGAGCGCATGGATCCCGATCCGGTCGCCGATCAGCCCGTAAAGAACCATCCCGGCGAAGATGATCGCCATCGTCTGACCGGTCGGAACGCCGGCTGCCATCGTCTGCGGCAAGCGGCGGGCGAGCAGCGGTTTGACGACGAACCAGGAGACGAGCCCGAAGAGCGCGATCAAGGCGATCTTGGTGACCAGCGGTCCGAAGCCACCGGAGGCAACCGCGCTGGCGAATGCGATGTAGAGGAACATCAGAATCGACATGAAACCGGTGGTGGCGACACCGAGGCCGCCCATCTTCGTGTTGAGCTCACCACGTTCCATCAGGATGTGGGCCATCACCGGAAACGCCGTCACGGACAGGGCCGCTCCGACGAACAGGGCGAATGGCAAAAAGTCGGTGCCGTTGGCGCCCGCGTAGGTGGGCGAGTGCATCACCGCGGCAATCGGGAAGCCAACCGCGGCGGGGAGGGCCACCGCCAGCACGGCCAGAATCCCGGCCTGCCTGCCACGCCCTGCTACGGCCGAGGAGTCGTACTCGACCCCGGCGAGGAACATGAACATGATCAAGGCCACGGTGGCGATCGTTGAGATGACCGGTCGGGCCTCGGCCGGGGCGATAAAGAACGACAGATCGCGGCCGAGCAGCGTAGGCCCCAACAAAACCCCGGCCAGTATCTCGCCGACCACGCGCGGTTGGGAGATCTTGGTCATCAAGGTCCCGAGCAGGCGCGCCAGAACCACGATCAGGAAAACGTCCAACAGCACATAGGCGGTCAAGGTTGCGCCAGTGACGTTGGTGGGCGCGGCCGGATGGAGAAGCGAGAGGAGCATCGTCAAACCCCTAGCGGTTGTCTCGGATCCAGGCCTCGGTGCCCTCGACAGTGGAGAGCTCCGAGTTCCAAAGCGGTGCTCGCTCGGGGTGATAACGCGAACCGATCGGGACCGAGAACAGCGTCTGATCGTCATAGGCCCGTTCGCGCTTCAACAGCCTCCGGAAGACCACCATTGCCTCCTCCAAGCCCTTGGTGGGTTGTCCTTCATAGATCCGGCCGGCGAAGACATCGAGCATCGGCTCCCGGAACTTGTTGTGCACCATGAAGGCGAAGGCGAGGGGGTTCTCCCAGAAGGTGTCGATCATGTCCTCCAACACGTCGATGCCCTTCTCGGCGTCGATGATGTAGTCGCGGAACGGATTGACTCCGTTCGATCCGGTCTTGCCCTCGAGGTAGGCGATGGCGGGATCAACGACTCGCATTGACTCCATCAGGGCCACATAGAGGCCAAAGGAGAAGATCGGGTCGACGAACCGATGCGAATCACCTATGCAGACAAAACCCTTGCCGGCAAAACCAGCCACCTGGAAGGAGTAGTTGGGTATGACATGCACCTCCTCCACCAGCTCGGTCTCGTTCATCCGCTCGGCGAGGCCCGGGTTGAGCTCGCGCAGCTCCCGCACATAGAAGTCGTGCTTCGACTCCTTGGTGTCCCGGAAATAGGCCGCCGGAACGACGATCCCGATGCTCGTCACCTCTTCGTTGATCGGAATCGCCCACGCCCAGTGGTACTTCTTGGTGTAGAAGATGTGGGTGTTGCCCGAGCACGAGCGCGGGTCGTCGGTGTCGGAATCACGGGTGAAACCCTTCACATGAGAGAAGATGGCGATCTGCTTGTCGTACGACCCCATGTATTTGGGTCCGGTCACCTTGCGATTGGCCAGGAATGACGCTTGCCCGGTGCAGTCAAACGTGAGCTTGGCATCGATGCGGAGAGCTTCACCGCTGGGAAGGTCGAACTCGACTCCAGTGAGCCGACCGTCCTCGACGATCGGCGTCGTTGCCCGAGCGTCGATCAGCTCCGCCCCCCGCTTGGTCGCCGCCTCGAGAAGCATCTGGTCGAAGCTGGAGCGCCTGACCTGCCAGGTCGTGACGTAGTTCAGCGAGAGATCGGGGTTGCGCTTCATCGTCGGCAACCACCAGTCGGTCTTGCCTCGGGTCCCGGAAACGACCACCCCCCGCTTGACCGGGTGTCGTTGCTCGATCATCTCGTCCTCAAAGCCGAGCTCGCGGATCAGCTTGCCGCATTCACCTGTCATCGACTCGCCGATGTGGAAACGTGGGAATGGCTCGCGCTCCACGATTACGGGCGTGACTCCACGATCGAGCAACCTCAGAGCCATTCCTGTGCCCGCAGGCCCCCCGCCGATGATCAACGCATCCGTTTTCATGCCTTTGGCTCTTTCCTCTCATTCCGGTCTTGCGCGTCGATGGGTTGGCAGATACCAGACAGGTATGGCCAGATAGTCATGCCCTATCCACCCCGCCGCACCTTCACCTTCGCAAGCTACGCCCGCGCTGATCCGATAACACTGGGCCGATTGATCCATTGGACCGGCAACGAGCGCTCGCTCACAATCCCAATCTGGCGGTGGCTCTGATCGGCGCAGCGGTTGCAGCGATGAACTAGCTGAATGTCACCGTGGCGGTCTCGACCAGCACCAGGACGCCCTCCAAGTAGTAGCGAGCCTCAATCACATGAGTTCCGGTGAGGCCGCCGGGCAGCGAGGCGTCCCAGTATTGGATGATGGCCCCTGGAAGAACGGTGTACCGCTCGACTGCGGGCAGCAATGTGCCATCGATATACAGGTCGACCCTGGTCCCGTCGCTTTCAAGGTCGGTGGTGTCGGCCGGCAGCTCGGCAAACCAAAGGTGGACGAGCCTGAGCGGAACCCCGGCGTCATAGGTCCCTGACCCGGTGCAGACGTCGACTCCCTGCGCGTCGGGAGTGCAACCGGTGATGTAGTCGGCCGCGGAGATGAACCAGCTCACTTGCAGGGTTCTGATGAGGAACGCCGCCATTTGCTCACGGGTGACGAGGTCGTTGGGTGAGAAGGTGGTTGCCGAGGTGCCGGCGGTTATGCCCAGCGACTTGACCACCGAGACTGCGTCCTGGGCCTCGGTTGAAAGCCCACCCAGGTCGACGAATCCATGTGGGGGAGGAGCTGGGACCCCAATCCCAGCGCCCTCGACGAACCGGGCCAAGAAGATCGCCATTTGCCAGCGGGGGACCGTGCCAAACGGTCCGTAGGAGCCGGCGGCGACCCCGGTGGTGACCCCGATCTGGGCGGTTTGGTTGACCGCCACCTGCGCCTCAAGGCTTAACCCGTCGATATCGGTGAACCCCTGCGGGGAGCCGGAGAGGGCGGGGAGGAACAGCGCAAACCAGACGTTTTGGAGGAAGATCGCCATCTGCCAGCGCTCGACGCTGGCCTTGGGGCTGTAGGTGTCGGGTCCAGTCCCGCTGGTGATCCCGAACGCGACTAAGCAGTCGATGAACGGCGCAAACGGACTTGCCGGATCAACATCTGAGAACTCGGCGGGGAGAACCCCCTCGCACAGGTACTCGTTGACAGCCAATGCCGGGACTGCCGGCACGAGCATCGCCACCGTTAGCAAGACAACGGCTGCCCGACGACCCATCGCCGATCCCTTCTCGTGTTGGTGCGCATCGTATTAGGACCCTTTTCACCGAGGACGCCAGGACTGACAACGATGTCGTACATTTCCACCATGGCTCTAACCGCTCAGTCCCCCGATCCCGTCGCCGATCCGAAGGCATATCAACAGCTCCTCCTCGGCTTGCTGGGCGAAGACGATCCCTATGAGGTGCAGACCCACACCCCGGAGAAACTCCGGACGCTGGTCGCGGAAGCTGGTGATCAGCTCCGCCAACATCCGGCGCCTCGCGAATGGTCGGTCTTGGGCTGTGTGGCCCACCTCACCGACGCCGAAGTGATGATGAGCACCCGCTACCGGCTGATCCTCGCCCACGACGAGCCCGAGCTCATTGGCTACGACCAGGATCTCTGGGTCGACCGGCTTCATTCCTCGGACGAATCAGCGGAGGCACTGATGGCGGTTTTCGAGCCGCTCCGAGCCGCCAACCTGGCACTCTGGAAACGGAGCGACGAATCGCAGCGGGCACGAATCGGCATGCATGCTGAACGCGGGCCTGAAAGCTATGACCTCGTTTTCCGAATGCTCGCCGGCCACGACCGTTTCCACCTGGCTCAGGCCTATCGAGCTCTTGGCACCATCCAAAGGTAGGGCCGAATGATGTTCGAGAAGAAGTTCGCCACTGTGTTAGGCAAGCGCATGGCCTTCATCGAAGAGGGGGAGGGCGATCCGATTGTGTTTCTGCATGGCAATCCGACATCGTCGTTTCTTTGGCGCAAAGTGATGCCAGCTTTGGCAGGGAGGGGCCGCTGTCTCGCACCCGATCTGATCGGCATGGGCGACAGCGAAAAGCTGGCTGACTCAGGTTCTGGCTCGTATCGGTTTGTGGAGCATCGCCGCTACTTGGATGCCCTGCTCGACCAGCTAGACGTCAACAACCACGTGACGCTGGTCGTCCACGATTGGGGTTCAGCTCTCGGCTTCGATTGGGCCCGCCGCCATCAGGAGGCGGTCGCGGGCATCGTCTATATGGAGGCTCTCATCGGGCCGATCTCGTGGGACGATTGGCCGGAAAGCGCGAGATCGATCTTCCGCGGCTTTCGCTCCGAAACCGGCGAGCAGCTCCTCTTGGAAAAGAACTACTTCGTCGAACGGGTGCTGCCGGCGTCGGTCCTTGACGCGCTGCCAGCCGAGGTGATGGAGGAGTATCGGCGCCCGTTTCTCGAGCCGGGCGAATCTCGCCGGCCGACTCTGACCTGGCCGCGCGAGATCCCGATCGAAGGTGTCCCCGCTGACGTCAACGAAATCGCTTCGAGCTACAACTCCTGGCTTCGCACTTCGTCGGTTGCCAAACTTTTCGTCAACGCCGACCCCGGCTTCTTCTCTGCAGGGATCGCTCAAGCCACTAGGGACTGGTCAAACCAGGAGACGGTCACAGTCCGCGGCCATCATTTCGTTCAGGAGGACTCGGGCGAGGAGATCGGTCAAGCTATCGCGGACTGGCTGAGGCGTCGGGAGACACTGGCCAAGTAATCGATGAGCTCTGGCGGCTCCTGAACTTCGAAATCGACGTCGAGCCAGATGAGGATGAACGCCAGCCATTCGAGAGCGTCTCCTTGGGTACGGAACCGGCAATGAGTGTCGTCCACGGACTCGACCTCCCCATCGGCGAAACGGAGGCGGGCAGTGATCTCCGCGGCAGGGGCATGAAGGTTGGCAACCACCTGGTAGCGCATCGGCCGGGCGCGAAGCGAGCGCGTCACGTACTCGGCGGCATCACCTCCGGGAATGGCACGAGGTTTGAAATTGATCCGGGTGGCGCGGGGGCTGGTTAGCCGGTCGAGTCGGAACGTGCGCCAATCATCGCGGTCGCGGTCGAAGGCGACCAAGTACCACCGTTGCTGCAAAGACACGAGCTGGTGGGGCTCGACATGGCGCTCGGTCTCGGTGCCGTCAAACGCTCGGTAGTCGAAGCGGAGGCGTTCTCGATCGCGACAAGCCTGGGCGACCGTGGTGAGAGCTTCGGCATCGACTGTCACCCACGCCCGAATCATCGGCACGACCGCCGACTGCAGCATTTGCACCCGCTGGCGAATCCGCGGGGGCAGCACCTTCTCCAGCTTGGCCAGGGCTCGCAAGGAGGTTTCCTCAATGCCGGCAATGGTCCCGCCGGCGGCCGTGAGCAAGCCCATGGCGATGGCAACGGCTTCTTCTTCGTCGATCAGCAGTGGAGGAACCTCGGCCCCGGCTTCGAGCTGGTACCCACCGGCCGGACCGGGGACCGCTCTGACTGGATAACCTAGGTCGCGAAGGCGGTCAATATCCCGGCGTAGGGTGCGTTCGCTGACCTCGAGCCGACCCATCAGCTCCGAGCCCGACCAGGTGCGGCGTGCCTGGAGGAGTGAGAGAAGACGCAGGGCGCGAGACGTGGTACCGGCCATCGATTTGATGATTATATGAATTCCGGTCAGAACCTGGCATGAATACCAGTTAGGGTCAGTTGTGCTGACAAAGAGAGCCGTGACAGCACTGACTTGACAGTGTGACATTATGACGACATCATCGATAATGTCAGAGATACCGAAAGGAGAGAAATGAACGAAGTCATACGAGCCGAAGGCCTCGTCAAGCACTACAAAGAGGTCAAGGCCCTCGATGGACTCGATCTCAGCGTTGCGGAGGGGAGCGTCCTCGGGTTGCTCGGTCCGAACGGCGCGGGGAAGACCACGGCGGTGCGAATCCTGGCGACTCTTTTGGAGCCTGACGCCGGCACCGCCACCGTGGCCGGGATCGATGTGGCGAAGGACCCGAATGGGGTTCGTTCGGTTATCGGACTCTCCGGGCAGTATGCCGCGGTGGACGAATACCTGACCGGATACGAGAACCTCGATCTGTTCGGACGCCTCTACCGACTCGGCCGCCAAAAGTCAGCGGCCCGGGCGAGAGAACTCTTGGAGAGGTTCGACCTAGCCGAGGCTGCGGATCGTCCGGTCAAGACCTATTCCGGAGGTATGCGCCGGCGGCTTGACTTGGCTGGCGCCCTTGTCGCCGATCCGAAGGTTTTGTTTCTCGACGAGCCCACCACCGGCCTCGACCCGCGCGGCCGGGTGGAGATGTGGGACGTGATCCGGGAAATGGTGGCGTCAGGCACGACGTTGCTACTCACCACGCAGTACCTCGAGGAGGCCGACCGTCTCGCCGACGAGATCGTCGTCATTGACCACGGTCATGAGATCGCCAAGGGGACTGCCGATCAGCTCAAAAGCCAGATCGGCGGTGAGCGGGTCGAACTTGTCATCGAGTCGTCCGAAAACCTTGGGCGCGCCCAAGAAACTCTGAGTCGCTTTGCGGTCGGTGAACTGGTCGTCGATCAGGACAGTCGCACCATCACGGCGCCCGTTTCGGGTGGCAGTGGAGAGTTGGTGGAAGTATTGCGCCAGCTCGATTCCAACTCCGTCAAGGTGCTTGAGTTCGCCCTCCGGCGTCCCACATTGGACGATGTTTTCCTGACTCTTACCGGGCACGGCACCGAGAACGGCAACGCCGAGTCCGAAACCAAAGAACAAGTGAAAGTGAGTGCCTGATGAGCCAATTGATGTGGCTAGCCAGCGATGGCTACAACGTCACCCGGCGAAACCTGATCAAGATCAAGCGGGTCCCCGAGCTCCTCATCTGGATCTTGATGTCGCCGATCATGTTTGTCCTTCTGTTCGCCTATGTGTTTGGCGGCTCGATCGAGGGTCCCGGGGGGGTGAACTATCGAGAATTTCTCATCGCCGGCATCTTTGCCCAGACTGTGGTGTTCGGTGCCACGTACACCGGAGCCAGCCTGGCCGAGGACATGCAGAAGGGAATCATCGATCGGTTCCGGTCATTGCCGATGACGAGATCGGCGGTGGTCATTGGGCGAACGGTGAGCGATGTGGTCTACAACGTGCTGTCGATCACGATCATGGCCCTCACCGGGCTCTTGGTCGGATGGCGAATTAATACCTCGTTCTGGGAGGCAGCGGCCGGTTTCGGATTGCTGCTGCTGTTCTCCTACGCCTTCTCGTGGGTGCTGGCGAGCATCGGCTTAGTGGTGCCTGGACCGGAGGTCGTCAACAACGCCTCGTTCATGGTGATCATGCCGCTGACGTTCATCTCCAATGCCTTCGTTCCCAGCGAGAACCTCCCCACCCCACTGCGGATCTTTGCGGAGTGGAACCCGGTCTCGGCGGTGACGCAGGCGGCGCGGAACCTGTTTGGAAACATCAACCCGGCAGCACCGGTGCCAGATGCCTGGTCGATGCAGCATCCCGAGCTCTACACCTTGATCTGGGTCGCGGTGTTGCTCGTGATCTTTGTTCCCCTCTCGGTCAACCTCTACAAAAAGGTGGCCAAGAAGTAGGGCCACCCGACAAACCTAAGGTTTACGTGGTGGCATAGCCACCACGTAAACCTTAGGTTCCAGTGGTGGGTGAGCTGAGGGCTACATCTCGCCTTCGAGGATCGAGAGGATGTTGCCGGCCGGGTCCTTGAACCAGGCGATCGCCGGACCCTCATCGCCGCGAGCGACGCCGTTCTCGTCTTGGTTGAACCCTTCGTATTGCTCGAAGGTCACCCCTTTGTCCCGCAGGTCGATGACCATCTGGTCGACGTCGTCGACCGGGAAGTTGAGAATCGTGTACGTCGCCGGGGCGAAGTCTTCCTTGGGGTAGATCATGATGTCCCGACCCCCGGCCAAGTTCAGGGTGAGCAGGCCGCCCATCTCCTCGTTCTTGGTCGTCTTCAGACCCAGCGTGTCCCGATAAAACTTCTCGGCCTGGGCGATGTCGTCGACGGCGAAGCCACTAAAGGCCTTCGTTTCTCCCAACACCTTTCCTCCTTTGGTTGGTTGCCTTATGTTTACCCCATAAAGTTCCACGTATACCGATGAAAGCCGTCACAATTCCGTTGCTGCCGTGTGCCGACATCGGCGAGGCCGTCAGTTTCTACGAGGCCTTGGGCTTCCGGCGCACCTACGGACAGGTCAAGCCCAATCCTTACGCGGTCGTCGAACTCGGCGAAATCGGCATCCATCTCTTCGGAATTGATGGCTTCGACCCGGCGGAGTCGTATGGGAGCACTGTCATCCTCGTCGACGACCCGGACACTCTCTATGCCGACTTCGCCGCCGGTTTCAGGGCACGGTTTGGGAAGCTCGTCGTGACCGGCATTCCTCGCATTCTTCGTCCGCGCAAGCGGCAGGGGACGGTGCGCGGTTTCACCGTGGTCGATCCGGGCGGCAATTGGCTGCGGATCGCAAAGCTTGGATCTGCGGAGGAGGGCGAAGCTGAGCAATCCACGGGATTGCCCAGAGTCGTTCTCAATGCTGCTCGCCTGGCAGACGCCCACGGCGACGACGCCGGCGCCCTCCGGCTCCTCCAAAACGGGCTCGTGCGCTTTCCTGAGGCAGAGGCGCTGGAGCGCGTGCGAGCCCTTCTCTACTTGTCAGAACTATCGATCAGAACCGGTGACCGCGAGGATGCCGAGAACGCCCTTGCGCAGGTCCTTGATACCGATTTGAGCGCAGACGACCTGAGGTCGGCCTCCGCCGAGCTCGACCATGTCCGCGAGCTTGTCTCGCTAACCGAGGACGAATGAGACAAGCGGCGACTTCTCGACCCAGAACTCGTGGTCGCGCTCGGCCCGCTCTGGTTCGACTCCCCAGCTTTCGGTGCGGGCTCGAAGAAGCAGATCCCACCGTCGCTGTCGATCTGTGATCTCAGTGGCCACCGCTGGAAGGTCGGCAGTGACGCCTCGCTTCAGATGGAGCGTGAAGTCCGGGTTGGCCTTGAGATTGGCGAGCCAGTCGCGTTTCGATCCTGGGCGACCGGTGATGTAGTGGACGCCCTCGAAACTGTGAAAGTAGATCTCGATCCGGCGAGGAGACCCGGTCTTCCGACCGGTGGTGGTGATGTCGGCGATGCCGCCCTCGGCAATGGCAGCAGAAGTGTTGGGGTCCATAAGGCCTTCAAACAAGAACCGACCGAGGCTATTCCGCCTTCGTGGTTTAGGTTTGAGCGACTTGACGTAGCGGAGGCTCACTTCGAGATATGGCCGCAACGCCTTCGTGTCCGTCAGCACCTTGTCCGGCACGGCCACGAACTCCTTGGCCGGGGGCCAGGCGGGATCGCCCCGAATAACTCGGTCGAGTACTGGGCCAGGAACTCGCTCCGCTCCGGCTCGGGCAGCCTGATCCCGACAACACCGTGCTTGGAGATCATCGTGTACATGTTCCCGTTGATAGCGGTGTACGCCGAGCCGAAGTTCGATTTGGTGTCGATCCCTTCGACGCTGGCCAGCAGCTTCCGATAGAGCTCGACCTTTTCCGGTGGAGCAACAACTCTCTTGTCTGCCACAGTGACCTCGTTCGCTCGCTACTTTCCTAATTATGCGCCATCGCTTTCGCCAACTTCACGAAACCGGAACCTTTGTCATGCCCAATCCCTGGGACGTCGGCTCGGCCAAACTTCTGGCTTCGCTTGGGTTCCCAGCGTTGGCAACGACCAGCTTGGGTCACGCCGCCACCCTCGGACGGGCCGATGGCCAGGTGACCCGAGATGAACTACTCGCCCATGTCGAAGGCCTGGTCAAGGCGGTTGACGTCCCAATCAACGTCGACGCCGAGCGCTGCTTCGGCGACGACGCCAAAGAGGTCGCCCGAACCGCGCGTCTCCTCGCCGCAACCGGCGCCGCCGGTTTCTCGATCGAAGACTGGAATCCCACTTCCGGCGCCATCGACCCAATCGATGTTGCGACTGAGCGAGTCGCTGCAGTTGCCGAAGTCGCGCGCCAAGAGGGCATGACTCTCACTGCCCGGGCCGAGAATCACGTTCGAGGCGTCGACGATCTCGATGACACGATCCGCAGGCTCATTTCCTATCGCGACGCCGGCGCTCCGGTGGTTTACGCGCCGCATCTGCGCGGTCTCGACCGAATCAAGCGTCTGGTGAGAGAAGTCGAAGTTCCGGTGAACGTGATCTCGCTTCTCGACGGGCCGTCGGTTGGGGAGCTCGGGGCGGTTGGAGTGCGCCGGGTGTCGACGGGTGGGGCGCTCAGCCGAGGTGCCTTCGGTGCCCTCGAACGCTTCGGACTCGAGCTGCTCGAGCAGGGCACATCTAGCTATTTGTCGACTGCGATCTCAGCTGCCGATCTCACCGCCCGGTTCTCTAGCCCTTAGTTTGACAGCAGCGCCGCGATGAGGCCCTCGCGGTCGGCAACGGTCACTGTGAGCCCCGCATGAGCCTTCGCGGTAAAGGCGACTTGCGGGATGCGCTTCTTGAAAAGAATGCATACCCCACCCCGTGGCGTTGTGCCGAAGGTGATCCCTGAATCGACCAGCGAACCTCGCAATCCCACAGCCCGCCACCACTGATACGGCCCGGTTTCGCTCGCGCACTTGACATTCGACAGCGGAGTCTCTACCCGAAAACGCCCGTAGGTGGCGACGACCTTGGCTTTGCTGACCGTGACTCCATCGGTGGATGGCTTGACGCCAAAGCTCCGCCAAGCGAAAGCGAAGCGCAGATCGAAATCGTATGGAAAGAACCGGTCAGCCACGATTACATGATGCCGACCCGCTAGGAAGCTGTCACCTCGGGGGGTTGGGCGAGGGTGAGCCGAAAGATCGACTCGTGGTTCGTGTACTCGTACACCAGATCACCACCCATCATCCGAGCGAGGCTTCGAGCAACCGCCAGGCCAAGGCCGACAGAGTTGGGCGTGCGACCTCCGCCGTCCCAATGCTCGAACGGATTGAACATGGTGGCAACCCGCGAAGCGGGGATCGGGCCACCCGAGTCCTGGACCAAGATTTGGCTAACTACGCCGGTGCCGGAAACGAGAACTTGCACCCTGTCGCCGCCGTATCGGAGGGCGTTGGTGACCAGGTTGCGGACGATCTGGCGGAGCCGGGTCGGGTCGGCCCAAACGCGGGTGTTACCGGACCATTCGATCTTCCGACCCCATCACGGGCCAAGGTCTCGACGAGCGCGCCGACCTGATCGAGGACGTCGATAGCTTGCAGGTGGACGCTCATCGTTCCGGCCTCGAGGCGGGTCACGGTGAGGAGGTCGTCGACGATGTTGGAGATGTCCGCCGACTGCCGGGCGATCAATTGGACCACGTTGCGGGCCTCGGAATCGTCGAACCGATCCCAAGCTTCGGCGAGCTCGGTCGCAAACCCCATTACGGCTGTCAGCGGAGTGCGCAGCTCGTGGCTGACACTGGCCAGAAAGTCGCGCTTGTCTTGGTCCAGGGCTTCAAGTTGGGCAACACGCGATTGGGCGAGCTGAGTCTCGCGGCGAGCGTTCTCAACTTCGAATCGGGCCATCGTGAGACGCGATCTGCACTCGGCCTCGAGGTTGTGAAGCTCTCGATCGAGTCGGTGGAATTCCCGAAACGCGGCGAGGGCTCTGTCGCTGTCGCCGAGCGCCTCGAGTAGGTCTGCTTGTAACCGGGTGGCTCGAACAAGACCTCTCCGGTTCTCCTCCATGTTGGCGACAAGGATTGTCGAGCTCATGAGCTCGACCGCGCCATCGAGATCGCCGACCTTGATTGTCCACTCGAGGCGGTCCAACGCCACCTCGATGGCAAGCCGGTCAAACCCTCCTTCTTCGGCCAACTGCTGGGCGATTGACCCGTGCTGGAGCGCGAGGTCGAAACGACTTTCCACGGCGTGGACTCGCGAGAGGAGCGAATGGCCGTAGGCGAGGGTGCTGCGTCCGTCCTCGCCGCCGACGTGGCCCTGGTCGATTACATCGAGGGCGATCTTTTCGACTTCATCTGCAAGGTGTTCGCTCGCCGGTTCTTGCCGCGACATGTCGAGCAACTCGAACCCTCGGTTGATTTTGGTGGTGACGATGCGCATCGGATCGGCCAGCGCTTCGAAGATCTTCTCTGCCTGATTGAAGAAATCGACGGCCTCGCGGTGGCGTAGCTCGCGGGAAAGGGCGATTCCGGTCAGGTTCAAGATCACCCCCTGACCGAGTCCATCTCCGGAGCGGGCTATCGGTTCGGCGGCACGATCGAAATACTCGAGGGCGGTTGAAGTGTCTCCAGCCTCGCCATGGATATCACCGATGGCGAGGAGGGTGTTGGCGACACCGCGATCCTCAGCGCGGAGCTCGAACTCTCCCAGGGCAGCGAGTTGATCGGCCAGGGCTTCTTCGAGACGGCCCAGCGCGCTCAACGCCCAACCGCGGTTGTGACGCGCCCATGCTTGGGCCAGCGAATCACCGCGCCTTCCCGCCAGTGCAAGCGACTGGTCGGCAACCCGCACCGACTCCTCGGCGTCAGCCTCATAGAGGGCTGAGGCGAGGTCGGTGAGGGCGGCTTGCAACTCCGAGTCTGAGCGAGCGCGATCGACCCCTTCGCGCGCTTCCGCCACGGTTTGCATCGTTTCTTGATTCGGCAGGTCGCCGAATCCGCTTGACAGGCTCGTCTCGTAAAGTCGTCGTGACCGTCTAGCGGGGATTACGGAACCGCGCTCTGCCGGGCGGCAACAACGTTGAGGAGCGGTTCGAGACGGGTGTTGCGGTGATCGAGATCGCCGTTGCAATGCTCGCATCGGACAACCCCATGGGTGGGAGAGCCGCACTCCTGGTGCACCAGGGTTCGCAGATCGGCATCGGCAGGCGGATTCCAGGCGTCGCCCCAACGCCACATCGCCACGATGACGTCAAAAAGATCTTTGCCTTTAGGGGTGAGCAAGTACTCGAACCGGGGGGGCCTGTCCTCGTACTTCCGGGTTAGAAGAATCTCGTTGGCACAGAGCATGGCGAGGCGATCGGTCAGGACGTTGCGGGCGATGCCGAGATCCTTTTGAAAGTCGTCGAACCGACGGACTCCCATGAAGGCGTCGCGGAGGATGAGGGTGGTCCAGCGGTCGCCGATCAGTTCGGCCGTGTTTGCTACCGAGCAGCGAAGGTGCTCAAAGCTCTTGCGGGTGGGCATCCCAAGAAAGTGTAGAGCGTAGGTTGCTTTACGCAACTGACCTAGCTAAAGTGAGTTGCATGAAGCAACGGACTACTTTCGAGGCCACCAACCTGCTACCGGTTTCGCGCCCGCACGTCCGGCGACGCTTGCTTTCCGCCCTGCGACCCGAAGGCGCCCTCGTTCCTCTCGATCTCAATTTGACTGAGATCGTTGCCGAGCTCGAATCCCGCATGATCGATTGGGAAAAAGCCTCTCCACGTATCCTCACCTAGCCCGAGTTTCGGATCAGCGACGCTCCCAATCGAGCCAGGGCATCTTTGAGCTCGGGGGGATCGAGGACTAGAAAGCCGCACCCGAGCGAAGCCAGAAATCGCGCGATCCAATCGACGTCGTCGGCACCGATGCGGAGCAAGGCGCCACCCCGTTGTCGCTCGACCACGCCGACCAGGGGCGAAACGAGCTTCCTCGCCTCGGCGAATGAAACCACCAAGACCACTCGGGCCTGCACCGGATAGACCGCGACGGCCAAGCCCTCCGCCACGAACGCAGCGGCGTCGGGGGGATTGTCGGGCACGAAACGGATTCCGGTGCCGGCGGGTTTTGAGATCCGATCGACGCGGAAGGTGCGCCATGCTTCGCGGTCCCGGTCGCGAGCAACGAGGTACCAGCGGCGGGCGGAGTGGACGAGTTGATGGGGCTCGACGTGTCGTTCCGTAGCCCGCCCTTCGGCGTCGAGGTAATCGAAGCGGAGCCTCTCTTGGCTGCGGCAGGCGCTCGCCAGGACCACGAGGTTTTCAGGGCTGACCGATTCGCCCGGCCCTCGCGGAGCGACGAGACCGATAGTCGAAGTCTGCACCGACGCCACTTTCTCGGCCAGACGACGGGGGAGTACTTGAGAGATCTTGGCCAGCGCCGACACCGCCGCGTCCTCGAATCCCGGCAGGCCACCCCCTGCCGCTTGGCGAAGACTCAGCGCAACCGCGACGGCCTCATCGTCGTCGAGCAGCAGCGGCGGCAGCGCACCGCCCGGAGCGAGCTGATAACCGCCGGCCGGACCCGACAACGCCTCCACCGGATAGCCGAGCTGGCGCAGACGAGCGACGTCTCGGCGCAGCGTCCGCACCGTGACCGCCAGCCGATCCGAAAGCTCCTTCCCGGTCCAATTGGGACGTGCCTGGAGAAGAGTCAAGAGCCTCAGCATCCGCCCGCTGGTGCCGGTCGATTCGCCCTGCATTACCTGACAATAACTCGAATTTGCGGACAGAAGCTGTCCTCAACTTCTTGTAGTTTCACACTTGTAACAAAAGCCCTCTCAGAAAGGACGGAGATCGTGTTTCACGGCATCTTGTATTACGACGTCGCTCGGTCGATTCAGGCCGATCGGCTGCACAAAGCCGAACGGCGGCGGCTACTGGCGGGCCGTTCCCGTCATCAGTTGGACGGTGTTGCCGTCCGGGTCGGAGTAGGTCGCGACACGCCCGCCCCACGGCTCTGGCGAAGGCTGGCGGAGACAGGGAACCTGGGCCGCAACCAGCCGGTTGTGAGCCTGGTCAATGTCGTCGACCGCGAGGTTGATCATGATCCGGAGCGGGTCGCGGGCCTCGCCCCGCACTTGCTCGTGGACCCCGATCGTCAAGCGAGTTGATCCCCATTCGAAGTTCACAAAGTCTTCTCGATTAGAACGTGGTTCGAGGCCCAGGCGCTCGACGTAAAAATGGCGCATAGCCTCGAACCGGTCGACTTCGGTCCAGATGAGAATCCCAGCAAGCATCGAAACCATTCTTGCGTAACGTGGCGCCCCCTGATTGATTCACCTAATTAGGTTCTTGACGCTCGTCCCATCTCAATTTCGGTTGTCGGCGAACGAGTACCGGGCACCGGCAACCGAATATGGATAGAGGTGGATGTGGCCAACCGAATTAGCACCTGCACATTGCGAGGCCAGCGGCGTCTTTCCTCCGACGAGGTTGGCCGCTATCTCTTTCGGCGTTTTTGCCACCGAGACCGACAGCTACTTCCTCGATGACGCGGCGTAACCGGGTCGATCCGTGGGGGGATCTGCACGCCAACTCCGCTCGGGGCCTGTTCACGGGCAATCGAGGGTGTCTGGTCGACGAACGGGGAGAGGTTGTGCGGCATCACGTTGGCAACCTCTGGATCACTTGCTTGCTCGAGTACCGGGGCTGGAGACACCCCCTGAACGCACCCCGACGCTGGACGCCGCTCTTCTTTCTCGATGATGCGGTCGCCTTGGCGGCGGGGCACCGGCCGTGTGGTCAATGCCGACGCAACGACTACCTGTCTTTTCAGGCCGCCCTCGGCCGGCCATCGGCGCCGGAGATGAACCGTCGTTTAGCCGCCGAGCGTGGACGCCTCTGGTCGACTGCGATCGAGGGCTTGCCAAGCGGAACCGTGATCCAGCAAGGAACGGGAGTTGCCGCCATAGTCCTCGACGATCGATTGCTGGCATTTTCGTTTGGGGGATGGACCGATCCGGTTGCGCGTCCTGTGAATGGCGAGGTCACGGCGCTAACCCCGCCGACGTCAGTCGTGGCTTTGCTTAATGGGTTTCGGCCCGTCTTGCACCCCACGGCTGGGTGAGTCGGCCATTGCCCGCGAGCCGGACCGGCGTAGCTTGAAGCTCCGCCATGATTGTCGGACGAAAGCGCTGGCCGTTGACGCTTGCCATTGTCCTCCTTGCTTGTGGGGGTGTCGCTCAGCGGCCGCAACCAATCACGTCGCCGACTCTCAGAGTGGAAGCTCCTGAGGTCACGATCGCAGAGCCGCTCGATGGCCTGGTGGAAGTGGCCTCGATCACCGACGGCGACACGTTCCGAGTGTTGTCGGCGGATGGTGCCAACGAGCCGATTCGGATGATCGGCATCGACGCGCCGGATCAAGGCGATCCGATGTGGGCGGAGGCGAGCACGCTGCTCGGCTCGCTGATCGGTGAGCGAACGGTCCTTCTAGTCCGCGACCAGTCCGATCGCGATCGGTTCGGACGTCTGCTCCGTTATGTCTATGTCGGCGACGTTTTCGTGAATGAGGTGATGGTCGAGAGCGGCTTGGCAGTTGCGCGGAGGTACGAACCGGACACCACTCAAGCCGAAGTGCTCGCCGATGCGCAGAGGCGGGCCGAAGTCGCTCCCACCTCATCGACGACAACGCCATCGACGACAACGTCACTCGTCACCACAACTACGACTCCGCCAACCACGGCTCCACCAACCACCACGGCAGCCCCGGTGACAACGGCTCCGGCAGTCAGTTGCCACAGCTCGTACTCGAACGTGTGCCTAGCCGTGGGGGCCGGCGACTACGACTGCGCGGGCGGATCGGGAAATGGGCCCAACTACGTGCAGGGTCCTGTCGATGTGGTCGGCTACGACGAGTTCGATCTCGATCGCGAGGGCGACGGCGTCGGTTGCGAAACCTAACGGCCCTGGAGGAAGCGGTGGAAACTGTGGTGCACGGGCAATCTGCCAAATTGGGCGAGCGCGTCCAGATGCTCGGAGTTCGGATATCCCGAGTGTCGTTCGAAGCCAAAACCGGGATACCTTTCCGCGTACCCAGACATGACCTCCGCGATCGCCACCATCGCGACTATCGACGCGGCGGCAATGGAAAGGGCGGGCGTGCCACCCACGACCTTTGGAACCTGGACGATGTCGAAGCCGGCGTCGTCGATCGATACCCCGCCGTCGAGCAGCACTACCTGAGGAGCATGGGCCAACCCGGCCAAGGCGCGGTTGCTGGCGATGGTGGTCGCTCGATTCTGATCCCGGATCTTCTCCAGCTCGGCAACCTCGACGATGCCTACGGCGACGTCGGGGCTGGCGATTTGCCTGATGAGGTCGCCCAAGCGTGCGTGCTGGTACCGCTTGGTGTGGTTGCTGTCCCGGACTTCACCCAGCTGCTCGAGTAAGGCTTCAAAACCTTGGTCGAGTGGGAGCACGACCGCGCCTGCGATCACCGGCCCCGCTATGGCTCCGACCCCAACCTCGTCGACGCCCGCGATCCGTCGTTGTCCTGCCTCAAAGAGGCGTCGCTCGATCTCGAGCGTCGGAGGAACGCGGGGGACGTTGGGCATTTACTCTCAGGGTATGAAGGACTTGACCGAGTACCGACAGATCAGAGACGAGTTCGAGCTCGACGTTCCGGAGCGGTTCAACTACACCCACGACGTCCTCGCCCGGCAGGCACGCGAACGTCCCCTGGCCTTAGCCCTGCTCGCGGTCGACCACGAGGGGAACGTGACCGGCCGTTACACGTTTGCTGACATGGCGACACGGGCCCACCAAGCCGCCAACCTGCTTGCCGGTCTCGGTGTTGAAAAAGGTGACCGGGTGTTTGTGCAGCTCCCCCGAGTCGTCGAGTGGTACGACGTGATGCTCGGGTGTTTCGAGATCGGAGCCGTGCCCACGCCGGGCACCACGCTCCTTACCTCTCGCGACATCGCCTACCGGCTCGAAGCGGCGGAGGCGAAGGTGGCTATCACCGACGACGATGGCGCGGGCCGCATCGATGCGATCGATGGAAACGCTCTCACGCTCCAACTCGTCGTTGGAGCGGAACGACCCGGCTGGACCGTGTGGGATACCTCGTCACAGTCACACGACCCGGCGACGACTGATCCGACCGCCGCTTCCGATCCGTTCCTTCTCTATTTCACCTCGGGAACCACCGCCCATCCCAAGATGGTGTTGCACACTCATGCCTCTTATGGTCTTGGCCACATCCTCACCGCCCGCTTCTGGATGGATCTCGGACCTGACGATCTCCACTGGACCATATCCGACACGGGCTGGGCCAAGGCCGCTTGGGGTGTGTTCGGGCAGTGGCAGATTGGAGCCGCGGTCTTTCAGTGGAACGGATCCGGCAAGCCCGACCTCGACCTGATTCTGCGGATGATCGGCCAACACGGCATCACCACCTTCTGTGCGCCGCCCACGCTCTACCGTGCTTTCGTCCAGCTCGATCTCGACTCGTACGACTGGTCGACCCTGCGTCACTGCCTGTCGGCGGGTGAGCCTCTGAACCCGGAGGTGATCGAGACTTGGAAGAAGCACACCGGGCTCTACCCCTTTGACGGCTATGGGCAGACCGAGACCGTCAATCTGGTCGCCAACTTCCCGGGTCTCGTGGTCAAGCCCGGTTCGATGGGTCTCGCGGTTCCAGGTTTTGACATCGAGATCGTGGATGACGACGGCAAGATCGTCGACCGAGGAGCGGAGGGTCACATCGCGGTGCGCACCGAACCGCGCCCCGTCGGCCTCTTCACCGAGTATTGGAGAGATCCCGAGCGCAACGCCGAGGTGTTTCGCAACGGCTGGTACTACACCGGCGACCGGGCGACGATGGACGCCGACGGCTACATCTGGTTTGTCGGTCGCGACGACGATGTCATCATCTCGGCGGCGTATCGCATCGGCCCGTTCGAGGTCGAGTCCGCGTTGATCGAGCACCCGGCCGTGGCCGAGGCGGCCGTGGTGGGCAAACCGGATCCTGAAAGGGGCCAGATCGTCAAGGCGTTCGTCATCTTGGCCAGCGGGTATGAAGGTTCAGACGAGCTGGCTCGCGAGATCCAGGACCACGTCAAACAGACGACCGCTCCCTACAAGTACCCGCGCGAGATCGAATTCGTCGAGGAACTCCCCAAGACCGTCTCCGGCAAAATCCGCCGGGTCGACCTCCGCACCAGGGCATAAATCTGCGAACCCAGGGCTCGTATCCGTGCTGGACACGGATACGAGCCCACAGAACCAGAATTGCATGGCTGCTTGGGACAATGCGACAGACGCCGCCGAAGGAATCACCCTGGCGGTCGGCCCTCGCGGCGGCGGCCGCGCTCTCGTCAAAATGAGGACTCACGTCCTCGAAGCCGAGCTCGCCTATCTCCGTCAGCTGGGTTCGAAACCAACACAAGGTGAGGACATGACAGTTCTACGCGAGGTGGCACTCGAGGCGCTTCAGTCAAGAGCGAAGAACAAGTCGCCACTCAATCCGAACCAGGTGAAAAAGCTATGGTCGCCCCGCTAGTACGTTCGCCGGTCCGCCTGGCACACGCTCGATCATGCCTGGGAGCTCGAAGACCGCTCACGGCCCACGTGATCAGCGGGCCTCGGTAGCTACCCTCTCCCAGATGGCAATAGCCGTAGCGCCTGACCGCACCTCGGTCCTCCCCGGTCGGATCACAAATGCCACCCTGGCTTCGTTTGTGCGGTCGGTTCCTTCGGTGGATGAGGTGGGTGTCGAAGAGCGGGTCGCCTCTCTCGCCACCCGTTCGATAAAGAAGGATTCCAAGATGGACGCCCTGCTGCTGGCCGTCCGGATGATGGATCTGACAACCCTTGAAGGTAAGGACACGCCGGGCAAGATCGCCCAGCTCTCGGCGAAGGCTATTCGTCCCGATCCGGTCGATCCAACTGTTCCCTCGGTCGCGGCAATTTGTGTCTATCCGGCAATGGTGCCCTATGCCAAGCAATCGGTGGAAGGGAGTGGGGTCAAGGTCGCTGCTGTGGCGACCTACTTCCCTTCCGGTCAGCTCGACACCAAGGCCAAGCTCGCAGAGACGGCTTCGGTGGTGGCTATGGGCGCCGACGAGATCGACATGGTGATCGACCGCGGTGCGTTTCTTTCCGGCGAGTACTTCCGCGTTTTCGACGAGGTTCGCCGCGTCAAGGAAATTTGTGACGGCAAGGCCCGCCTGAAAGTCATCCTCGAGACCGGCGAGCTCGGCACTCTCGACGAAGTCCGGCGAGCTTCGATGCTGGCGATGGCGGCCGGCGCCGACTTCATCAAGACCTCCACCGGGAAGGTCCAACCGGCCGCCACCATTCCGGTGACGTTGGTCATGCTCGAGGCGATCCGCGACTTCGAAAATGCGACCGGAGTCCAGATCGGAATGAAACCGGCGGGTGGGATTCGGACCTCGAAGGATGCGATCCGCTATCTCGTCGTGCTCAGCGAAACGCTCGGACCGCGCTGGTTGACACCCGATTGGTTCCGTTTCGGAGCGTCGTCCTTGCTCAACGATGTTTTGATGCAGATTCGGTGGCTCAAGACCGGCCGCTATCAGGCCGGCGATTACTTCACTAAGGACTGACGGTGGCAAAGAATCTGCCGGCGCCGAAGAGCCTCGACTGGGCGTATGCCCCAAGTCGCGAATCAACCGACATCGTCAAGCTCGAAGGTCGTTACGGCCTCTTCATCGATGGGAAGTTCCGCGCCCCGTTGTCGAGGAAGTACTTCCAAACTGTCAATCCGGCCACGGAAGAGCCGCTCGCTCAGGTCGCCAGCGCGAACGCAGCCGATGTCAACAGGGCAGTGAAAGCGGCCCGCGCCGCGTTTGATAACGGCTGGGGGGATCTGTCTGGTGTTGAACGGGCGAAGTTCCTCTTCCGGATTGCCCGGATGATCCAGGAGCGGTCGCGGGAGATGGCGGTCCTTGAGACATTGGACGGTGGCAAGCCCATCAGAGAGTCACGCGACGTCGATCTCCCCCTGGTCGCGGCTCACTTCTTTTATTACGCCGGCTGGGCCGACAAGCTCGAGTACGCCTTCCCCGGCCTCAAGCCGGAGCCGTTAGGCGTGGCCGGCCAAGTGATTCCCTGGAACTTCCCGCTCATGATGCTGGCCTGGAAGATCGCCCCAGCGTTGGCCGCCGGGAACACCGTCGTCTTGAAACCAGCCGAGACCACACCGCTTTCGGCGCTGCTTTTCGCCCAGTTGGCGTCCGAAGCGGGACTTCCGCCGGGAGTGATCAACATCATCACCGGCGCTGGGGAGACCGGCGCCGCGCTGGTTGAGCATCCTGACGTCGACAAGGTCGCCTTCACCGGTTCGACCGCGGTTGGCAAACGGATCGCGACTTCGCTCGCCGGGACGGACAAGCGCTTGACCCTCGAGCTAGGCGGCAAAGCGGCGCACGTTATTTTCGACGACGCCCCCATCGACCAGGCGATCGAAGGCGTGATCAATGGGATCTTTTTCAACCAGGGTCATGTGTGCTGTGCCGGCAGCCGGCTCTTTGTCCAAGAAACAATTCACGACCGGTTCGTCGAAAAGCTGAAGCGGCGTCTCAACACTTTGCGAGTGGGTGATCCCCTCGACAAGAACACCGATGTTGGCGCGATCAACTCGGCGGAGCAGCTCGCCCGGATCTCCGAACTGGTCGAGGCCGGCCAGGAGGAGGGGGCTGAGATGTATCAGCCCGCGTGCGAGCTTCCCGGCAACGGCTTCTGGTTCCGTCCGACCCTCTTCACCGGAGTGTCGCAGTCCCATCGGATCGCCCAGGAGGAAATATTCGGTCCCGTCCTTTCGATCATGAGCTTTCGGACTCCAGACGAAGCGGTGGAAAAGGCCAACAACACCCCATATGGATTGTCGGCGGGAGTGTGGACGCAGAAGGGGTCGCGGATTCTGTGGATGGCCGACCGGCTCCAAGCCGGAGTGGTTTGGGCCAACACCTACAACAAGTTCGACCCGGCGTCGCCGTTTGGTGGATATAAGGAGTCCGGTTTTGGTCGCGAAGGGGGACGGCACGGCCTGCTCGCTTACCTGAAGGGTTTGGACGAGTGACCCCGCGACTCGAAGTCAAGAAAACCTACAAGCTCTATATCAACGGCGAGTTTCCGCGCTCCGAGTCGGGCCGGAGTTATCCCGCCTTGTCAGCCGATGGGGACGTGCTTGCCCGAGTCGCCCGCGGATCACGTAAGGATCTACGCGACGCGGTCCGGGCTGCCCGTACCGCGCAGGAGAAGTGGGCGGCGAAGTCTGGCTATAACCGCGGCCAGATTCTCTATCGCATCGCTGAGATGATCGAGGATCGAGCGTCGGCCTTTGCCGAGCAACTGGCGGCCGGTGGTCTCACCACAGCTCGAGCCCGCCGTGAGGTCGGGGAGTCGGTTGACCGGATGGTCTGGTACGCCGGCTGGGCCGACAAGTTCATCCAAATCTTTGGCAACCTCAACCCGGTGGCAGGACCGTTCTTCAATATTTCAGCCCCTGAACCAACCGGGGTGGTTGGGATCGTCGCTCCCGAGACTCCCGCGTTTCTCGGGCTGGTCTCGCGGCTCGCTCCGGTGATCGTCTCTGGGAACGCTGCAGTCGTCGTCGCCTCCGAGAGCCAGCCCTTGCCGGCGATCACCTTCTCGGAGGTCTTGGAAAGTTCGGATGTTCCGTCGGGGGTGGTCAATATCCTCACTGGTTCGGCGGAAGAACTTGTCCCCTGGCTGGCCGATCACATGGATGTGAACGCGGTCGACTTGGCCGGTGCCTCAGCCGAGGTGACACTGCGAGCACAGGAGGGAGCTGTCCACAACGTCAAACGCCTGGTCGGAAAGAGCGGCTACTCCGACGCCCAGTCGCCTTATCTCATTGCCGCGTTCACCGAGACCAAGACCGTTTGGCATCCGAAGGGCCTCTGAGTTCGGGGCGCAACTAGGAAGGTTCGAGGCGGATCGTCGTCTCGAGGACCTCGGCTTGCAGCATCGCGTCGAGCGAGCGACCTTTGGGATACTTGCGGCGAAGCGCCTCGCTGGTCCGCTCGATCGAAGCAGGATCGCCGGCCGGCACCGCCCTGGCGCCGATAGTTTCGCCGGCGACGCGCAGCGCGACCTCAGGACTCTGCAGCGCCCGCAGATACCACTTCCCTTGCTTGCCCCGCACCGAACGGACGAACACCTCGTCGTCATCGACCACGATCCAAATGATCGTTCGATATCGGCGTTCGCCGGCCCGGGTTTCAATCTCGATCTCGCGACTCTTTTCGATCGAACTCAGTTGCTCAGAAGTGAATGGCATAACCCCAGAGTAGGAAAGGCCACCTCACGTCACACTCTCCAACTTCGGCGGTGAGCCGGGCGACATGCCCCTTTGCCTTGACGTTCCGATACTTCCGCTCGACCTCACCATCGGGCCCGAGCACGAAGGTTGATCGGATCAAACCGGTCGATTCTTTGCCGTAGAGCATCTTTGGTCCCCAGGCGCCAAACAGCTCGGCGACCTTGTGGTCCTGGTCAGAGAGAAGCGGGAACGGCAAACCCTCCTTGTCCTGGAATTTCTTGTTGCGAGCCGGTGGATCCGGGCTGATCCCGACCAGGTCGTAGCCCGCCACCTGGAGCGATGAAAAGTTATCGCGAAAGTCGCAGGCCTCGGCGGTGCATCCCGGTGTCATCGCCGCGGGATAGAAGAAGACGATCAAACGGCGTCCTCGGTAGCGGGCCGTGGAGACTGGGTTGCCGTCCTGATCGGGGAGCGTGAACTCGATAGGCATGTACCAACGTACCATCGCGTCATGGCACGAATTCTCATTGTTGGTGACGGCCCGGGCGGTTTGTCGGCGGCGGTTTTCCTTGCCCGCGGTGGGCACGAGGTGACCTTGTTCGGCCAAGACAAGACCGCGGTCAACTACGCCCGGCTCAACAACTATCTCGGTGTGCTCCCCATTGACGGACCGGAGTTCCAGGCCATCGCCCGTAGCCAAGCCTCGACAGCAGGCGCCGTGCTCCGCCCCGAGCTGATCACCGAGGTCAGCGCGACAGATCGCGTCTCCGTCACCACCGAAGCGGGTGAGAAGCTCGACGCCGACTATCTGATCCTGTCCGAGGGAAAGAACCCCGTTCTGGCCCGTTCCCTCGCCTTGTCGGAAAGCGGGACCAAGGCGATCGAGGTCGATCGCGATTATCGAAGTTCGCAGGACCGGGTCTACGTAGTCGGCCGATCAGCGCGACCGACTCGAAGTCAGGCGATCATCTCGGCCGGGGCAGGGGCCACGGCCGCCTCCGACATCTTGGCCCGCGAAGAGGGCAAGGATGTCCAGGACTGGGATTCGATCCCCGATGCGGACTAGAAGCCGGCGAAGTTCCGAATCGGCAGGCGAGGGCCGAAAGCGGGCGCATGGCCAAGGGTTTCGAGGAGCTTGACCACCCTTCCTCGATTAGGCCTGAACTCTTCGAGCAAATCCATCATCTCCTCGTCGGTTCCCCGCGGGCGGCCGGTCAGGTGCCAAGCGACGACGTTCTTGAGGTGAAAGTCACCGACAGAAACGGCATCGGAATCGCCGTGGCTGACCGTGACCGTCTCGGCGCTCGTCCACACGCCGATGCCCGGAAGCCGTTCCAGCCAAGCTCTCGCTTCCGTCGAGGCCACTGTCGCGAGACGATCGATTTCTGGGGCCATGCGAGCGGCGCGAAGCAGGGTGTCGGCTCGCCTCTTCTCAATCCCTAGCGGGTGAAGGTCGTAGTAGGTGCTATTCGCGAGACGAGCAGCATCAGGTGGCAGGCGGAGGGTCGGCTCCGGTCCTGGGGCGGAGTCCGAGAATCGGTGGCGGAGCTGTTGGAGACTTCGATGCGCCTCCTTGCCCGTGACCTTTTGGGTGAGGATCGCGACGACCAGGGCCTCGAAAACCCGGCCCGTCCGACCCATCCGCAGCCCAGGGTGCCGGCGATGCAGTTCAGCGACCAGGGGATGGTCGGTCACAAAGTTCGCCGGGGAATCGTGAACGCCGATCAAGCTCGATACCGACGAAAGCGCCCAATCGGTGCCGGCTCCGTATGAGCGAGCCTCTACCCCCCGGTCGCCTCGGCGAAGATGGAGGGTCGCGGGCCCTTCGGGGGTGCGCATCGGCGACCACCATCCGTCAGTCCGAAACCATCCCTGCAAGTCGGCAAGGGTCGAGCGCAGATCTAACCGAAAGTCGATCGGCACCACGGTCGCTTCCACTGGGCGAGCCTACGCCCTCATCAACCTCCAACCAGGAAATCGATGATCACCGGGCCGGCGGTGTCCGGCTGACGGGTTGATTGGTGATCACCGCCGCCAATCACTTCGAGGGTGACGTTGTGGCCGGCCGCGGTCAGGGCAGCGGCAAAGAGCTCGGAGGAACTCATCGGGACGATTTGGTCGTCGTCACCGTGGAGGAGGAGGACCTCCAGATCGGGGTTGTCGTCAACATACGTGTAGGGGTTGCCGGCCTTCCAGGGCTCGGGGTCGTTTTCGAATCGGGTATGAAAGAAGGTGGCCAGCAACTGCGTGTAGAGCGTCGGGTCGTAGACCCCGGAGAGTCCGATGAAGCGATTGACCCCTTCACTGTTCGCACAGTCGCCCCCGAAGATTTCCCCGCTGAGCGACACCACCGCCCCGAGATGAGCTCCGGCCGAATGACCAACAACCGTGATCTCCTCGACAGTTGTGGTGTACTCACTGGCTTTGGTCCGAGCGTCACGAATGGCACAGGCGATGTCGTCAAAGCTCTCCGGGTAACCCCCGGTGCTGGTCCGGTAGGTGGAGTTGAAGACGACGACACCGTTGCCGGCCAGGTACTCGGCCAACGGCGCCGTCGAGAGCGGCGACCCGCCGAACCAACCGCCGCCATGAAACATGACCACGACGGGATAGGCGCCTTTTGTCTCCGGGGCAAAGATGGCAATGGCCGGGGCAGCGGCCGTCGTCGAAACCAGCGGCTCGCTTGTTCTCGTTGTGGTCGAGGCCCCGGGCACCGAACATGCCACCAAAATCAAGACCAATAGACCGAGCCGCGATCGCATCAGAGCTTCGCGGCCGCCGCCCGGTCGATGAGAAAAGTGGTGGGGGCAGGGCCATTGGCAACGCGGGTCGTTGGCAGGTCATCTCCGTTGGCTACGCGAGCGACCATCTCTGCCTTCGATGCTCCGGAGATGAGAAACACCAATTGGTTGGCGCGATGGAGGAAGGGGATCGTCGCTGTCAATCGCCAGGTCTTGAGGCTCGGGACCTCGTTGCCGACAAACCAGCGCCCTTCGACCTCGAGGGCTTTGGTATCGGGGAAAAGTGACGCGGTGTGCCCGTCGTCACCCATCCCCAACAGCACCAGGTCGGGGGCGTGATCACGAGGGTGAAGCGACCGCAACTCGGCTTCGTAATGCGCGGCCGACTCGTCGGGTTCAAGCCACGGGGCCCAGCGGGGGCGGAGAAATCGGGCCGCGACGGCGGCGATGAGATTGGCGTGGGCCATGTTGCCGTTCGACTCGGAATGATTCCGGGGCACCCAGCGCTCATCGGAGAGCCAAAAGTCGACCCTGCCCCAATCCAGGTCATGTTCACGGAGCTGGCGGTAGACGGCAGCGGGAGTGGAGCCGCCCGCCAATCCGACCGAGACACGGGGCCCGGGGGCGGCCGCGATTTGCTCAGCCAGATAGGTGGCCCCGTCCCGGGCGAGCTGGTCCGGGTCCTCGTAGGTGATGGTCGGCATCAGGCTTCGATCTCGGGTACGACCTGGGCGAGATGCTCCTCGATCTCTTCCAGGCCTTCGGCATACGCATTGAGCTCCGCTCGCAGCTGGCGCACCTCGTCAATCGTCTGGTCGGGGTCGCTCGTGGTAAGAGCCAGCGAATGCGCTTTCACCGCCAAGGTGTCGATGCCCGTGGTGGTGGCGACAATCCGCGACAGCACTTCTTCGCGCCGGCCCTGGATATTGCCGACTTCCTGCGCCTGGGCCTCGATCTCTTCGCGTACCGGCCCGGCCGGCAGATTGCGGAGACGTTCGAGTAGCTGCCGCTGATCGACTGAGGCCAAGAAGCGGTCGACCCGCTGCAGCCACAAGACCGAGTCGTAGATTTTGCGCAGGGTCTCGGTGACGCGGGCGATCAAGCCCTCGTTTTCGCCCCCCTGCCATTCGTGGATCGCGCTCTCGAGCCGGTCCCGAGCTTCGAGTCCTTGGATCATCAGCGGGCGGTGGGACGAATCGAGCCGCGACAAGTCGCGGTCGAACTCCGGAGCCACCATCGCTGCCTGCAGCTTGGGGTCCCGCATATGGAGGACAGCCGAAACCACAAAGCCGACTGCGGCCGCGCCGGCGACGAACGGCGCTGAGATTCCCAACGCCAGTCCGCCACCGACCAGGCCAACCGCCGCCAATACCCCGGTTGGGGTCGCCATTGCTCGCAAGAGCTTCTGACCCTTGCGGGTAGCCGGGCTGTATTTGAAGACCGAACCCATTTCAGTTGCTCAGAAGTTGGAGATGACTTGCTGGAAGACCTGTTCGATCGTCAGCGGGTTGGTCGCCTGGTAGAGCCGCGCTCGGGAGGCGGTGGCAATCGCCCCGAGCTCGTCGATGTCGGCATCCTCGCCGTAGGCCACCGGAAATACCCGCACCACGTCGCGCTCGTTCGAGGAAAGAAAAGTGATGAGCGGGTCGAGGTCGCAACCCGGCGGATCGTCGTCACACATGCCATCCGTGAGAAGGAGGACCGCGTTGATCTTGGTGGGATCGAACCCTTCGCGGACGGCATCCACCGCCGCCCGGGTGGAGTCGTAAAGACCGGTCCCGCCATTGGCGATCAAACCATTGATGGTGGATTCGAAGTTCTCGCGGATATCGGCGAGCGGGGCGGGCGGAATCAGTTCGAGGTAGTCGTTGTCGCCGTCGAGGTTGGTCGAGAAGATCCACAGCCCGATCTCGTCGGCGGGCTTGAAGCTATCGAGCCCGGAGAGCACCGCCTGCTTGGCCAGCTCCAACTTGGTGTCACCGGTGCTGGTGAGGTCAGCCATCGAGCCGGAGACGTCGAGGAGCATGATGATGCGGGCGGTCTTTCGATTCTCCTCCCAGCTGTCGAGGAGCGCGGTCAGGACCGCCGGATCAGGGACCGCCAACTCGACGTCGGGTTTGTTGGGGTTGAGGCCATTCTCGGTGCTGATCGGGTCGCCGACCGGAACCGCGGGGTTCCCGGGTCGGAAGCCGAACTCGAGCACGCGCTGCTGGTTTTCCGGGTCATCGATTACGAAGTCGCGGAAAGCCGCGGCGGCGTCACGAGCGGCGTCGGTCACCCAGGGAGCGTCGAGGATGTAAGCGGGGTTGTCGGAATAGAGGGTTCCCTCCGAGGGATACACCGCAACCAGAGGCACTCGCGGCACCGGGCCGGGGGTGCCCGTGTCGGCGGGGTCGCCGCGGTTGTAGGCGATGATCGACACTTCCTCGACCGCGACTGCCGAGGCATAGGTGAGCCCGCGTCCCTCTTGGTCGGCGCGATACATGTTGTCGAGGAAGGTAAGCGTGGTGTCGCCATAGTGGACGGTGGCCGCCTCCACCCCGCGCACGAACTCGAGAACCTGCGGGTCGGTGAGATCGGCTGCCGTGAGCCCGGAGGTCTTGCCGGTGGCGGCGTAATAGGTTGCCGCGGTGGCCGAGAGGCCCGAAGTGGAGAAGTTGGGATTGGTCTTTCCCAGGCGGAACTCACCCCATTCGGGATGACCGAACGCGCCCCAGCCCTCCGGGTTGGAAGCCAGGGCGAGGATGTCTGCCCAGCCGATCTCGGCTTCCGGCCAGCCCAATGCTTCCGCCATCGGTCGCGGCATCCCCAGGACCAGGGGCGTAATCATCACGCGTTCGAAGTCGTTGGCGATTGGATCTTCTCCTCGGGCCGCCAGACGTTCGTTGACGATCGCGCCCCAAGCGGAAGCGGCCGGTGACCAAATCACCGGAGAGGGTCCCGCCGATCCGTCGGTTGGCCATCCTTCGGCGAGCATGCGCGCTCCGGCCCCGGAGGAAACGCGGTAAACCGTCACCGCCACACACTCGCCGGCGAATTCATCGCCACGGGCGTTGAAGGTCTCGGCGAGACCGGTGAACAGGGTGAACTTCTCGGGCGAGGTGGCGATCGGCACTTCGATGCAGCCGCTCGGGACGTTGGTCACCTCGGGGTCGGTGGGATCGCCGCCGCCGGGGGTGCAGGCGCTGAGCCCCAGCGCGATCGCGAGCAGAAGAGCAGTGCGGTGACGACGGATCATTGTTTCAATTTCCTATCAGGGAGTTCCAGCTTGTAACCAGGGCCGACTTCTCGGCTTCGGTGACTGCCGGCGCTTCTCCGGCAGGAGTTCCCAGGTCTTGCATGAGATTTGTGGTTTCACCAATCAACGGTCGGAGGCCCAGGCTACCGAGGAGTGCCTGATTATCTTCCGACCCGAGACTCTCGATGAAGTTGGCCGCCGCCCGACCCTCACCGATGGCGGCGACCGCCAAGAACGGGGTCGGATCGGGGTAATAGACCCGGATGCGGCCCGCCCGTCCCCGCGCATTGGCGAGTTGGGACCCTATGGCCACTTCGGAAGCAACGACGATGTCGGCCCGCGAGGGGAATAGGACCAGGTCGGTCACAACGTCACCATCCGTCTCCCGTCGCAGTGGTACGAACTGGCCGAAATCGGTACCAGGGTTCTGACTGGCGATGAGCTTCCACGCCTCGAGGTCGGCGATTCCAGTCTCAGGATCGGACAGACCGAGGCGGACAGCTCCCCAACCCGAGGAGCCGCCGATCTCGCTCCAGGGGGTTCCGGCTTGCTCAACAAGGCAGGCGGGGGTGACGGTCCCGCATTCGTTCTCCAAGGTCGGAGCCTTTTCCGCCCAGACAGCGATCGCGATTGGGCTCCGGGCAAAAACGGTGGCGCCGGCCGGCAGATCCGATGCGAAGCCGATTACGACCGCGTCCTCAGGGATGGGGTCGGAGATTGAGTAATCCGACCGACCGTAACCGTTGCGTTCGGCCAGCTCGTCGCAGACCAGCGAAAAAGCCGCTGAGCAGGCAAGGCGGAGGTCGGATTGGGTCACCGGGTCGGTGGTAGAGGTGGGGTCGGAGGAGTCGGGCCGATTGAGGAACCATCCCACCGCCAGCACGACTCCACCGAGGGCGATAGCTACGAGGCCCGCACGCCAGCCGCTCATCGGTTAGACCTCATCGGCGCCGGCTCATGGACGTAATGGTAGGGGTGGCACGCATTTGGAACTCTTCAGTTGATCAGCACGACTCCCAGGTAGGAGATGCCGGCGACGAGCACCCAGGTGAGCATCCCGAGTTGCAAAGGCCGCCCGCCAAGCTGGCGAAGACGGGAGATGTCGACGCCAGCGCCGACGCCGACGAGGGCGATGACAAAGAGCCAGCCCTCGACAGCGCGGACGGTCCCAATGATGTCCTCGTTGAGCCAGCCGGTCGATCGCAAGGCAACGAGAGCGAGGAATCCGACGACGAACCAAGGGAGGATCGGGGGACGTCGGTTCCGGATGTCCTCGAGCTCCTGGCGCCGCCGCCGAATTGTTACGGCGAGGATGATGGGCGCGAGTAGGGCGACGCGGCTGAGTTTGGTGACGATGGCTGATTCGGTGGCGACCTCGGTGGAGGTGGACGCGGTAGCGATGGTTTGCGCGACGTCGTGCACCGCCCCGCCGACCCAAGTACCGAACTCGGAGGGGTCGAGCCCGAGCACCTGTCCGAAGATTGGGAGGATGACAATTGAGAGGCTTCCCGCCAGGGTGACGAGACCCATGGCGTAGGCGGCCTCCTCCTCATCGGCGCGAATGACTCCGTTCATTGCCGTCACCGCGGAGACTCCACAAATGGCGTAGCCGGTTCCGACCAGGAGGGCCAGATCCGGCCTGACCCCGAGTCGGCGACCGAGCCATTGAGCACCGAGGAAAGTGACGGCGACGGTGATGACCACCACGAGCAACCCCTTTGCCCCGATCGACAGAAGGTCCGAGAGCGAGATTCGGAGACCAAGCAGCACGACGCCTATCCGAAGCAACCATGTCGCCGCGAAGCGGAAGCCCGGCTGTAGCCGGCTGCCTCGAGGAAGAAGGTTGCCGATGATCACCCCACCGAAAACCGCCAAGAAGAGCGGTGAGGCAAAGGTGGGCACTCGCGGAGGCTATCGGTAGGCTCGGTTGGGTGGTGGCGATCAAATGGAGCCGCGGTCAAGTCACCGGCCGGTTGTCGGGGACCGGCGACCGAGGTGTGCTGCTCGCTCACGGCGCCGGGACCAATCAAGACCATCCGGTCTTGGTCGCCACGCGTGAAGGACTGGCGGCTGAGGGGTTCACCGTGATGACCTTCAACTACCCATACACCGAGGCCGGGAAGGGGCGGCCCGACCCACAGGAAAAACTCCTCGATTGCCATCGGGCGGCGCTCGGCGTTCTGGCAAAGAAGGTTGCGGGAGTTGTCCTCGCCGGCCGCTCGATGGGCGGCCGGATGGGCACGTTGCTGGCCGCGGCCGGAGAGCCGATGCTCGGAGTGGTTTGCTACGCCTATCCGCTGCACCCACCCGGAAGGCCCGAGAAGCTCCGGATCGATCATCTTGGGCAGATCAAAGTGCCGATGCTCTTCTTCCAGGGCAACAGCGATGCTCTGAGTCGGAGCGACCTATTTGACCTCCACGTCCGTTCGCTTCGTTTGGCGGTCGTCGTCGACCTCCACGCTGGTCATTCGCTCGGAGGGTTGAACAACGTCGGCTCGTTGGTGGCCAGGACGACCGAGTGGATGAGGGACCTATAATGTTGGTCGGCGTTTACGCCTCCCCTTTTTAGGAGCTTTTTGCCATGGCCCAGGTAACCCTCAAAGCCGATACCGGTCGCCCACTCGGGTCCCGTCCGTCGCGCCGGTTGCGGCTCGAAGGCCAGGTGCCCGCGGTGGTCTACGGCCAAGGGGAGAAGCCGGCCCATGTGGCAGTCAATCACCATGATCTAATGCTGGCGCTCCACACGGACGCCGGAGTCAATGTGGTTGTGAACCTAGAGGTGGACGGGGGTTCGGCAGTCCCGACTTTGGTTCGCTTGATCGACAAGCATCCCTACAAATCCCTCATCAGGCACGTCGATTTTGTCCGCGTTTCCTTGACCGAAACGATCGAAGCCGAGGTTTCGATCCATTTCGTCGGCAGCCCCATCGGGGTCAAAGAAGGCGGAGTGCTGGTTCCCGCGCGGAACAGTGTTCAGGTGGAAGCGCTCCCGACGGAGGTCCCGGACGCCTACGAGCTCGATGTGTCAGCCCTTGCAATCAACGACCAGCTACGAGTCTCCGACCTTCCGGTCTTCGCCAACGTGACCATCCTCGATGACCCCGAGGAGCTGGTCGTCTCGGTGGCAGTGCCGGCGGCAGAGCCGGAGCCCGAGCCCGAGGCCGAGGAAGGCGTCGAAGAGGGCGAAGCAGCCGAAGGCGCCGAGGCTGGAACCGAGCCAACGGAGCGCGAGCCAAGCGAGACGTAGGTGCCGGTTATCTGTGGGCTCCGCAACCCCGGAGCGCAGTACCAGGGCACCCGTCACAACCTCGGCTTAGAGGTCGTGGCCGATCTCGCGCGACGTCATCAACAAACCCTGAAGCGCGGCCCGTTGCGGGTTCGAGCCGAAATCGCCCGGGTGCAAACTCCGGAGATGCTGCTGATCGCCCCGCTCACTTTTATGAACGAATCCGGCCGGGCGGTGCGAGCGGTACTGGCCTACTACAAGTTGGAGGTCGAGCAACTATTGGTGGTCCACGACGACATCGATCTCGATTTCGGTCGTCTACGCATCCAGGTCGGAGGCGGCACCGGCGGCAACAACGGAATTCGATCGATCGAGGCTCACCTCGGTCATCGCGAATTCGCCCGCCTCAAGATGGGGGTGGGTAGGCCCCCGGGCACCCGACAGGCCGCCGACCATGTGCTCCGTACCTTGAACAAGAGCGAAAGGGAAGAGGCGGACATGCTGGTACAGGACGCTGCCGACGTTGTCGAACGCTGGCTAACCGATCGCGCTCGCGCCCAGGAGATGGCCGCCCACCGGCGAATCTGAGCTGGCACAATTCAGTAATGCCACATCTAGACGCGATTGGAATCGTCGTTTCTTCGCTGGCTGAATCCGTCGACTTGTTCGCCCATCAGGAGACCCCGTCGGCGTGACCAAATTGGTCGGCGCGATCGACCAAGGGACCACCAGCTCGCGCTTCATCATCTTTGATGACCAGGGTCGCGTAGTCGCTTCGAGCCAGGCCGAGCACCGTCAGCTCTTCCCTCGTCCCGGCTGGGTCGAGCACGACCCGATCGAAGTCGTCGAGAAGACCAAGTCGGTGATTGCGGACGTTTTTGAGAAGACGGGATTGACAGCATCAGACCTGGCCGCGGTGGGCATCACCAATCAACGAGAGACGACCGTCGTGTGGGACCGCCGATCCGGCCAACCCCTCCACAACGCGATCGTGTGGCAGGACACTCGCACCGCCGACCTATGTGCGCGGCTGGCCGCGGAGGAGGGCATCGATCGGTTCCGAGCCCAGACCGGCCTTCCGCTCGCCACCTATTTTTCGGGGCCCAAGCTTCAATGGCTGCTGGAGAACGTGTCCGAGGTGGCTGAGGCCGCCGAAGACAATCGACTCTGCTTCGGCACAATCGATTCCTGGATCCTCTACAACTTCACCGACGGCGGCCACTTCACCGATGTGACCAACGCGTCACGGACGATGCTTCTCAACCTGGCCACCGGTGAGTGGAGCGAGGAGCTCTGCGACGAATTCGGTGTTCCCCCTCACGCCCTGCCGGAGATCGTCGCTTCGTCGGGTCGGGTCGCAAGCGGTATTGGTTTGCTGGAAGGAGTTCCGATCAGCGGCGTCTTGGGTGACCAACAAGCGGCGTTGTTCGGCCAAACGTGTTTCGAGCCGGGGATGGCCAAGAACACCTACGGCACCGGTTGCTTCATGTTGCTCAACACCGGCCGGAAAGCAGTTCCCTCTACTCACGGCCTTCTTACCACCGTCGCCTATCGGATTGGCGACGAGCCGCTCGTCTACGCCCTCGAAGGGTCGATTGCCGTCACCGGGTCTCTGGTGCAATGGTTGCGCGACAATCTCGGCCTGATCGAGTCGTCGGCCGAAGTCGAGGACCTCGCCAAATCGGTCGAAGACAACGGCGACGTCTACTTCGTTCCGGCCTTCAGTGGCTTGTTCGCCCCGCATTGGCGAGCCGACGCCCGAGGAGCGATTGTTGGCCTGACCCGTTTCGCAACTAGAGCCCACCTGGCGCGGGCGGCGCTCGAATCCACGGCCTTTCAAACCCGCGAGGTGCTCGATGCGATGCGAGCCGATTCGGGGGTCGACCTGAGCGAGCTGCGAGTCGATGGCGGCATGGTCGAGAACGAACTCCTCATGCAATTCCAAGCCGACATCCTGGAGGTGCCGGTGGTTCGCCCGGTTGTGGCCGAGACCACCGCTCTCGGCGCCGCCTATAGCGCCGGTCTGGCTGAAGGGGTGTGGGGTTCGCTCGATGAGCTTTCCGCTAATTGGGCCGAGGACGTTCGATTCCTTCCGGCGCTCGATGCGGAGCGGCGCCGGCTCCTCCTCCGCAAATGGAGCGCGGCAGTCGAGCGGACCCTGGGCTGGGTCTGAGGAGACATAAGGGGGTTTAGGGCTCCCAGGGCCATGCCGATGACGAAGTTCGTCGGTTTTAACCTGCTGATACGTGGGAGGAAGACATTTGCCGCTAGCGACGCGCCCGGTTGAGCCCGTCATCGATCTGCGCGCGCCCCAACGGGCGAGAGTCGAGGCGTGGCACCTCGTACTTTTTCACTGGCTCCTACGAGAGATCCATCGGCCGGCCGCCTTCCTCTTTCCGCTGCGGATCTTTATCGGGGTCGGTTGGATGCGATCGTTTGCCGAGAAGTTCACCGATCCGGCGTGGCTCGGCGGGAGGGCGGTGGGGGATTTTCTCGGTGACCAGACCGTCAATGGCGCGGTGCCGATCCCTCAGTACGACTGGTTGATCGACGCGGTGTTGAGCCCGGCGGGACCGGTCATCGGATGGCTGGTGATGCTTCTGCAACTGGTGATCGGCCTGGCGATCATCTCCGGCACAGACACCAATCTGGCCCTTCTTATTGGCATCGTGATGAACGTCAACTTCATGCTCGCCGGCGAGATCAATCCGTCGGCGTTTTACATCGTGATCCAGACCGTGTTGTTTGTAATGGGAGCGGGGGGGGTGATCGGGTTCGATAGCGCCTTGGCGAAGCAGCTGCCGACTCCATCGCTTTTGATCGTCGCTCGGCCCGACGCGCGTAAGACAAGCGAGCGCGATCGGACTGCCATCGATGTCCTCGCTCTGCTGGCCGGACTGATGAGCTGGCTGGGATTTTCCCACGTCAACGATTTCAGCCCCACCGGTATCACCGACCCCGGCCTCGTGCTCGGCACCGTGATGGCGGTCACCACCTTTTCGCTGCTGATCCTGCGGCTTCGCCTAGTCGACCTTTCCCCCGTTCTCGCGACCAAATCGGACCCTGGCTGGACCCTTCTTGGTCGTGAAAAGGTCAGAGTCCTTCGACGGTGAGCTCGGCTTCATGGAGGTCGAGCTGACGGGCTCGCTCGGCGGGCGTCCAACCGAGAGCATTCCCCATGACCTGGCCGATCTCCGGTGCATCGGATCGAGCATGGTCTCTTGAAAGCAGGGCCAGCCGGGTCCGGCGGAGGGTGAAGTCGGCAATTGTCGTGGCCGACTCATGCTCAACTGCGTGCGCGACCTCCCCAAGATAGGTACGGCCGTCGGCCAATAGCCGACCACCGCCGGCCACCGTTGACATCATCTCCCGGACGACTTCTGCGCGAGTTCCGTACCGGGTCCGGAGCGCGTCGCCATCCGGGCCGCCGCCTCCCGCCCCGGCCAAAGGCACTTGGAGTGTTCGGCTCTTGGCACTGTGGGAGAGATAGCGGGCAACCCGGTCAGCCACCTTGGCGGCGATCCGTCGGTATGTGGTGAGCTTTCCTCCCGCTACCTGAAAGTAGCCCGGCTCGGCTTCCCGCACAGCGTGCTCGCGCGATGCCGTCGCCGTGTTCTCGGCTTCGGTGTCTGCCAGGGCACGCAGCCCGGCGAAAGTTGACAACGCCTGGAGCGGCCCGACCTCGAGAAACCGGGCGACGTGGCTGAGCAGATACTCGACGTCCGCTTGGTCTACGACAGGGTGCATAGGGGATCCCGTGTACTTGGAATCCGTAGTGCCGATGAGGGCATGGCCGGCCCAAGGGATTATGAACAAAACCCGGCCGTCGTCGGTCTTCGGCAAGACGATGGCGTGCTCACCCAACCCGACCTCATCCTTGGCCACTATCACATGTGCGCCCTTGGAAAGGAGCAACGAGGATGGCGAGGAGCCCGGGGCGGCGAAGGCGCCGGTAGCCGCCACGACAGATCGCGCTCTGACTTGTTGATCGGCGATCTGGATCTCGAAGCTGTTGTCAGCGCGCGTGACGGTTGTCGCCCGTGCCCGGTTCACTGCCACGGAGCCGTGATCGACGGCGGTGCGGGCGAGGGCGATGACTAGTCGGGCATCGTCGGTCTGGGCGTCGGAGTAGACGAATCCCCCGCGCAGCCCCTCGGAGCGAAGAAGAGGCACCGCTTTTGTGACCTCCATCTTGGACAGGCGGCGGTTCCGCTCCCCGGGGCGACCGATCCCACCGAGGAGGTCATACAGCGTGAGCCCGGCGCCGAGTATGAACGAGGCACGCCGGCCTGTGGCTGCCCAGGCTGGCGCATCGGCCAATCCGAGCTGGTCGTAGACGGGCACGACGAACTCGAGCGGCTCGAAGAGGTAGTCGGCGATGCGGGCGAGGACGCGTTGCTCGCGCAAACCTTCCGAGACCAGATGGAACCGGAACTGCGGCAGATAGCGGATGCCGCCGTGGAAGAGCTTGGTCGACCGGCTCGAGGTGCCGGCCGCGAAATCGGTCTGTTCGAGGACGACAACATTCAGGCCCCGCGTTTGCAGATCGAGGGCGACCCCGCAGCCGATCACCCCTCCGCCGATCACGGCCACATCGAACGATGAGTTTGGCGAAAGGCGAGCACGGTGCTCGCGATGGGTCCAGCTTTCTTGGGACACGGGGCGGAAAGGTTAAGCAGCCCTGGGTATGATCGCCGCCCGGCGACCGTCGTTAAGGAGACACCATCTCGTTCCCGGATTGGCTAGCGGTGGGCCGGGTGATGGTCGTGCCCATCATCATGGTTCTCACCAGATCCTCGGATCGCGTCGAGCATGCACTCGGCTACGCCGCCTCGTTGTTCGCGGTGGCGGCCGTCAGCGACTTTCTCGATGGTTACCTGGCTCGCAAATGGCACGTGGAGTCGGTCCTCGGGGCATTCCTCGACACCACCGCCGACAAGCTGTTGGTGACCGGCGCCCTGCTTGCCCTCACCTCGATCGGTCGCGTCTCGATCTGGGCGGCGATGGTGATCATGATGCGCGAATTTGCTGTGCTGGGCCTGCGCGGCTTGGTGGCATTGGGGGGTGGCCTGGTCAAGCCGTCGACCTGGGGGAAGATCAAAGCAACCGCTCAATATGCGGCCATCTTCCTGGCATTTATGCGGTTTCCCGATAAATGGGGGCCGATGTACCTCGACCAATGGGTGATGTGGATCGCCGCGATCATCACCATCGCATCGGCGTGGGGATACTTCTCGGCTTTCTCGCGGATCGTGGCGGAGAGCCGAATGCCATCCGGTCGCCAATGATGATCAGCCAATGATGATCAAATTGTGACCGTCGCCATAACCGGGGCGACGGGCGTGGTCGGCGGGGCGGTTCTTAGACATCTCCTGGCCGACGGACAGCACGTCCGCGCATTGATGCGTTCAAGCCGCGCCCTGCCGCCCGAGGTCGAACCGGTCAATGGTGATGTTTTCGATCCGGAGTCTTTGCAGCGCTGTTTTGCGGGGGTCGAAACCGTCTATCACCTGGCCGGGGTTAATCAGCTCTGTAGCCGGCGACCGGAAACGATGTTGCGGGTCAACGTCGAGGGCACCCGCCTCGTCACCCAAGCAGCGAGCGAGGCCAGGCTGGTGCACACGTCCTCGGCCGCCGCGCTTGGCGAAGCCGAAGGTGAGATCGGTGACGAGACCACTCGGCCCCGCTCCAATTGGAACAGCGAGTACGCCCGCACGAAATGGATGGGCGAGCAGGCGGTCCTTTCAGTTTCCAACCGCCAGGAAGTCGTGGTCGTCAATCCTTCCTCGGTGCAGGGTCCCGGGCGAGCGAGCGGCACCGGCAAGTTGTTGCTCGGGGTGATGAGCGGCCGGTTGCGAACTTTGGTCGAGACCCGCATCTCGATTGTTGACATCGACGACTGTGCGCGTGGTCACCTGCTGGCGGCTCGCAAAGGCGTCAACGGCGAGCGCTATGTCCTCAACTCGTTCTCAATGTCGTTATCTGAGGCAGTGGGCATCATCGAAGGAGTTGTCGGGCATGAGCTCGGCGTCCGCTACCTTCCCCCCCTGGTGGCCAGGCTCATCGGTGCGATCGGCGGAGGCGTCTTTCGGGTGCTCGGCCAAGACGCCCCAATCTGCTCGGAGTCGGTGAGGACGGTTCTTCACGGCCATGTTTATGACGGCTCGCGGGCTACCCGCGAGCTCGGGCTGGTCTACACGCCCGCCGACCTGACTTTGCGTCGCCTGTTCGACTGGGCTCGTCAGGAGGGAAAGGTGTGAACTTTTCCGTTGAGGATGTCAATCGGCTGGTCGCCGAGGGATTTCCGACCGCCTCTGAAAACGGGTATCGGTGCGAGGAGTTCGGGGAGGGGTGGGCTTTGGCGCGGTGGTCCTATCGAGCCGACGGTCTTCGTCCGGGAGGATATGTGCCCGGCCCGACGCTTTTTGGCCTGGCCGACCTAGCACTCTGGTTTGCCTGCTTCACTGTCCTCGGCTTGGAACCCATGGCGGTGACCTCCGATCTGTCGATCGCTTTTCTCCGCCCTGCCATTGCCGGCGATGTTCTCGCCCGCGCCGAGCTCTTGAAGGTCGGGCGATCGCGTCTCTACGGACAGATCGATCTGTGGGTCGACGGCACCCCCGATCGGCTAGTGGCCCAAGCCCATGGAAGCTATGTCCCTCCGGCCGACCGCAATAGGTCAGGTTCGAGATAGACCCAGCGGGCCGACGGTTCGACGGCCCTGATCGATTTCTCCACGGCGTCGACCGCCTCGGCCAGCCGGGCGGTGTCGAATTCGTTGACGAACTCGATCTTGGCGCCAACGAGCAGCACATCTGGGCCGATGTGTTGGGTGCGCAGGTGAATTAGGTTGCGGACGGTCGGATGATCTGTGATCGCAGCCCGGATTGCTTCCTCAGCAGCCGTCCCTGCGCGTTCCCCGACGAGGAGCCCTTTGGTTTCGATGGCGAGCACGATCCCGATGACGATCAAAAGAATCCCGATCGCGATGGAGCCGATCGCGTCCCAGCGGGGGTCGTGGGTGATCGCCGCCAACCCGACGCCCGCCAAGGCAAGAAAGAGCCCGATCTCGGCCCCGATGTCCTCGAGCAACACCACGGGAAGCTCGGGCGACTTGGAGGTGCGCACAAACTCCCACCAGCCCATCTCCTTGGGCTTGACATGGTTGGCCTCACGGACCGCGGTCCGCAACGAGAAGGTCTCCAACCCGATCGCCATCACCAGAATCCCGATGGCGATCGGGAGATTCTCCGTTTCGTGGGGGTCGATCAGCTTCTGGATCCCCTCGTAGAGCGCGAACAGCCCGCCCATGCTGAAGAGGACGAGGGCGACCACGAACGCCCAGAAATAACGCTCGCGTCCGAAACCGAACGGATTGTCCTCGTCGGCTGCCCGCGCCGCCCGGCGACCGCCCAGGAGCAACAGCGCCTGGTTGCTGGTATCGGCCATGGAGTGACCGGCCTCGGCCAGGAGCCCAGCCGACCGGGTGAAGAAAAATCCGACCAGCTTGGCGATCGCGATCCCCAGGTTGGCGATGAACGCGGCGACGATCGCCTTCTTCGATCCCTCTTGCATGAAGGGATCAGATTGGCACAGTTCGCTCTAGGGGCTTGCTTCTGTGGGTCGTAACTGTCGTCCAACGACGGTTGCTACCCAGGGTTCGCTTAAGGTCATGCTCTTTGTTGTCGGCGGCACCACTTTCCCATCTCGTTGATCACTGGCGCGGTCAGTCCCTCCCCACCCGAAGGTGGGCGGTCAGCGCCGGGGCGCGGTCGTTCGTCCTGGCGGCGCTTGCCAAGGAGTCTGCGGTGGTGGCGGTGGTTCCCTCCGAGCGGGAGGCGGAGGAGCTGGCCGACGACGTCTCGCTTTTTACCCGCGCCCACCTGATCCCTGCCTGGGAGACGCTGCCGTTCGAGCATGTCTCGCCCAATCTGGCGACGATGGCCCGCCGCTGCGAAGGGCTTTCTTTGGTTCAAGAAAAAGCGCCGGTGGTGATCGTGGCGTCGGTGCGGGCGGCAGTGCAGCGACTCAGCCCCTCCAACCCCTGGCCGGTGGTGGTCAAGAGAGGCGAAGATGTTTCGGTCCCCGCGCTGGCGCAAGCTCTTGCGGATCTCGGCTACGAGCGCACCGATCGGGTGGAAGCACGTGGCGAGTTCGCGCTGCGGGGAGGGATCATCGACGTGTTCCCCGCCCAGGATGAGGAGGCGATCCGTATCGACCTCTTCGGCGACACCGTCGAGGATCTGCGCCACTTCTCGATCTCCAGCCAACGATCAGGCGATGCGGTAGAAGAGTTGCGGGCCTATCCCGCCAGAGAGTTTCGTCCGGGCGAATTCGTGCGAGCTCAGGCCAAAGAGCTTGTCAGAACGATGCCGGCCGCTGCGTCCACGTGGGACCGGTTGGCTGAGGGTCAGATCTTCGCCGGGATGGAGTCGTGGATGCCGTGGGTGGCCGAACCGCGGTCGTTGCTTGACATTGCCACCGAGTCGCGCTTGGTGCTGATCGACCCGGTCAAAAGCCGGGAACGGGCCGCTGAATTGGTGAAGGAGGAGGACGATCTCGCCTCGGCCCTGTCGTCTTCGTGGGGAATCGCCGAAGGCACCCACCCTTCGCTCTTTCTCGACCTCGATGGCGATTTCCTCGAGATGCCGTCGATTCCGAGCAACCCCGACGATCCGGTCCTCGCCATCCGCGGGATCGAGGCGACACCTGGTGATCCTCGTTCAGTGGCTCTTGCTATCGATCGCTTGCAGCGCGAGAAGATGGAAGTGGTCATCGCCATGGATGGACAGCCAGCGGCCGATCGCGTTGGTCAGGTGCTGAGCGACGAGGGAGTGTCGGTGCCCGTCATTGCCACCGGCATCCATCGCGGCTTTGTTGCCCCATCGCAACGGGTGGCGGTCCTCGGCGAGCAGGAGATTGCTGGCCGAAGACGGGCGCATCGCACCAGCGGCCGGCGGCGCGCAGAAGCCGGGGTGAACTATGCCGATCTGACTGCGGGCGACTTCGTCGTTCATTCGCGCCATGGGATCGGCCGGTTTGAGGGCTTGGTCTCCCGCACGATGGCCGGGATCGAGCGGGACTATCTCGTTATTGCCTATGCCGGGGAGGACCGCCTCTATGTGCCGATCGACCAACTGGCCGCGGTCCGCAAATACACCGGCGGCGAGGTGCCGCGGGTCTCGCGGATGGGGGGCAGGGATTGGAATGAGACGAAAGATCGCGTTCGCAAGGCGGTCGCCGCGGTGGCAGAGCAGGTTGTGCGCCTGCATCGCGCGCGGGCTCGGGCCAAGGGATATGCGTTTCCTCGCGATACCCCTTGGCAGAGCGAGCTCGAGGCATCGTTCCCCTACGAGGAAACTCCCGACCAACTGACCGCGATCGGCGATGTCAAAGCCGACATGGAGGAGTCGGGGCCGATGGACCGTCTGATCTTTGGCGACGTGGGATACGGCAAGACCGAGGTGGCGATACGCGCCGCGTTCAAGGCGGTGGGCGCGGATCGACAGGTGGCGGTGCTCTGCCCGACGACGCTTCTGGCTCAACAACATCATCAAACCTTCTCAGATCGCTTTGCGCCCTATCCGATCCGAGTCGAGGTGCTCTCCCGCTTTCTGACCAGCCGCCAGCAAGACCGCGTCATTGCCGGCCTTGCCACCGGCGAAGTCGATGTCGTAATCGGCACCCACCGGCTGCTTTCGGAGGACGTGCGTTGGAAAAATCTCGGGCTGGTGGTGATCGACGAAGAGCAGCGGTTCGGCGTTGCCGCCAAGGATCAGCTACGCGCGCTCAAGATCGGAGTTGACGTCCTCACTCTCACTGCTACCCCGATTCCCCGCACCCTGGAGATGGCCCTCACCGGAATCCGCGACGTGAGCCACATCCGCACGCCTCCGGAGGATCGCCACCCGATCCTCACTTATGTCGGTCCCTACGAGGCCCAGACGGTGGCGGCAGCCATTCGTCGTGAGCTCCTACGCGACGGGCAAGTGTTCTATGTCCACAACCGGGTGCGCTCGATCGACGCCGCCCTGAGCCAATTGCGAAGCCTGGTGCCCGATGCGCGCTACGTCGTCGCCCACGGGCAAATGTCGGAGGGCCAGCTCGAACAGGTGATGCTCGACTTCTGGAACCGGGAGTACGACGTAATGGTGGCGACAACGATTATCGAGTCGGGGCTCGACCTGCCACAGGTCAACACTTTGGTCGTCGAACGCGCCGACCTCCTCGGCCTCGCCCAGCTCTATCAGCTACGGGGACGGGTGGGTCGCTCGAGCCAGCGCGCCTATGCCTACCTCTTGCACCCCGCGAACCAGGTGATCCCCGAGGAAGCCCATCGCCGGCTCGAGGCCATCGGCGAGGCCACCGATCTCGGTTCTGGCTTTCACCTGGCTTTGAAGGACCTCGAGATCCGTGGCGCCGGCTCGATCCTCGGCGAGGTGCAATCCGGTCACATCGCCGCAGTCGGTTTCGATCTCTATGCCGAGCTGGTGGCCGAAGCCGTGCAGAAGCTCGAGGGCCAGTCGCTTCCTCCGATCGAGACCAAGGAGGTTCGCATCGAGCTGCCGGTCGACGCTCATCTTCCCGACGACTACCTCGCCGATCAGTCGTTGCGTCTCGAGGCTTATCGGAAATTGGCGATGGCGGAGTCCCCGGGTGAAGTGGATGAGGCCGGCGCCGAGTGGGTCGACCGTTTCGGACCCTTGCCGCCGGCCGCGAAAGCTCTTCTGGATATCGCCCGCTTGCGGGTGGAGGCGTTGCGGGTCGGCTTGACCGAAATCGTGACGCTGCGGCGCGAGGTCCGTTTGGCGCCGGTGTCGTTCTCGGCGAGTCAAGAGGTGAGATTGGAGCGCCTGGCTCCGATGGCGGTCGTCCGCGACGGCGTCTTGTTTATCCCCACCCCCGCGGGTGAACCGGTGGCGAGCTTGATCGCCTTCTTGGAGAAGATGTGGCCGGCCCCTCCGGGGGAGAGAGCCCAAACTGGGTAACAACCGCTCAGGATTAATCTGGATTGGTGCGGAAATCCCTTCTCCTTTTGCTCGTTCTTGGCGCGCTCATCCTGGTCGGATGCGGTGGCGCGGGCGGCCCCACCGCCGCGACTGTCGATGGCGTCAACATCACAGTCAGCGACGTGCAGATGATGCGCCTCGACGCCGATCCCGACGCCGCAGTTGTCGACAGGGCGCAATTTGCCAACGATCTCACCAACGCCATCTTCAACGTCGCATTGATCGCCGCTGCCAAGTCCGAGTTTGGGATCGATCCCACCGAGGCCGAGGTCAGCGCCAAGCTTGCCGACATCGAGAGCGAAATCCAGGCCGCGCAGGGAGTATCCGGCGAGGAGTTTCTGGCCTCACAAGGCATAGGAGCCGAGCAACTGAACGTGATTGCCCGCCAACAGGTCATCAAGGATGCGCTTGACGTCGAGTTCCTCGACCGCATCACCTCTGCAACCGATGGCGAGGCCGAAGAGCTGCTCGCCACTCAGCGGATCGCCCGCACGACCGCCTGTGTCAGCCACCTCCTTGTCGTCACCGAGGAGGAAGCGACTGCTGCCCTGACCCGAATCGATGGCGGAGAAGATTTCTCCACGGTGGCGGCCGAGGTTGGCACCGATGCCACCGCTGCGAACGGAGGCGACCTTGGCTGTGCATCGCTCGGCGACTACGTCCCCGAGTTTGCCGAGGCGTCCCTGAGCGCCCCAATTGGAGAGGTTGTCGGGCCGGTGGAAACCGAGTTCGGTTTTCACCTGATCGTCGTGAGCTCGCGCGAAGAGCCCACCCTCGCCGATATCAAGTCCGAGATCGACCTCCAACGGGTGAACGAGGAAATTTCGGCCTGGATCATCGAAACGCTCACCGCGGCCGAGGTCACCGTCGAGTCCGAGTTCGGCACCTGGGTGACAGAGCCCAACCCGCAGGTGCAAGCGCCGACCAGCTAGGCGGCACCGCAGTGCTGCTCAAGGTAGTTGGCCTCGGTCCGGCCGGCCTCGACCGTCTACCGGCCAGTGTCCGCTCACTGCTGCTCGCCCCGGAATACAAGGTCATCGTCCGCACGATTGCCCACCCTGCCGCCGCCGAGCTGGCGCTCACCCGAGACGTGACCTCGTGCGACGACCTTTACGAGGTGGCGGGCGACTTCGAGGGCGTTTATGACGCGATCGTCGAACGCGTCCTCGAAGCCGCGAAGCAAGCGCCCGTGATCTACGCCGTCCCCGGCAGCCCAATCATCGGTGAGCGCGCAGTCGCCGAGCTTCGTCGACGTTTCCCAACCGAAATTGTGCCTGGCGAGTCGTTTGTCGATGCCGTGCTCACCGCAATTGGCTATGACCCTCTTGAACGAGGCTTGCGCCTCCTCGACGGTCATTCGTTGCCCGATCCGCTCCTCCTCGACGGTCCTACTCTCGTGGCCCAACTCGACAATCCCTTGGTCCTTGCCGATGCCGCCGCGGCCCTTGCCAGGGTCGTCGGAGAAGGAACTGCGGCGATCTTGATCATCGAAGCGGGCGGGTCCGATGAACGAGTCATCGCAGTTGATCTCGAGCAGATAGACCTCACCTTGGCTGGGCTCAGGACGTCGCTCTTCCTTGACCCAACGCCGGGAGGCTTGGCGGGGGTGATCAAAACCATGGCGAGACTGCGGCGCGAGTGTCCGTGGGATCAAAAACAGACGCATGAGAGCCTGGTCAAGAACCTGGTCGAGGAGACCCACGAGTTGATCGACGCCATCGCTTCGGGCAACGAGGGCGCGATCGAGGACGAGTTGGGCGATGTCTTGCTCCAAGTCTTGTTCCACAGCGCCATCTCGGCGCAGGCGGGCGGGTTCGGGATCGAAGACGTCGCTGAGAATCTGCGAGTGAAGCTGGTTCGCCGGCATCCGCACGTGTTTGGCGACGTGGTGGCACTATCGGCCGACGAAGTGAAGGCCAGCTGGGAGGAGATCAAGGTCGCCGAAAGGGGGGAGACGCCCACTTCCATCCTGGCGGGAGTGTCCGCGGGCATGCCGGCCCTAGAGCGTGCGGCCAAGCTGCAGCGCCAAGCAGCGACCGTTGGTTTCGATTGGCCCGCGCCGGAGCCGGTCATGGCCAAAGTCGCCGAGGAACTAGAGGAAGTCTCGCAGGTGCTGACCGACCCTGAGGCCGCTGCTGCCGAGATTGGCGATCTCTTGTTTGCGGTGGTCAACCTCGCTCGCCACGTCGGGGTCGATCCCGAGCTCGCCTTGGTGGGAAGCATTCAGACATTTGTTGGCCGGTTCGAGGCGATGGAACGACAGGGACTGTTGGCCGGGCTCAACTTTGACGAGCTCGACGCTCGTTGGGTCGAGGCGAAGCGCCAGATGCGCCATAGACCGCTCAGTTAACGTAGCCGATCCATGTCAAGCTTCAATCAGATCGCCGATCTCAAGGCGCGCGAGATCCTCGACTCACGGGGAAATCCCACCGTCGAAGTCGAGGTCTTTCTCGCCGATGGGAGTTTCGGCCGGGCCGCGGTGCCGTCGGGGGCCTCGACTGGGGCCCGCGAGGCCATCGAGCTGCGCGACGGCGGCAGCCGTTATCTCGGCAAAGGGGTTTCGAAAGCCCTTGATCACATCCGGACGGTGATTGCCCCGCAGGTGATTGGTCTCGACGCCGACCGCCAGGAGACCGTCGATCAAGTCATGCTCGATCTCGACGGGTCGATCGATAAATCCCGTTTGGGCGCCAACTCACTCCTGCCGGTGTCGCTGGCGGTGGCACGGGCCGCCGCCGCCTCCAGCGGGCTGCCTTTGTTTCGCTATCTGGGTGGGCCGACGGCGCGGGTGCTCCCGGTTCCCTGCCTGAATGTTCTGAACGGTGGCGCCCATGCCTCCAACTCCGTGGATATTCAAGAGTTCATGCTTGTCCCCGGCGGCTTTCCTTCCTACTCCGAGGCTCTCCGAGCAGGAGTCGAGTGCTACCACTCCTTGCGCAAGGTCCTGGCGGGTCGCGGTCTCGCCACCAATGTTGGTGACGAAGGCGGCTTTGCGCCGAATCTGGCCACCAACCGGGCGGCTTTGGAGCTCTTGGTCGAAGGGGTGGAGGTGGCGGGCTACAAGCTCGGCGAGGAGATCGGTCTCGCCCTTGATGTGGCCGCGACTGAGCTCTACAAGAACGGGCACTACTTCCTCGATGGGGCCGAGATCACAACCGAGGCGATGGCTGACTACCTGGTGAAGCTGGTCGACGATTTTCCGCTGGTCTCAATCGAAGACGGGATGGCCGAGGACGATTGGGACGGCTGGAAGCTCCTCACCGAGCGCTTGGGCAGCCGGATCCAGCTGGTCGGCGACGACCTCTTCGTCACCAACGAGGAGATTCTGCGGAAAGGCATCGCCACCGGCGTCGCCAATGCCATTCTGATCAAGGTGAACCAGATCGGCACACTGTCGGAAACCCTTCACACGATGGAAACTGCGCGCCGGGCCGGCTACGCGCAAATGGTGAGCCATCGTTCAGGCGAGACCGAGGATTCGTTCATCGCCCACCTGGCCGTCGCCACGAACGCGGGTCAGATCAAATCGGGGGCGCCGGCTCGGGGGGAGCGCACCGCCAAGTACAACCAACTGCTGCGAATTGAAGAAGCCCTTGGCACCGAAGCTCGATACGGCGCGTGGGACACATTTCGGAAGTTCTCGAAATGACGAGGGCGACGAGAGTGGCAATGCGAATCGGCACGCTGGCATTGGCCCTGATCATCATCTCGTTTCTCGCTTCGGCAATTCCTTTTCGGCAAATCATCGACCAACGCAGTCGGCTCGACGAAGCGAGAGCCGAACTGGTCGCCATCGAAATCGAGAACGGATTGCTTGCCAACGAGGTGCTGGCCCTGGACACGCCGGGTGAGATCGAGAGAATGGCGCGCGAGAAGCTCGGTTATGTGATGCCCGGCGAGATCGGGTTTGTGGTCCTGGCATCTGAGCCAACGTCAGTCATAGAGGCCCCCATCGCGACGCCGGCAGCTGAGGTTCCCTGGTGGCGAGAGATCTGGGACTTCCTCTCCGGCGCCGACAGTTCGGGGTGAACGACGTCGTCGCCGCCCAGATCAGGCGGCCGCTGCGGGCGGACTCGGAGGTGGTGACCAAATGCCATTTGGGCCTACCGGTCGTAGTTCAAGTGCCGCCAATCCTTGACGACGGCACACCCTTCCCGACGCTGTTTTGGTTGACCTGCCCGCTGGCCGTGAAGCGGGTGTCCCGGCTCGAGTCGGCAGGCGAGATCAAGCGATTCGAGGAGAGACGTCGGCACGATTCGGCGTTTGAGTCGGCCTTGATTGAGGCGCACCGGCGTTACGCGTTGGAGCGGGACCGACTCATGCCGGCCAACACCGATCACCGTCCCTCGGGGGGCGTAGGTGGCGCCGCGGTCGGGATCAAATGCCTGCATGCCCACTACGCCGATCACGCCGCCGGCAACCAGAACCCAGTCGGCGTGGAAGTAGCTTCCGAGATCGAGCCTCTCGATTGTGAAGTCTCCTGCGTTATCGCCGGCGCCCGCAACCCGGATTGGCGGGAGCCAAGTTGACCGCCATTCCCAAGGTGGCGGCAGTCGACATCGGGACCAACTCGATGCGCCTCTTGATGATCCAGCAGGTCGGTGACGGGACCGTCGAGCTAGGACGTTGGGAGCGAGTCACCGGACTCGGCACCGGCGTCGATGGGAGCGGCCGCCTGTCTGAAGAAGCGATCGACCGGACTTTGCTGGCGCTCGCCGAGTTCGGCGCCCGGATGAACAAGGCCGGGGTTGCCAAACGCCGGGCCGTGGCGACCTCGGCGGCTCGGGACGCCTCCAACCGCGAGGAGTTTTTTGACAAGGCCGAGCTCGCCCTCGGGGTCCGTCCCGAGCTGATCAGCGGCAAGGAGGAGGCGAGTCTTGCCTTTGCTGGAGCAACCGCCGGACGCACCGGCGCTTCTTTGGTGATCGACATCGGCGGTGGCTCGACCGAGTTTGTTACCGCCGCGGGAGGAACTTCCTACGACATCGGCTCGGTGCGGCTGACTGATCGAGTTCTCAGCCCCAGACCGGCAACCATCGAACAGTTGACCGCCGCCCGGGCGATGGTGGCCGAGTCCTTCATTGGCGTGGCTCCGTTTGCCGGCCCTGTCCTCGGAGTGGCCGGTACCTGGACCAGCCTCGCGTCGATTGAAGGCACGGAGGCATTGATGCTTTCCGCGATCACCGCCTGGATCGACCGGTTAGCCGGGATGTCGATCGAAGAGACCGCGGCCATTCCCGGGCTCGACCCGGCTCGGGCGCCGGTGATCCTGGCCGGGGCCGTCGTCGCCGAAGGCGCGTTGACCGCGGTCGGCGCCGCCTCGATCGAGATCTCCCAGCATGGCTTGCTCGACGGGATCACCGCCGGCCTGCTTACCGTCGATTCCTAACATCTCTCCACCGCCCGGGTGTCGAAACTCGGTAGCCGAGCTGGACTTAAAATCCAGTGTCCGCAAGGGCGTGTGGGTTCGAATCCCACCCCGGGCACCCCGATTTTGACGAACCCTGGGTTCGTATCGTTGTACAGCAACGACTCCAGCCCATAGAACGGAAGCAAGAGCCCGCGGGCAGAATGTCTACGTGGGCACCGTTCCGATCCTGAGCGACTCGCGGTTGTCGAACCTCGCCGCCAAGGTGATCGTCGACTCGTTTGTCGACTTTGGCGATCGGTATCGGATCGTCACCCGGAGGGCGCGGATCCGCTTTATCGAAGCCGACTGGGCGGGAATGGCTTCCGACGCCAGCCAGCGGTTCGACATCTACGGGAAAGCGGTCAGCGAAGGGGTGGCGGCGCTGGCCGCCCTGCTCGGCGACCGGGTAGAGGATCGCCATCTGTGGACCCTGATGAAGGCGGTCTACTCGGGCCTCATCGCCGGTCGGCCCGATTGGGAGATAGCCGAGACGTTCTTCAACTCGGTGTCGCGCAAGATCTTCACGACGGTGGGAGTTGACGCCAACATCGAGTTTGTCGACAGCGATTTCGATTCCCCTCCGATCGAGGCGCAACGAGGGGTCTATCGATCCTACGAACAGCCCACAGGTATCGCCAGCCTGGTCAGACAAGTCATCACCGACGCCAACCTGGGTGTCGACTTCCCGCAGCTCGAAATGGAGTCTGACGAGGTCGCAGCGCGCATCGGTGAGCACCTCCGGCGCAGCGGGGCGTTGCGGGTGATCGATCGCGCCGATCTCGTGGACGCGGTTTTCTACCGCGGCAAGGCCGCTTATCTCGTCGGTCGCATCTACAGCGGTTCGCAGGTAGTTCCCTTGGTGCTGGCAGTTCTCAACACCACCGGCGGCCAGATCGACGCGGTGCTCCTCACCGAGAATCAGGTCTCGATCCTGTTCTCGTTCACCCGGTCGTATTTTCATGTTGAGGCCGACCGCCCCTACGACCTCGTCCTCTTCCTGCGCTCGTTGATGCCGCGCAAACGCTTGTCAGAGCTTTACATCGCCATCGGCCATCACAAGCACGGGAAGACCGCGCTCTATCGCGAGCTGCTATCTCACCTGGCCAGCACCGGTGAACGGTTCACCCTCGCCCGAGGAACCAGAGGTTTGGTGATGGTCGTGTTCACGATCCCTGGCTTCGACGTGGTGATCAAGGTGATCAAAGATCGATTCCCGGCCCCCAAGCGCACCACTCGCAGCGACGTTCGCGAACGCTACCGGCTGGTGTTCCGCGCCGATCGGGCGGGCCGGTTGATCGACGCCCAGGAGTTCGAGTATTTGGAATTCGACCGAACACGCTTCTCGGCCGAGCTGCTGGATGTTCTCGAGGACGAGTGCCCCCGGTCGCTCCAGGTGAGCGACGATCAGGTTGTGATCCGTCACGCCTACATCGAACGGCGCGTGATCCCGCTCGACATCTACTTGCGCGACGCCGACTCCGATCTCGCTGCGGCTGCCATCGTCGACTACGGCGCGGCGATCAAGGAGTTGGGCGCCACCGGCATCTTCCCCGGTGATCTCCTGCTGAAGAACTTCGGCGTCACTCGTCACGGCCGGGTCGTCTTCTATGACTACGACGAACTGACGACGATCGACCGCTGCGTGTTTCGCCGATTGCCTGAGGATGAAAGCATGGGTGACGAGCCCACCTTCGGGGTGGGTCCCGACGACGTCTTCCCCGAGGAGTTCGTTCGCTATCTAGGGGTGGATGGCGACTTGAAGCGGGTCTTCATGGACCATCACCGCGATCTCTACACCGCCGACTGGTGGCTCGAAGTGCAAAGGCGAGTGGCGGCGCGGGAACTGATCGACATCTTCCCCTACGAGGAGCGTCTAGCCAGTCCTTGAATTCAAGGCCCTCGGTGGTAGCTTGCGATTAGGCACTGGGCGAAAGGGAGGAAACATGCGGGAGGCTCTTACATCTGCGTCGAAACGCAGGCTTTTGGCAACGTCAACGGTGATGGCGATGGTGGCCAGCCTCGCCTTACTGGCAACGGCGGCGACGGGAGCACCCAACCCGCCCGGCAACAACGGCACCGTCAAGATCGACGATGTTGCGTTCGACGACGTCCCCAACAACGAACCACACGTGGGTTGCGTGTTCCAAGTGGATTTCTACGGCTTCGACGAAGGCGACCTGTTCGCCGATGTGACCTTTGCAGTGCATCCACCGACCGGCAACGAGGTGATTCTCACCGATGAGGTCTTTATCGGCGAAGATGACAACTCGGGTGGTGGAAGCGAAGCCGGATTGGATGCTTCCGAGACGTACGACTTGAGCGCTTTGCTCGCTGGATTTACACCGCACCCGCAGCAGGGCTATCACGTCAAGCTGACAGTCAACGCCGACGGGTCGCAGGGGGCAGACACCAAGCACAAGGTCTTCTGGGTGAGCGGTTGCACGCCGCCCCCCACGACAACCACGACAACTTCGTCCACGACAACTTCGTCCACGACAACTTCGTCCACGACGAGCACTTCGTCCACGAGCAGCACCACTTCGACCACGATCGACACCACGACGTCAACCTCACGGCCCAGGAGATAACCGGCTTAGCGGCATCGCTCTGGCGCATCAAACGCAACCTATTGGTTGTGTTTGATGCGCGAAAAGCCTTTTGGGTTCCGGCTTAGACTTCCCACGATGGTTGCGTCCTAGAGGCCCAATGGAACTGGTCGAATACTCAATCGACGGCGCGGTCGCGCTCGTCCGTCTCAACCGTCCCCCGGTCAACGCACTTTCTGCCGAGCTCTCGGTGGATCTCCTCGAAGCCTTCACTCTTGCCCAGGATCCGGCGGTGCGCGCCCTGGTCGTCACCGGCCAGCCGCATTTCGCCGCCGGGGCCGACATCAAGGGGTTCCAGGCCGCATACGACAGCGGGAGCGAAGAGAGATTGGCCTCGAGTTTGGTGGAGGCGGTTTGGATCCTTGATCGGCTGGAGAAACCGACCATCGCCGCGGTCCACGGTTATGCCCTCGGCGGCGGGCTCGAGCTGGCAATGGGCGCCGACTTTCGCTTCCTCGCCGAGGACGCTCGCGTCGGACAGCCGGAGATCAAGCTCGGCTTGATCCCGGGCGCCGGCGGGACCCAACGACTGCAGCGACTAGTCGGCTTCCAAAAGGCGAAGGACATCGTTTACACCGGCCGCCAACTGAGCGCGGAAGAAGCCCTTGCGATCGGTCTCGCCGATCGGGTCTTCCCCGCCGATTCGGTCCTCGACGAAGCAATGAAAGCGGCGGCCGAGTGGGCCCTGGGCCCGACCCGGGCGCTGACGGCGGCCAAGCAGGCCCTGGCCGAGGGCAACAACCTTCCGTTGTCGGACGCGATGGAAATCGAAGCCCAGGCCTTTGGTGAAAGCTTTTGGACTCAAGATGCCCGCGAAGGGGTCGCGGCATTCATTGCAAAGCGCGCCGCCAACTTCAGCGGACACTGAGCCGGCGCCGCACGATCCAAAGAAGGCCGAGAATGCCGGTGGCCAAGAAACCTCGGACCCAAAAGCTGCCGTTGCTCGGCTTGGCGACGGCTAGCGGCAGGTCCCTAGCCGTCGTCGCAGCGATCGATGTCGACGTGGGGGCGATCGCCGGAGCAGTTGTCGAAGGTTGAATCGGTGCCGACGAGGTCGTGGTCTCGGGTGGCCGGAGTTCCTGCCGGAGGGCTTCAACTACCACGGCTAATCCGTCAACGACATAGGGGTAGAAGGCGTCGCCTGGACAAGTTGTGATCGACATGTCCCGATGGCCGGCGATCGTCGAGGTCTCGACCTCGACTCCGGCCTCCCAACGGTTCGATCCTCGGGAGACAAAGCTCACCATCGCCCCGGGGGCGGTGTCGATGCCGTGTCGATCCGCCATGCACCCCAGCAAACGGCTGAGAGAGGCCAAGGCTTCCGGGGTTGGCATCTCGGTGGTGAAGTCACCGACCAGACAGACGAGCTGCGAGAAGCCCTGATTGCCTCCGGTGGCGTCGGCGATCACAGCACCTTCCACGGAGCCATCCCGCCCTTCCCAGATCTGCCCGAAACGATCGACCAAGAAGTTGTAGGCAATGTCACTCCAACCCCTCTCGGGGCCGGTGTGGAGGTCATAGAACCCACCGAGGATCGCGGGCACCTCGTCGCCGCCATAGCTGTTGGAGGTGGCCGAATGATGAACCAATAGAAACCTCACCTCCTCGGCGCCGGGAGAATCGAGCTGTGGGCGGTTCTCGGCCCACCCCTCCCTTGGGATCACCTCCAATCCGTAGTCGGCCATTGCGATGGATGGTGAGCGGTGAGTTCCGCGGAAAGGCACGAGCAGGAATTGCCGACGGGTTGACATCATCAATCTGGGACGCCGGCGAGGATGGATCGGAGGCGCTTGAGGTTTTGGCGCCAGACCGCGGCGAGGATGGGGCGGCTGGCAATGGCCGTAAGCCCGCCGCCCAACCTCCAGGGGAAGCGGAGGTCTTCGGTCCAGGTGAGACGGGTGGCGCCGCCAATCGCAGCAAGCACGAACTCGCCGGTGCCTTGGACCGTTCCTTGGTGGAGGACCGTCATCCGTGTCGGAGGCTCCCAGGCCGTGACCAGCATGCGGTCGTTGAGTCGGAGCGGGCCGACCTTGGTGGCGACAATCATCTCGGTCCCCGCTCCCTGGCTTTGGTCGGTCGCGAACGTCAACGAATCGACGTCGCCCATCCAGTTCTTTTGGTTCTCAAGATCTGAAAGCGCATCCCAGACCCTTTGGAGCGGAGCGTCGAGGTTGATCGAGACCGTGATCGGGTGCATATGGGACAATTCTGCCGCATGCTCTACCTTGACCACGCGGCCACCACGCCTCTCCGCCCGGAGGCGGCCGCGGCCATGGCACCGTGGCTTGGACCCCAGTTCGGCAACACCTCGGGCAGCCACGCCATCAGCCGGCGAGCCAAGAACGCTCTTGAAGAGGCACGCGAGCGCGTCGCCACCGTTCTCGGGGCGAAGCCGGCAGAGATCGTCTTTACCGGCGGCGGCACCGAGGCCGACAACCTCGCCTTGATGGGCAGGGCCGCGGTTTCCGGCCAGGTAGTGACGACCGCGATCGAGCACGAAGCGGTCCTGGCCACATCCAGCTTCCTCGCAAGGTTGGGACGCGAGGTCGCGATCGTTTCGGTCAATAGCCAGGGCGTGGTCGATCCCGATGCCGTCCTCGCTGCCACCACCGGAGACACGGCGGTCGTTTCGGTGATGGCAGTCAACAACGAGACCGGAGCTCGCCAACCCATCAATGAGATCGCCACCGCGCTCGCCGAGCAGGGGATCGCCTTCCACACCGACGCCGTGCAGGCCTTCTCGAGCCAAGCGGTGTCAGCCTCACAGGCGGACCTGATCACTCTCGCGGCCCACAAGTTCGGCGGCCCCCAAGGCGTGGGCATCCTCTATGTCCGGGAAGGAACCCGGCTCGAGCCGCTCTTGCACGGGGGCGGCCAGGAGATGGGCCGGCGTTCGGGCACCCACAACGTGGCTGGAATCGTCGGGATGACGGCGGCGATGGAGGCGGCCACGTCTGACCGGGCCCGTTTTGTTGCCGCCACTTCCGAGGCTCGGCAACGGTTCGAGGCGAAGCTGAGCGATCGAGTTGAGCGGACGATCCCCGTCGACTCCGCCGTTCCCCACATCTCCCATCTGCGGTTCGAGGTCCCCGCTGACACCATGCTGGTCCGGCTTGACCGATTGGGCCTCGCCGCGTCGGCGGGGTCGGCCTGTCAGTCGGGGGCGACCACCATCTCGCATGTCCTCGAGGCGATGGGTGTGAGCCCGGAGACTGCCCGGCGCTCTCTTCGATTCAGCTTCGGCTGGACCTCAACCCCCGAAGATGGCGAGCAGGCGGCCGAGCTCGTCCTGGCGGCGTTGGAGGAAGGGCAATGAGAGTGTTAGTGGCGATGTCGGGCGGCGTCGATTCCTCTGTGGCCGCGGCGCTCATCTGCGAGGAAGGCCACGACGTGATTGGGGTAACGCTCAAGCTCTGGCAGGGGCCGCAGGGCGAGATGCCGACCGCCGGCTGTTGCACCCTGTCCGATTCCGAGGATGCCCGCCGGGTCGCGGCCCAATTGGACATCCCTTATTACGTCCTCGACTACACCGACCACTTCCGGCACGGGGTGGTCGAGAGGTTCGTTTCCGACTATCGCCACGGTCGGACCCCTAATCCCTGTGTGGAATGCAATCGGACAGTCAAGTTCAACCAGCTGCTCGAGCAGTCACAAGCCTTTGGCTGCGATTTGCTGGTGACCGGCCACTACGCGCGTGTCAGATCGGGCAGAACGCCGGAGCTCTGGCGCGGACTCGATCGGCAAAAAGACCAGTCCTATGTGTTGTCGATGCTCGGTCCCGACACGCTTTCCCGCGTCAGGTTCCCGGTCGGTGAGATGACCAAGACCGAGACGCGGGAGATCGCGGAACGCCTCGGGCTTCGAACCGCGCACAAAGCGGAAAGCCAGGAGATCTGCTTTGTTGGCGCTGGCAACTACCGGGACTTCTTGCGGCGCCACGATCCCGACTCGGTGGCGCCCGGTCCGATCATCGACGGCAAGAACCCGATCGGTCGCCATCAAGGGGTGGCTGGGTTCACCATCGGCCAGCGGCATGGTCTGGGGATCGCGGTCGGCGAGCCGCGGTACGTGGTCGAGATCAGGTCCCGCGATCGGGCCGTCGTTCTCGGCGACCGCGCTCGTCTCCAAGTCGACCGATTGGTGCTCGACGAAGTCACCTGGACCGGACTTCCGCTGACCAAGGGCGCGCCCGTTGAGGTGCAATACCGGTCGCATGGTCAGGCGGTCCCGAGCAAGTGGAATCCAGGAGTGGTGGCATTCGAGCAGCCCCAATTTGGGATCGCGACCGGGCAGACCGCAGCGCTCTATCAAGGGGACCGAGTGCTTGGCAGCGGCGTGATCGCCGCCACCGAACGCGCCGCATGAGCGAGGGGACCGATCGGATCGAGGCGCTACGTCAGCAGCTTCGCTACCAGGGGTATCGATATCACGTCCTCGACGAGCCCGAAATCTCCGACTACGACTATGACCAGCTGCTGCGCGATCTGGTCGCCCTCGAAGAAGCCAACCCGCTCCTCATCACCCCCGACTCGCCCACGCAAAGAGTTGGCGGGCCTTTGGGCGATCTTTTCGCGCCGGTCCGCCATCTGCGACCTCTGTTCTCGCTCGACAACGTCGAGGCAGAGGCCGAGCTCGACGGATGGGAAGCACGGATGGAGCGCATCATCGGGCGCCCTCCCGGCGGATTCTCCTGCGAGCTCAAGATCGACGGTCTCGCGGTCGTTCTCACCTACGAGCAGGGCAGGTTTACGCGGGCTGCGACCCGTGGCGACGGCACCACCGGGGAGGACATCACCACCAACCTCCGCACCCTCAAATCGATCCCGTTGCGGCTGTTCGGCGACCCGCCGAGGCTGCTCGAGGTGAGAGGCGAGGTGTACATGCCCTATCCCGCCTTCGAGGAGCTCAATCGCAAGCAGGGCGAAGCCGGGGCGAGGCTTTTCTCCAATCCCCGGAACGCCGCCGCCGGCTCGGTGCGGCAGAAGGACGCGTCCGTAACTTCCGGGCGCGATCTCGGCATCTGGGTCTATCAAGTGGGGCTGATCGAGGGCGGCCCGCCCCTCAAACACCATTCCGAGCAAATGGCTTATCTATCGAGCCTGGGGTTGCGGGTGAACCCGGCTTCGGCGCACGTGGCCGACCTCGAAGCCGTAAAGAAATACATCGCCGGGGTGGAAAGCGACCGCCATCAGCACGAGTATCAGACCGACGGGGTAGTGATCAAGGTCGATGATCTCGCCGAGCAACAAGAGCTGGGCTACACCTCGCACGCCCCCCGGTGGGCGGTGGCCTTCAAGTTTCCGCCCGAGGAGCAGGTCACGATGCTCCGTGACATCCAGATCAACATCGGTCGCACCGGGGCCGCCACTCCCTTTGCCGTATTGGAGCCGGTGCAGGTCGGCGGAGCCACTGTCACCTACGCGACCCTCCACAACGAGGACGAGTTGCAAAGAAAAGACGTGCGGGTGGGTGACAAGGTGATCGTCCGGCGTGCCGGCGACGTCATCCCCGAGGTGGTGGGCCCCGTGGTCTCCGTTCGCAGCGGAGCCGAGCAACCGTGGTCGATGCCGGCCGAATGCCCGTTTTGCGGACACCCGATCGTGCGGCCGCCGGGAGAGAAGGTGGCTCGCTGCACCGGTGGCTTCGAGTGTCCTTCGCGGGTGCGGGAATGGCTCTTCCATTTCGCTTCCCGGGGGGCGATGGACATCGAAGGTATGGGCTACAAGACGATCGACCTCTTCCTGCGCGAAGGACTGATCAAGGATCCGGCCGACCTCTTTCTGTTGCAGCCCGACCAACTGTTCGGTTTCGAGGGTTGGGGTGAGATCTCGGTCCGCAACCTGCTGAAGGGGATCGACGCCGCCCGTGACCGGCCGCTGGCACGACTCTTGGTCGCTCTCGGAATTCGTCACGTCGGCGGCATCGCCGCCCGCCAGCTCGCCCGGCGTTTCGGCAGCCTTCCGCGACTGATGGCGGCGACCGCCGAGGAGATCGCTTTGGTGGGCGGGCTCGGCCAGGTGATCGCCAACTCAGTCCGCGCATGGTCGATCGACCCTGACAACATCGCCCTGGTTGAAAAGCTCCAGGTCGCCGGAGTCAGCGTGGCTGACGAACAAGGCGAGCTCGACTCGCTTTCCGACACATTGGCCGGGATCACGATCGTCGTCACCGGCACCCTTCTCACCATGGCCCGGGAAGAGGCGGAGGCCGCCGTCGTCGCCCGCGGCGGGAAAGCCGCGGGCAGCGTTTCTCGCAAAACCTCCGCCCTCGTGGCAGGCGAGAACCCGGGGGCGAGCAAGGTTCAAAAGGCCGAAGAAGCAGGCGTGCTGGTCATCGACGAGCCCCGCTTTCAACGCCTTCTCACGGACGGCCCGAGTGCGCTCGAATAGAAAGATCCGCGACAAGTGGGTAATCGCGATATTGGTCGTGGCGTGTGGCGCCGCCGCCAGTGGCGAATATGAGCTCGTCGAGCCCGAGGATCTGGGAGTGGACCACCTCAGCCAGGAGTCGGTGGCCGCGATCGTCGCCGGGACATTGGAGCCACCCACGTTCAGCTCGGTCCCCGCCACCTCCGGCACCCATGCGCCCTCGCCGACTCCCTGTGGGGTCTACCGCCAGGAAGTGCCCGAGATCTTCAACATCCATGCTCTCGAGCACGGCGCGGTGATTTTCTACTACCGAGCCGACTTGCTCGAGGAGGAGCAGAGAAACGAGGTCGAGGAGTTGGCCCGCGAACTAAGCACCCATGTGATTGTGATGCCGTTTGCAGAGGTGGAGGAACCAATGGCCTTGGTGGCGTGGGGAAAGCTCGCCCGGCTGGCGGCGTTTGACCTCGAAGCGGCGCGTTCGTTCTGGGGCGAGTTCGCCCAGCTCGGTCCCGAGGCGGGCATCGCCTGCGACCTCGCGGTCGACGAAGGACAAGGCCAATGAAAGTCAACCCGGTGCTGCTGGCCCTGGCCCCGAACCAGATCGGGCTGCTGCAAGAGTTGGCGAGGGCGCGCCGGGCAGCCGGGGAACGGGTGCTCGATTTTTCGATCGGTGATCCGCTCGAACCAACGCCGCCCTTCATTCCGGAGGCGCTGCGTCGAGCGGTGCCGGAGGTCTCGCAATACCCGACGACACCCGGGCTGCCGGAACTGCGCGAGGCCGTGGCCGGATATGTCAAGCGGCGTTTTGGAGTCAAAGTCGACCCCGAAACCCAAGTCCTGCCCACCTCCGGAGCGAAGGAAGCGATCTTCTCGTCCGCCCTGGCCTTCGTCGACCGCGACCGGGGTGATCTCGTCGCCTGGCCGACCCCCGGGTATCCGATCTATGAGAAAGGAGCCGTGTTGGCCGGCGCCGAGCCGCGCCCGGTACGGCTCGGACCAGACTTTGTGTTTCGTGCCGACGACCTCGCCGAAGACGAATGGGCCCGGGCGGCGATGGTTTGGGTCTGCTCGCCACACAACCCGGCCGGTTCGGTCACTTCCCGGTCAGAGCTCGAGGAGCTCATGGCCGCTGCTCGAAAGGGCGAGGCCTGGCTCTGCTCCGATGAGTGCTATGCCGACCTTTACGAAAACGATCCGCCGACCTCGGTGTTGGAAGTCGCAGGCCCGACCTCGACCGGAGCGCTTTCCTATCTCTCCCTCTCCAAGCGCTCAGGGATGACCGGATACCGCTCGGGAGTGGTCGTGGGCGACGCCGAAGCGATCCGTTGCCTCAAACGCCTCCGCGGTTACACCGGGACGGCCTCCCCCGAGTTCGTGCAGCGAGCTGCCATCGCAGCCTGGAATGACGACGACCATGTGGTCGAGCGAAGGGAGATCTTTCGCCAAAAGCGGGCGATCCTCCGCGAGGCATTCGAAGCCTCGGGGATGACGGTGGTGGGGTCGGTGGCAGGGATCTATCTGTGGGTAGCCGTTCCCGACGACGTCGAGATCGCCAACCAACTGCTCGAGGAAAACATCCTCCTGACGCCGGGCCGCGCTTTTGGCCCCGGCGGCGAGGGCTATGTGCGTCTTGCCCTCGTGCCAACCGTTGACGAATGCGATGAAGCCGCGGCAAGATTGAGCAAATGCCTCGCCAACTGATCGAGAAGGCTTTCGCCGGCGAGGTCGAGTTGGGGGAGGCGACCGCCGCGATCGAGGAAGCGATTGCCGGGCTCGATTCGGGGCGCTACCGGGTGGCCGAGAAGATCGATGGCGACTGGCAAGTGAATACTTGGCTCAAACAGGCGATTCTTCTCTATTTCCGGGTGCGCACCATGGAGACCACCAACGTTGGTCCGTACGAGTTCCATGACAAGATCCCCCTTAAGACCAACCTTGCCGCCCAGAAGGTTCGTCTCGTCCCCCCAGGTGCAATCCGCTACGGAGCGTTTTGCGAGCCGGGAGTGATTGTCATGCCCGGCTACGTCAACATCGGCGCTCACGTCGGTTCGGGGACTTTGGTCGACACTTGGGCGACCGTGGGGTCGTGTGCCCAGATTGGTCGCAACGTCCATCTGAGTGGAGGCGTCGGGATCGGTGGCGTCCTCGAACCGCCCGGGGCGCGGCCGGTGATCGTCGAGGATCACGCGTTCATCGGTTCTCGATCGATCATCGTGGAGGGAGCGGTGATCGAGGAAGGGGCTGTGCTGGGTGCGAATACTGTCATCGCTGCCAACACGCCGATCATCGACGTGACCGGCCCCGAGCCAGTCGAGCATCGAGGGCGAGTGCCGGCTCGTTCCGTGGTCGTGCCCGGGACCAGATCCAAGAATTTCCCCTCCGGTAACTATCAGCTTTCCTGCGCACTCATCATTGGTCAACGAACCGCGGCCACTAACGACAAGACTGCGCTCAACGAGTTTCTCCGCGAGATGGAGGTCAACATATGAATCTGGTTGAGACGCTGACCTGGCTGGTCGACATCTCTTCCGAGACCGGCGATGAAGGCCGGCTTTGTACTGAGATCGCGGCGCGCCTCTACCAAACCTTCGGTCGTGAGTCGGTCGACCGCGTGGGCAACTCGCTCGTCGTCGGACCCCGCGACAGCGAGGCCCCGATTCTATTGGTCGGCCACATCGACACGGTCCCCTCCCAAGGTCAGTCTCCGTCTTACATCGACGACGGGCGGCTTCACGGACTCGGCGCCACCGACATGAAGAGTGGGGTGGCAGTGATGCTGCACCTGCTCGAAGATCGCGAGGTGCGGCTGCGAGACCGCGATCTCATTGGCGTTTTTTACGCCGGTGAAGAGGGGCCGGCTGATGGCAACGAGTTGGAGTCGGTCCTCACGCGCGCTCCTTGGCTGAGCGAAGCCGAGTTTGCGATTGTGCTCGAGCCGAGCGACGCCGAAGTGCAGATCGGTTGCAACGGCCTGCTCAATGCGCGGGTGGCGTTCGACGGGGTTTCGGCCCACTCGGCCCGACCTTGGTTGGGGAAGAATGCGATCACCAAGGCCGGGAGTTGGCTAGCAGCGATGCATGACCTCGAACCCGAGCCCATTGAGATCGATGGGCTCATCTATCGGGAGGTGATCTCCGTCACTCGCGCCGAGGGTGGGATCGCCAACAACATTATCCCCGACCGTTTCGAGCTCAACGTCAACTATCGATTCGCCCCCAATCGCTCGATCGAGGAAGCGACCGACCGGCTTCGCCAGGTTTGCGACGGTGTCGACGAGTTTGTGATTGCCGATGCGGCTCCGGCCGGGCCGATCGACATAAAGCACCCGATCCTGGACCGATTGCTTTCGGTTTCGGCGGCGCCGCGTGCCGCCAAACAGGGGTGGACCGATGTCGCTCGTTTGGGAGCCCATGGAATCCCCGCCGTCAATTACGGGCCGGGGGAGACAGGCCTGGCGCACAAGAAAGAGGAAAGCGTGCGCCTCGACGACCTCGAGTTGGTTTTCGCCAATCTACGAACGGTCCTATTGGATGCGGAAAGTCCAAGTGAACTCGCCGGGGCTTGGTAAACCGCCTAGCGAATCCCACACGATCCGGATTTCATGGTCGCCGGGAGTCCAGTCCGGGACGACGACGCTTTGCGGGCTCGGCTGCCAGCGGTGGACGCCTGTCGGCTCGACGAAGACGACCTCGTTTTCCGGCAGCAGGAAGCCGTCCAGATAGATCGCGGCCCGATAGCCCGCTTCGAGATCAACTTCGAGAATGGCTTGAGCAAGGGCACGGTCGCCCGGGTGGGGCGTCAACGACTCGATCGGAGCTGGCAGCGGGGCTGGCTCGTTGCCTCCGCCGAAGGCGACGGCCAGCGCCACTACCGCCACCACAACCAACCCGATCCCGAGATAGATCACCCGATAGTTGCCGCGCACTTCTCGTTTCTATCACGCATCTTGGATTAGTCGCCTGCGATCAGATAGCTGAGTCGTCCGTCCTCGGTGATCCCCACCCGCAACCCGAGATAGCCGATGTCATCGCGCTGCTCGTACATCTGCTCGAACTCGGCGGCGCTGAGAATGCCCGACAACTGTTGCCAGTCCTCCTCGCTGTTGGTGACGAAGACTCCCGGCCAGGCATAAATGCCATCTGCCAGCACCGGAGGAGTGTTGAGGATGCGGACGGTCATCGGCATCACGTCGAATCCGAAGCGAGCGCTCCGCACCCAGGTTTGGACCGGGTCTTCGTCGCCGCCATGCGTAAAGGCGGCGCCATCGGCACGGACGACCTCGGCCAGGGCCTCGAGGTCGCAAGTCTTGGCCAGGGTGAAGACCTGTTGTAACTTTTCCTCGACCGGTGCGGGCAAGCCGGTTGGCTCCGGATTGGGGACATCGACCACCGTGCAGGCCAGCTCCCCCATCCCCGAGCCCAGCCGGGCATTGGCGGCGAGCTCGACGTGGGACAAGAGCGCAAAGGTGCCGTCGCCCCCCGGGAAGGACTCCGTGGGGACGAACTCGACCCCGCTGAAGTCGCCCACCGTGATCTCGGGTCCGCCGACCGCGACCCGCGCCGCCGAGTCCGCCTCGACTTGCCAGCCTTCGACGACCGGCGTGCTCGCCTGTTCGCCGGTCTCGAGATCGATCCGGACCAGTTGCCGTTCGGAATCGATATCGGCCAGGGTGAACAAATAGCCGTCGGCGAGGGCGATGTCGTTTTGGACTCCGGGCCCGCACTCGGTGGCCCAGGCGGGGGTGGGCAGGGCGGTGCCAGCGGTGTCGTACAACAAGTAGCCGCCGCAATCGCCACCCAGGCTGAGCACGATCAAGCCGTCCCGCGCCGCCGCCGACCCTAGTTGCGGCGTCGGGCCCACGACCACCCGGCTATTGGCCCCGTCGAGGCCGATGGCTCTGATCGAGCTCTCCCCGGCGAGATCGTCGAGGCGGTAGAAGACCGAGCCCTGGTAGACCCCGAGAGGGGTGATGACGCCCCCGCCGTCGGGGGCGATCAGCCCTGTCGGATTGCTGGCCCCGGGCGCGAGTCGCATGAGCGAACCCTGCACCCAGGAAAGGGGGGTCACTTCGTGGGTGTAGAGCAGCCCGCCTTCCCCATCGGAGATCGCCCAGGAGATGGACTGGTAGTAACGGTCGCTCGTGAGCAAGGCGGTCTCCCCACCGGCGGAGTACACCCCGAGTCCGTCGATCGAGGCCACCGCCACGATCTCGTCGGCCATCATCACGGGAACAGCCGTCGTCTCGATGCTTCCGGGTGCGCTGACCACCGGAGGCACAGGCCCAAGCGTCGTGGCAACGTCACTCGCCGGTTCGACGGGGCCGTCAAGCTCGATGGCGTTGGCCGCGACCACGACCACCCCCAACGCCAGCGCCCCGGTGACGATCATCGCCAGTCGCTGCCGCCGACGAGTTGCCCCGCGTTCCATCGCCCGGCGGTATTCACCGGGGTCGAGGGCGAGCCGTTCGGCGGTGTCGTGCAGCTCGTCGCGGATTCGCTTTTCCAGGCTCATGGGTTCCCCTCCAATTGGACGCGGAGCTCTTTCATGGCCCGGTGCAAACGGCTCTTGACGGTTCCGGGCCGGATGCCGAGGGCGTCGGCTACCTCGTCGGTCGACCAATCGAGATAAAAACGCAAGACCACCACCGACCGGGCTTCGAGCGGGAGCGCCATCACTGCCCGCTCAAGATCGGGATCGGAGAACGTCAATTCGGTCGACAATTCCGGCGGTTGATCGGAGAGAATCTCCCGCTTGCGTTTTCGGAGCCGGGAGCGCGCCCAGTTGAGCCCAACCCGGTAGGCCCACCCTGCCTGGTTGTCATAGGTCGAAACGGTGCGCCAGCGTTGGTAGGCCCGCACCATCGCCTCGTCGACGGAATCGGCGGCAAGATCGGAGTTGCCGAGGGTCAGGGCCAACGCTCGAAATATGTGCTGACGGTTCGTTTCGTAGAACGCCTCGAATGACCCGGTGGCAAAGCGGACTACCGGAATCTCACCGGTGTCGACCGCCATCATGCTGGTTTCCGTTGGATCCGGATTCTCCGGGGCACGCTCCCTAGACGCCTTGGAGCTCCTCCTGGTTCTCACCAATTTGACCGTAGCGACGTCAGTCCAAAGGTCAGAGATCCATTGCCCGCACGAAGAAGGTGGCCATCTCATCACGGGTCAGAATCCGGCTGGGGCAGTAGAGGCCGGGGTCGTCGGGGTCGCAGCCGATGGTGATCCCCGCCTGATAGAGAGCGTTGATCGCAGCTTCGAACCCCGAGCTGTCGTCGTCGGTGAAGAAATCCGTTGTCGCCGGCGCCAGCCCGAAGGTGCGAGTTAGCAATTCGGCCATCTCGTCTCGCCGCAGGCCCTCTTCCGGGCAGTACGCACGCTCGCCGCACCCAAAACCGATCCCGGATTGGGTGATGCTGTTGGCCGCGGCCTCGTAGATCGAACCGTTGTCGTCGTCATAGTGATCTCCAGTGGCGGCCGGCAGGTCAAGCAGTCGGTCGATAAAGAGCGCAATCTGTCCTCGAGTGATCGGGGCGAGCGGGCAGTAGAGGCCAGCGCCGCAGCCAACGGTGATGCCGTTGGCAAAAAGAATTTCGATGTTGGCCTCATGTGGGTTGCCATCGTCGTCGGTGAAAGTGTTGCCGGCTGGTGGCACGGCGACCCCGCCGGGGACGCTCAAATGAGGGGCGGCGAGAAGGTAGGTGTAGGGGTTGATGGGAACATCGTTGAGACGGATCTCGAAGTGAAGGTGGGGCGCAACCCATTCGGCGTTGCCGCTGTCACCCACCCAACCGATCAGCTGACCCTGGGTGACAACCGTCCCCTCGGTGACGGCGAGGCCCCAGCCGAGGCCGTCGTCGGTGCCGGGGGTGTCGTTGTTGAGATGGATGTACCAAGTCTCATAACCACCCCCGTGGTCGAGAGCGAGATAACAACATGTGGTGCCGATCCACGTCACGACCCCATCGGCGGCCGCGACCACTGGCCAGCCCTTGATCCCGTTGGTCATAATGTCGGTCGCGCCGTGGGTCCTTCCCCCACTCCGCGGCTGATAGAAATCGTCGATAAAGGTGACGGGCGAGCCCACCACCGGAAAGACGATCTGGTTGGGATCGAAGGGCTGGCCGGGCACGAACTCGTCGGCAGCGGCCCCGGGTGCGATCAAAAGCAGGATCGCGACTGCCAGGACGGCGCCGACCCCGGGTCGGGTTCTCTTCCACTCCACTAAGGAGAGTTCGGCAAATGGCCGAAATTTCTTGAGCATGGAATCCCCTCTCCGGTTCCAGCCAGCCCGTCGCCAGCCGGGACAGCTAAGTCTCCTGATCTCCTCGCCGCAACCCGGTCTTACACTCGTCGACCCGAAACAGTCCCGGAATGCCTATAGAAATCGACATTGCCCACGTCGCTCGCCTGGCCCGTCTCGCCCTCAGCGAGGAGGAGCTTTCGACCTATCGCAGCCAGCTCGGAGTCATCCTCGAGCACGCCGCCAAGGTGCAATCGGTCCCTACCGAGGGGCTTGAGCCGACCGCGCATCCGCTCGGCCTGCTCAACGGCTTTCGGGAGGATCTCGTCCGTCCGTCGCTTGATCGAGACGAAGTCCTGGCCGCGGCACCCGACAGCGCCGACGGCTACTTCGTCGTCCCCCCGGCCCTGGAAGGCTGATGGCCGACCTGGCCGACCTCACCGTCGCCACGGCGGGCGAGCGTCTCGCCACGGGGGAAGCTTCGGCGGCCGACCTGCTCGACGCCGTTATTCGGAGAGCATCGCTCACCGAAGCCGAACTGCATTGCTACGTGACGATCGATCACGACGGCGCTCGCCGCGCCGCCGAGGAGTCGGACCACCGCCGTTCCCGAAAAGAGAGCCGTGGTCCGCTCGACGGAATCCCGCTCGCGCTCAAGGACAATTTCTGCACCCGCGGGTTGGAGACCACTTGCAGCTCGCAAATTCTTTCGGGATATCGACCTCCTTACGACTCGACGGTGGTAGCTCGTCTCCGCGACAGCGGAGCAGTGATCGTCGGCAAGACCAACCTCGACGAGTTCGCGATGGGCTCGTCCACCGAGAACTCCGCCTTCGGTCCCACTCGCAACCCTTGGAACCCTGAGCGCGTCCCGGGGGGAAGCTCGGGGGGCTCGGCGGCGGCGGTCGCCGCCGGTTCCGCATTGGCTGCCTTTGGTTCGGATACCGGGGGATCGATCCGTCAGCCAGCCGCCTTGTGTGGGGTCGTCGGCTTCAAACCGACCTATGGGCTAGTGAGCCGCTTTGGTCTCGTCGCCTTCTCATCGAGCTTCGATCAGATCGGTCCGCTGGCGCGATCGGTTGCCGATGCCCTGACGTTGTTCGAAGCGGTGGCGGGCCATGACCCCCTCGATGCCACCTCCTATCCGGGGACGGTGCCCGAGGCCCGGCCGAGCCTCGAAACGGGTGTCAAGGATGTCCGCATCGGCCTCGTCCGAGAGTTGAGCGGCGAGGGCTACGAACCGGCGGTAACGGCGGCGACGAATGACATGGTCGCTCAGCTCGAGGCGAGCGGGGCAATAGTTTCCGAAGTCTCACTGCCGTCCTTTGCCATCGCGCTTTCGGCCTACTACCTGATCGCCCCGGCCGAAGTCTCAGCCAACTTGGCTCGCTTCGACGGGGTGCGCTACGGGTTGCGAGTGACGGGAGAAACCGTCGAGGAAATGATGGCCCGCAGCCGGGCCGAGGGATTCGGCCCCGAAGCGACCCGGCGGATCTTGCTCGGCACCTACGCCCTTTCGGCGGGTTATTACGACGCTTTCTACGGCCAGGCGCAAAGGGTCAGGACCAAGTTGATCAACGAGCTGGCCAACGTGTTCGAACAGGTTGACGTCCTGGTCTCGCCGGCCAGTCCCACCACCGCCTTCGAGCTGGGCGCCAAGACCCAGGACCCGTTGGCGATGTATCTCACCGATGTCTGCACGATCCCCGCCAACCTGGCCGGCACTCCGGCGATCTCGATTCCCGTCGGCCTCGACGCTGACGGTCTGCCAATCGGATTTCAAGTGATGGGCCCCGCTCTCGGCGAGGCCCGGCTTTTCCAGGTGGCCGCGGAGGTGGAACGCCTCGCCACCTTCGATCATCGACCGGAAATTTTGGCCGCCGCCAGTGATCGCCTGTGACCGACTGGGAGCCGGTGGTCGGAATCGAGGTCCACGTCGAGCTCAAGACGGCTTCGAAAATGTTCTGTGGGTGCGCCGTGAGCTTTGGCGAAGAGCCGAACACCAACATCTGTCCGGTCTGTCTCGGACTACCCGGCGCCCTTCCGGTGGCCAACGCCGCCGCGCTCGAGTCGATTGTCCGGATCGGACTCGCACTCCACTGCCAGATCGCTCCGCAATCGGTATTCCATCGCAAGAACTACTTCTATGCCGACCTCCCCAAGAACTTTCAGGTGAGCCAGTTCGATTCGCCGGTCGCGATCAACGGCTGGCTCGACATCAACCTCGACGGCACCACCAACCGCGTCGGGATCGAGCGGGCCCACATGGAGGAAGACACTGGCAAGAGCTTGCACCAAGGCGGCGGGGGCCGAATCCACTCCGCCACTTCGACCCGTCTCGATTTCAACCGGTCCGGGGTGCCGCTGGTCGAAATCGTTTCCCGACCGGACCTCCGCTCGGCGGCAGAGGCACGGGCCTATGCCCAGGACTTGCGGGCTTTGATTGCCGAGCTCGATGTTTCTGACGCCCGGATGGAGGAAGGTTCTATCCGCTTCGATGCCAACGTCTCGGTCCGGCCGGTGGGAGCCGGCGAGCTAGGGACCAAGGTTGAGATCAAAAACATGAACTCGTTCCGGTCGCTGGAGCGTGCGGTTGCCTCGGAGATCGAGCGCCAGATTGCCCTGCTCGAGGGCGGCAGCAGGGTTATTCAGGAGACCCGACATTGGGACGAAGAGGCCGGATCCACCCGGAGCATGCGGATCAAGGAGGGCAGTTCCGACTACCGCTATTTCACCGAACCCGACCTGTTGCCCCTGGTGTTTGCCGCCGACACCGTCGACCGGCTGCATTCCGACCTTCCCGAGCTGCCGGCCGACCGGCGAAGCCGGTTCGAAGGAATGGGAGTGGAGGCGGGCACCGCCCGGGTTTTGGCGATGGCGGATCCTGCCCTGAGGAGGATCTTCACCGAGGCAGTTGCCGCCGGCTCGGATCCGATGACAACGGCCATCTGGGTCACCGGGGAACTGACCGCCGTCTTGCGCAAGACGCCTTCGTCGAAGGTTGCCGGGGTTGGGTTGGCGGGCCTGTTGGCGATGGTCAAGGAGGGAAAGCTCTCATCCTCGGCGGCCAAGGAAGTGCTTACCGAGATGGTGGCGAGCGGCGACGAGGCTGCAGTGGTCGCCGAGCGGCTCGATCTGCTCTTGGTCTCCGATACGAACGCGATCGAAGCGGCGGTTACCGAGGTCCTGGCCGCCCAACCCGATGCCGTCGCTCGCTATCGGTCGGGGGAGGAGAAGGTGATCGGCTTTCTCGTCGGCTTGGTGATGCGCTCGACCGGAGGCAAGGCCGATCCCAAGCTGGTCAACGAGACCTTGCGCCGCCAGCTAGTCGGGTAGAGCTCGATCACCGGCCCAAGAGCTCGTCGATGTGGAGGGCAAGGGTGGCCGCATCGAGGACGCCGTTGAAGGTGTGAACCAGCTCGCCGCCGGGATCGAAGAAATACGTACGGGGAATCCCGAGGCCCCCGTACTCGGCGAGGATCACTCCCTCCTGATCGAAGTAGTGGGGGAAAGGCAAATCGAATTCGGCCAGGAACTGTTTGGCGCCGGGCTGGTTGTCGTCATAGGCGATCCCGATGAACGTCACCTGCTCGCCATATTCGGCCAGCGCCTCGGTGAGCAAGGGCGCTTCGTCTCGACAAGGGAGGCACCACGAAGCCCAAACGTTTACGACCACCGGCCGATCCGACGCTGCCAGCATTTCCTGAAACTCATCCAACTGGGCGATGGGCAGATCGGGACCTAGATCGGCGTCGTTCGGTGACGAGCAAGCGGCAAACAAGATGGCTGCCGCAACAACCCCTCGCAACATGGCCCGCGTGCTCAGCCTAGAAGGCTCGACGCGGTGGCCTCATCAGGACCAATCGCAACCATGACGTTGTCCCCGTCACACTCGACGAGCACGCCGGCTTCGCCACTGGGGAACGCCGCTCCTTCCCAGTCCAACATCGACTGGCACAAACGAAACTCACCGGCATTGCTGTCGACCAAGCTGATCAGGACGGCCGATTGCTCTCCTTGGCTCCAAAGCCGAGCTAGCCCCCCGCCCCAAGCCTCGACCCGTTCGCGGGCTCCGTCGAGGGCCGCGTTGGTGTCATCGCCGGGCGCGCTGAAAATGGTCAGAAGATCGATGGCGCCGAACCCGATCGTCCCTTGCGATCCGATCGAATCGAGCAGGGTCCAGTCAGCCCCAGGATCGCCGCCGGCGACCGGTTGGCTGGGCGACCAGTCCTCGAGGTAGAGCTCGGGAAAGAGGATCTCGGCGGTGGTGTCGGGAGGATTGGCATAGGCCTGGTCCACCCGCTCCCAGCCTCCCTCGGCATAGAGGGCGCAGGCGAAGGACATCCCCTCGAGATAGGGCAGCTGCAGCCCGTTGGAAAGGATGTAGGGGAAATCGGCGAGGTCTGCTTGCGACGCGGCCACCCGGGGGTCGAGCATCATCCCAAATTGGTCCATCAGGTCGAGGGCTCCCAGCGAGAACTGCTGCATGCCCAGCGTGGCGTCACCTTCGATCAATGCCTGGATGGCGCGGCCGCGCTCGGGGTCGGCGGTGGGATCCTCGATGGAATCCGGGAACTGGAGGCGGGCGTCGGTCAGCGCATGGATGAGCTCATGGGCGAGAGTCACCTCATCGACCGCGCCCAGCGGCTCGCCGGCCGAGTCAGCGGCGACGACTAGCTCCCCGGTGTCAGGGTCGTAGTAACCGGCGACGGCGCTGTCCAATAGGTCGAGCTGCTCCCCGGCGAGGTCATAGCCGGGTTCGAGCATCCCCAACGCCACCCACAATCGCGTCTCGAAATCGGCGAGCTCCGGTGGGTACTCCTCCGCCGCCAGGTCGCGCACCCTTTCGCCCATCTCGACGGACGAAACAAAGATGGGGTCGATCTCGCTGGGAAAGGTGAGCCCGCGAATCTCCTCGACCGCCGCGGCGATGTCGTCGACCTGGCTGTCGAGACTCTGATCGCCGATGACGAGGCTGCCGGGAGCGGTGGTAAGACATTGACCAAGCGCGCCCATGTCGAGACCTCCGGTGGCCCCCCCCAACAGGTCGCCGAGGTCGCCACCTTCACTTCCCAGGAGACCGTTGAGCAAATCCTCGAGCCCGCCCAAGTTGTCCCCACTGCCGCCGTTCAACAAACCGCGGAGTAAATCGCCGAGCCCGCCTGCACCGAAGGCGTCGGCTAAGGGATCGCCGCTTTGGGATTCCGCCGCCTGTTGGGCAGCAGCCAGGTCGGCTTCGAGGTCGCGGATGCGCTCCTCGGAGGCCACGATCCGCTGCTCCAAGTCAGCATTCGCTTCTCGCATCCGGCCTACTGAGATAGCGCCGATCACTCCCGCAATACCGACGATGGCGATAAGGATCGACAGGACGACGATGATGACAATTGCGGCCGTTGGCCAGCGAGCCGATTGGGTTTGCATGTCGCCGTCAAGTATCGGCGATTCCCTCCGCTAGTAAAAGATGGTTGTCAGGACGAGGCGGCCTTGGAGGCGTGCCAGCGTTCGATGGCGCCGATCAGGTGCTCCCATTTGACCTCACGGGCGGCCGAATCGGCGCGCAGGGCGGAAAGGGCCGACTCGCGCAGCACCCCGGCCAGGTCGGCCATCGACATCCCCTCGGTGACCTCCGCCAGCCGCGCCTTGTCGATATCGGCCGCGAACGGCACGTCGGAAAGGTCGATCAAAGCGCGCCGGGCCTCGGCATCCGGCAGGCCAATTTCGATCTGGGTCTCGAATCGACCCGCCCGCAGCAAGGCCGGGTCGATTAGGTCGGCGCGGTTGGTGGCGCCAATCACGGCGACATTGCCGCGCGAGGTGATGCCGTCCATCTCGGTAAGAAGCGCTGCCACCACCGAATCAGTGACCGTGGTGGTTGATCGGCCCCGCACCGGGGCGAGGGAGTCGATCTCGTCGAAGAAGATGATCGATGGTGCTGCTGCCCGCGCCCGGCTGAACAGCTCACGCACTGCTCGCTCGGACTCGCCGACATATTTATCCAGGAGCTCGGCTCCTTTCACCGGGAAGAAGGCGCTCCCAGCTTCGTGGGCTAGGGCGCGGACCACAAAAGTCTTGCCGGTGCCGGGAGGGCCGTAGAGCAGAATCCCTCGCGGCGGGTCGATCCCCATGGCTTTGAATCGATCCGGGTCGGTGATCGGCCAAACCACGGCCTCGATTAGCCGCTGTTTGACCTCGGCCAGGTTGGCGACCTTGTCGAACCCGTAGTTGGGCATCTCGCCGAGCGACAGTGAACCCATGCTCGGGATGGTGTCCTTAATGGCATTAACCAAATCGTCGGTGGTGAGCTTTTGATCCGGTTTGCGAGCGAGGCGACTCGAGGCATGGATCACAGCCGCCACCACATCGGCCCCGCTGAAACCAGCTGAACGATTGGCGAGAACCTCGTAATCGATGCCGTCGGTAGGAACGCGGAGCAAGGCGGCTTCGAACAGCAGCTTTCTCCGGCGCAGATCGGGCGGGGGAATCGAAAGCGAACGAGGGAGCAGCGGGCTGGAAGCGACGATCGGATCAAGTGCCGCTCGCGAGCTGCAACCGATGACGCATGCCATTCCGGTCTTGCCGGCAATCGCATCGAGAAACCAACGCAGTACGGCACCCATCTGGGTCCGGAACGGGGCCATGCCCTCGTCACCGGACACCGCTTCGAGACGATCGACAAAGATCACCACTGGCGGAGATTGCCCGTTGACTGCCGCTTCGAGCACGTCGAGCAGCTTTTCGGGTTTGAAGACTTGGTCGAGGGAGACCTCGTGGACGCGGGCGCCCGCCTCCGCCGCGGCCGCAGCCACCAGTTCCGACTTGCCGCACCCCTGTGGACCTTCGAGCAGGACCCCGGCCACCCGTGGAAGTCCCCAGACGGCGGGCAGGTCCGAGCTCGAAGTGAGCAGAGACAGCCAGCCGCTGAGGAGCTCTTTCTGATCGTCGAGCCCGGCGAGGAGGGCGTCGCTGCGGGTTGGCCCGGGCGGCGCCTCGACTAGAACCGCAGGCGGCGGTTGGGCTGTTGGTTGCTTCGCCTGTGGTTTGGGTCGTGGAGGATCGGGAGCCGGTGCGACCGGAGCCGGCTCTTGGGCGGTGAGGAACCGAGTTGCAGCTCCGATCAGACCCGCCCCCCCAGGTTCGACCGCGGCCACCGCGACCTCAGCCGGCGACCCCCCGGCATACCCTGCGGCGAGCTCGAGCCGATCGCCATTCGAGACTGGCCGGCCCTGCCAGGCGCGGATGAGGGTCCCGGGGTCGGCGGGAAGCTTGTCGGTCGCAACGCGGACGAGATGGGCCTGTCCCAAAACTGCCCGCACGGCGTCGAGCGATTGCCCGGGTGTAGCCCCCGCATTGGAGCGGGCCAGCGGACCGAGATGGAGAGCCGTGCTGTCGGAGGTCTCACCGCTCTGGACGAGCACGTGGGTCCGCCCCACTTTGAGTACGCCGCCGAAGGGAAGACCCAAGGCCTTGAGCAGGGTGGCCTCGGAACGGGCGATCGGATCGGTGCCATCCCTGATGATGAACCTCAAGAAACCGCTCGCATTCGACGGGCGATGGTAGAAGTCAGGCCGCCGTGAGATGGGGGATCGGCACGACCGGCAAACCGATCGGTCCGGTGCTAGCTACGAGCCAGACCCGCCCACTGGTCATCCATTGCCAGATCAAATGCGCCTCTTCGGCGGCGGCCAACGACAAAGGGATTGGTGGTGGTTCAGCGAATTGAGCAATCGCTCCTAGGGCCAGCGTGGGCGCAGCCATGTTCCGGTTCCAGGCTTCGACCAGGCGTCCGCTGTCGATCAGGACGATCTCGCCGTCTTCGCTCTCGAGCTGAACCTGCCCGCCGTTGGTGAGAGCCGCCCAGGCGCGGCGTCGCTCGAGGGCCCGGGCGAGGGCTCGATGGCGATCACGCATCTGGGCGGCCTCCTCGAAACGCCGCTCTCCGGCCAGCCGCCGCATCTTCTCAGCGATGGGGTCGAGGAGAACGGCGGGCGCCTGCAGGCTGGACGCGACGAGGCCGTCGATCAGTGCTGTGTATGCCTCGGCGTCTATTGCGCCCGCGCAAGGACAGAGGGCCACCCCCATCTGGGCGGCGGCACAGTCACCGCTCCGCTTGCCAGGTCGTCCGCTGCAGCGCCGAATCGGTGTCGCCGCCCACAGCGCCTCAACGACCAGGTCGGCGTGACGCTTGGAACGAAACGGCCCCAACCAGAGCCGGCTTTTTCCAACAACTTTGTGAGCGACGCTCAGACGGGGAAACGTTTCGTCAGTGAGGCGAACAAAATACGTCCGTTTCGGCGGCCGGGAGCGCTGGTTGAAGCGGGGAAGGTACGCGTGGATAAGGCGGAGCTCGGCCACTTCCGCTTCGAGACCGTGAGCGCAAACCCGGTGCTCGATGCGATGAAGCTGGCGCAGCAGATCGGCGATGCGCCGTCGTTCGTCCCCATAAAAATAGGCCCGGACCCGGGTACGGAGGTTCTCCGCCTTCCCGACATAGATAACTTGATCGTTGCGATCGCGAAAGAGATAGACCCCGGGGCGGCGGGGGAGCGCGTCGGTCAGTTTGATCTTGCTGTAGTGAGCGGCGCCGCGCGCGGTGGGGAGGACCAGGAGATCGTCGAGGCCGGTGACGCCGATTGTTCCTGCGCGCTCGAGGAGTGAGTGGAACACGTGCGCGGTGGCTTTGGCGTCGGCCAATGCTCGATGAATGGGTTCGGTGGGGGAGCGGAAGTGCCGGGCGAGGCTGGCCAAAGTGAGGTCGCGGACCTCGGTTCGGATCAGCCGCCGGGCGAGCCCGATGGTGTCAACCTGGCGTCGAGCTTCCGGGTCGGAGCCGATCAGCGGTTGCCCGAGCCGGCGGCTGGCAGCATCGAGGAAAGAGAGATCAAAGCGGATGTTATGTCCGACGATGATCGTTCCCCGGCAGAACTCGATGAACGATGGCAAAGCCACAGCAATGGTCGGCGCCTCCACCACCATCTGCTGGGTGATGCCGGTGAGGATGGTGATGAACGGCGGGATGCCGGTTTCGGGGTTGACCAAGGTGGCGAAGGTGCCGATCGGTTCACCGCCGCGGTACTTGACCGCCCCGATTTCTGTGATCGCACAATCCCTGGGTGAACCGCCTGTCGTCTCGAGGTCGAGCACGCAGAACGTGACCTCGTAGAGGGGAGTTCCGCGGTCTTCGATACTGAGCTGTCGGGCGGGGGGGCCGATCGCCATCCCTCGACCCTAGACCGAACATTCGTTCGATCCAAGGTTTTGGGGATGATCACTTTGACCAGTCGGGCGGTTGGGGGCCGTTAGTTTTTCCTCACCAATTGTCCGCCGTAGGTGCCTAACCATTCCTCAGGGTCAAACGCTTTGGGCCACGAACGGATGGCGAGAAACATGAAAAGCAGACCGACGACTACCAGGATCAGCCGTATCCACTCTCGATCAAGGGTCGCTAGAAAGTTGAACAACTTTGTTCCCTGTTCCGGCGCCGTGAGACCTGTCCCGAGGGAAATGGTGCCAACCGTCCAATAGACCATGCAAACCGCACGCCATGTCCGGGTCCGTTTAAACCGATCCCAGTGATCAGCTGTTTTTGCGAGCTCCTGGGAGGACCTACGCTCGGTTCCGACAAGGAGTGAGTCAATTCCGGGTTGTTGCAACAGCGATGCCTATGACTCGATGTTCACCACAAAGGGTGCCGCGGCCGCCGCAAAGAAGTTTCGCCGGCGCGGCCTCACTGGCACAGCGCTCGACCTAGCGACGGCGATTTCCAAATCGAGCCCTCTCAAAGGCTCAGTCCTTGAGGTTGGCGGTGGTGTCGGTCAGATTCACCTGACGCTGCTTAGAAACGGCGAAGCGACGACGGCTCTCAATGTGGAACTGTCGAGAAACTGGGAAACCAAGGCCCGGAAGCTGATTGGGGAGCTAGGACTCGAGGGCCGGGTCGAGCGAATAATCGGCGACTTTGTCAGCGAAGGTCGCAATCTCGCCCGGGCCGACGCAGTGATCTTGCATCGGGTGGTCTGTTGCTATCCGGATTGGCGCGCGATGCTCGAAGCAGCCCTTTCCAAAGCCAATCGGATGCTTGGGTTGACTTTTCCGATCGACAGATCGTGGGTGAAAGCCATGGTCGGTTTGGGCAATCAAGTGATGCGATTGCGCCGGGAACCGTTTCGGGCATACGTTCATCCCACGGACTTGATGCTCGGACTCGTACGTTCGCACGGCTTTGAGATCACGTCAGATCGATCAGGACTCGTGTGGCGGACGGTGATTGCTCGCCGCGGGTGAGCGCGGTCGGTCGATAACAGATTTTTCCGGCATTTTTTTTGAAATCTTGGTGTCAGAACGCGTTTCTGTCACACCCCTCCCGTCATATTTGGTCTGCATGGTGAGTGGGAGTGTTTTGTTGGAGTCGGATGGTTTCTCTGATTTGGATGGGTCGATTTCGCCGAGTCGGAGGTCCGCCGGATCGAGGCCCATATCCGCCGGTTGCGGGGCCGGCAAGCCGAACTGTTGGCCCAACTCGACCAGCATCAGGTGGCCCAGGCGGAGGGGGCGCGGACCATGGCCGACTGGGTCTCCGCCACCCTCGACTTGTCCCCGCAGGCTGCGTCCCGGCTGCTGACCGCCGCCCGCACCGAGCTCCCCGAGATCCGCCAGAAGATGTTGGCCGGGGAGTGGGGAATCGACCGGGCGGCGGCGGTTTCGAAGTTGGCCGCCGCCGGTCTCCCCGCCGACCAGCTGCTGGACACCGCCGACACCTTTTCGTTGGGTCGGCTTTACGGCCTCTTGGAGAAGACTCGCCGCCTCGACGCCGACACCGAAGCCTTCGACCATGACTGGCGCTATCTGGTCTGCCAGCCCTCGTTGGACGAATCGGTCTTCAAACTCTGGGGACAGCTCCCCGGCCCCGACGGCCAAGTGGTGTTGAACGCCGTTTCTCCCCCGAAGGGGGGAGTGGCCGCCGACGAAGGAGGCGGACGAGGGGGGGTTTTCTTGCCCCCGCGAGAGGCTGTTCCTTTTCGAGTGGGTTGGAGTGAGACCACTCCTCGCCGGTCAATAGAACGCCCCCCTCCCCTTCGCTGCGCTCGGGTACTCCCCCCTCCGGGGGGAGAAACGGACCCAACACCTTGGGCGAGATCCTCTGTGGCGGCAAAGTCCGAGTGATCAACTGTGCCGAAACCCACCCATCTCCTACACCGACCTCTCCGACACCATCCCCCCGGCGATCCGCAGCTATGTGAAATGGCGGGACCAAGACGGCTGTGCGATCGAAGGCTGCCGGAGCCGTTACCGGGTCCAACCCCACCACCTCCGAGAACGTCAACACGGCGGTGACCATCACCCCGCCAACCTGATCAGCCTCTGTTGGTATCACCATCACGTCGCTATCCACCAACGGGGCATGATCATCGACCCCGAATCGCCGACCCACCGCCGCAAACTCATCTGGCCCAACCACTCCCCACCCGACACCAGCTAGCGGCGATTACCGCTTCCGCCCCTTGAGTTTGGTCCGCTGTTTCGATCTCCACCACGACTGGGTAAGTCAGAGAGAACCTATCTCAGGAGTTTGTTATGGATTGTCCGCATGATGGATGCACTTGCCTAGCTGCGGAGGGCGATGAGTACTGCAGCGATTTCTGCCGCGAGCATGGCTCCGACCATGGCCCAATGGACTGTGGATGCGGGCACGCCGATTGCGCGGGGACCCCAGCGCTCGATTGACTGTGCTCATCGCAGGCAGGCACGCCGCGTGACTAAGCCGTGCGTTGCCGAACCGATTCGTAGAGAAGGACCCCGGCAGTCACCGAGGCATTGAGCGAGTCGACTTCACCCGGCTGGGGAAGGGTTACTCGATCAAAACTGTCAGCGAGCCAAGGGTCGCTCAGCCCACGATCTTCGCTGCCAATGGCGATCGCTACGCGCCCGGTCAAGTCGATTTCCCAGGGCGGCATCCCTCCGGCGACTGTGGTGGTGACCACCCGATACAAGGACGCCGCTAGCCAGGCGATCGCGTCGTCACTCGCCGCCACCGCGATCGGAACATTGAACAGAGCGCCGGTCGAGGCGCGCACGGTGTTGGGGTTAGTGAGATCGGTGACCTGATCGACGACGAGCAGGCCGGCTCCAGCGGCGTCGCACGTACGGAGCATGGCTCCGAGGTTGCCGGGCTTTTCGATCGCCACCGCCACCAGGATCAGGTCAGAAGGCGCCCAGTGATCCAATTCAAACGCTGGGATTCGGGCGACTGCCAACAGGCCATCGCGGCCGTATGCAATCCTCTCGAAGGCGCTCGGACCGACCTCCAGCTCGTCGACTCCCAGGTCGAGAGGCTCGGTCCCTTCCCGGCGAACGATCTTCACCAGCTGCAGACTGGCAGCGAGGGCCCGTTCGATCTCTCGCCGGCCCTCGATGAGAAAAGTCCCGGTGTCCTCACGAACGGACCTTTTGTGGAGCGCAGCCAGCGCTCGAATCTCAGGATTCGAGGCCGAGGTTATCAGGGCTGCCACTTCTCCCAATGGATGACTGCCGCGGCGGGTTTCCAGCCACGCTGCAGCGATCCCGAGCGACGATCAGGAGCCGGATGGCCGATCGTTACGACCCCAATTGGCGTCACCGCCTCCGGGATTGAAAGCAGCTCACGCAGCCCGGGTACCGAATGGACGCCAAGAAACCCAGCGGCGAGACCTTCGTCGACGGCCGCCAGCAAGAGGAGCATCATTGTCGCACCGGCGTCGACCCACCAGTAGGGGATCGGCCATTCGATCTCACTGCCTTCGGGGTCGGTCTTGTCGGCCTCGCGATAACGATCGTGATAGGCCTCCTCGGAGACGCATACGACGACATGCACCGGGGCGCCCGAGATCCACGGGTCGAAACCATCGGCGACGTACTCGTCCTCGCCGGCCAGCTGCGCGATCGCCCTTCGAGTCGACTCGGAACGCACGACCAACATCGACTGGCCCTGGCTAAAGCCTGCTGAAGGCGCCTTCCGAGCCGCGGCAATGATCCTCTCGAGGGCTTCGTCGTCCACCGCTTCTGCGAGATAGTTCCGCACCATCCGCCGCCGGGCGAGGACCTCTCCGAACTCCACTAGGCGAGAAGGGCGCGGACCCGCTCGTTGCGTACCTCGCCGGCGTGGGTGACTGTGGCCGCGTCGAGGATGTCGTCGTCCACGTTGATCTCTCCGCCTTGATTGAGAAGGCCGAGCAAGGCCAGGACATTGCGGGCATACATCTGGCTCGCGTCGTGCGGCTTGCGACTGGCAAAGTCGGTGAAGCCGATGACGGCTATCCCGTTGTGCTCGATGGACTCGCCCGGTCGAGTCAGCTCGCAGTTGCCACCGGTCGAGGCTGCCACGTCGACAACGACCGAACCGGGGCGCATCGATTCGACCATCGACTTGGTGATGAGGAGCGGCGCTGGCCGGCCGGGGATGGCAGCGGTGCTGATGACGATGTCGGCTGCCTGCACCGGTCCTGCCAAGCCTTCCAAAACTCGCCGCTCAGCGTCTGCTTCAAGCTCGGTCGCATAGCCCCCGCTCTGGGCCGCATCCTGTGGCGTCATCTCGACTTCGATGAAGTTGGCACCCAACGATTTGACTTGCTCGGCGGCGGCCGAGCGGACATCGAAGCCGGAAACGGCCGCCCCCAGCCGGCGGCAAGTAGCGATCGCTTGCAGCCCCGCCACGCCGGCGCCGAGGACTAAGGCGCGGGCCGGAGGAATCGTCCCGGCGGCGGTGGTCAGCATCGGAAAGAAGCGATTGCAGGCCATGGCGGCCTCGAGTGCGGCTTGATAGCCGGCGACAGTCGCTTGCGACGACAGCGCGTCCATCGACTGGGCTCGAGTGGTGCGGGGGATCAACTCGAAAGCAATCGAGCTCACCCCTCGCTGGGCCAGCGCAGCCAACGGGCGTGGATTCTCGTAGGGACGCAACAGGCCGACCAGGGTTTGTCCGGCGCCCAATTGCTCAGGATCGGGGCAGTTAACCGTTGCCACGATCTCCGCTCCTAGCGCCTTTCCGCGCTCGGCAACCTGGCCCCCGACTGCCTCGTAGGCCGAGTCGAGGAACCCGGCTTCGGTCCCGGCGCCACGCTCCACGATGACCTGATGCGAGGCCGCGACCAGCTTTTTGACAACATCAGGGGTCAATGCAACTCGCCGCTCGCCTGGCTCGAGCTCTTCTAGGCAACCGATTTCCATCGCCACTTATGGTGGCAGACCCCAGCGATGCAATAGACCACTAAATCGCCAGTTTGTGGCACACTCTCGCCCATGACGGTGTGCGCCTGATCTGGCGGTCTGATCCTCTGTCACCGCACCGGGACCCCGCCGTGGTCTACACCCGGGGCAAGGGTTGTGCGGAGCTGGCCGAGCTTCTTTCGGCTACTGCGACTCGTGTCACCGGCGACCTCGACGATGCCTGCGTCGGTGCCCGGGCTGATGTTCTTGTCGCTCGCAAGCTGCCGGCAAGCTTCAGCCTGATCCATGTCGCCGCGCCGATCGACTTTGACCGCAAGGCGATCACGACCGTAGTGGCGGCGGTCGCCGGCGGACCACACTCGGAGTTCAACGTCAAACTCTCCGATCACCTCGCTCACCGCCTCGAGACGGACCTGATCATCGCCAGCGCCGCTTACGGAGACACTCCGGCGACGGTCACTGATGAGATCGTGGCGCGACTTGGGGAGTGGGCCCCCGCGGCGAAGCAACTCTCGGTGGCGGCAACCGATCCTGTCGACTTCGTTCAAAACCTTCCGGAGGGGTCGCTGCTCGTCATGGGGGAAGCGGGCGGCTCGCTGTTGTCGAGGATGCGTTTCGGCGCCGGGGCCCGCCTGCGGGCCTCGGCCAAGGGCGGCGCCGTCATCGTCCGGGCGGCGCCGGCGCGTGTATTCCAAGTCATGGAGGAGCCAGTCTTTGTCAGCCCTTTGCACCTCGCTGCTGACGGGCGGCTACTCCATCACGACCAACGCCTGGCCGTAGTCGATGCGGGCAAGCTGGTGGGACTTGTCGACCAAGAGAAGCTGCGGACCGCTCCCAACAGCGCCACCGTCGACTTGCTGATGGAAGCGCCCCGGGCGCTCACCCCGGAGATGTCGTTGGTCGAAGCGGCGGCCCGCTTGGGTGAGGACGGACCCTGGCCGGTGGTGGATGAAGACGGCCATATGATCGGTACGTACCACCTCACCGGACCAAGTTCGCGCTAGATGAAGAAGTTGCTTGCTGTCCTCTTGTTTCTGTTCGTTACACGTGCGCTCCTGGAACGTCGGCTCTGCTAGCTACGAAGCAGCCGTGACCGGCTTCCTGGCCGAAGTCAGTCAATGACGGTCAAGGGGTACTACCGACATCCCACAGTCAATCGGGAGCAAATCGTGTTCGTTTCCGAGGACGATCTGTGGACCGTGTCCATCGACGGCGGCAACGCCCATCGTCTCACTGCCAACCCGGGGATGGAGGCGTATCCGTCGTTTTCCCCGGACGGCAAGAACGTCGCGTTTGTCGGCCGAGACGAGGGTCAGCTCGATGTCTATGTCATGCCTGCGGCTGGGGGGCCTGCCCGCCGTTTGACACATTTCGGCGCAGATACCCGCCCGGTCGGCTGGCGGAAAGATGGCTCGGCGCTGATTGTCACGAGCGACTATCAGCAGCCTTTCATCGCCTGGGGACATCTTTGGGAGATCCCTTTGGAAGGTGCCGCGGTGGCAAAGCTTCTTTGGGGCCCCGCGCAGGGAATCTCGTTTCGGCCGCGTGGCAACGGAGTCGTCATCAGCCGCAACAGTTTTGACCCGGCGAGGTGGAAGCGGTACCGGGGTGGCCGGGCCGGATCGGTCTGGGTCGATCGCGACGGCGACGGACGCTTTGATGTTCTCGTCAGGCTCGCCGGCAACATGGCCAACCCGATCTGGCTCGGGTCTCGGATCTACTTCCTCTCCGATCATGAGGGGGTAGGCAACCTCTACTCGGTCACTCCCGACGGCGCGGATCTCACGCGTCACACGAATCATCAAGACTTCTATGCCCGGTTTGCGTCGAGTGACGGACGGCGAATCGTCTACCAATCGGGAGCCGACCTCTACCTCTACGAGCCGCAGTCGAACAAGAGCCGGCGAGTTCGCATCACTCTCCCTTCGGCTCGCCCGCAGCGAAACCGGCGCTTCGTACCCGCCGCCCTGAAAAAGATTGAATCGGTGTCGCTGCAATCGGCCGGCCACTCGTTGGGGCTGGTCTTTCGGGGAGGGGCATTCAGCATGCCGCTCTGGGAAGGAGCTCCCACGAGGCACGGGCCGATCTCGAGCGCGAGACACCGCCTCGCCGGGTGGCTCGCCGACGGCGATGGTTTGGTCATGATCACCGATGAGAACGGAGAAGACTCGATCGTCATCGAAGACAAAGGAAAACGGCGAGTCATCACCGGAGATTTCGGCCGAATCCGGTCGATTCATCCTGGTCCGGGGAACGAATTCCTGGCTCTTACCAACCACCGTCACGAATTGCTCGTCTTGGCAATCGAGAATCGTTCGGCGACGAGGTTGGTTCATCGCAGCGAGTACGGATGGATCTCGGGTGTGGCTTGGGGGCCGGAGATCGCCGGGGTTCGCTACCTGGCCTTTAGCGCACCGACTAGTCGAACCACGTCCAACGTGTTCCTGTATGACATGAGCCGAGCAGAGAGCCACCGGATCGGCGAGACCGTGTTCGAAGATTGGGGTCCGAGCTTCGACCCTGCCGGTCGCTACCTGAGCTTTCTCTCGGTTCGGTCTTTCGAGCCCATCCGTGATCAGCACTTCCACGACTACGGCTTTCCCCGCGGTGTCTTGGCCATGCTTATCCCTCTCGACGCAGGCTCGCCCTCGCCGTTCGCCACGGCCCACCGAGTTCCGAGGCCGCCGGGGGCACCGACGGCTGAACCCGATAGCGGTGAGAGCGGCCCGAAGAGCCTCGAACCAGAGACGCTGGCCGCCCGGGTCGTCGCCTTTCCTTTTCCGGCTGGTGACTACTCGAGTCTCCGGCTCACTAGGGATAAGGCCTTCTATCTGTCGCGGCCTCTCGAACGGGCTACCGGCTTTGCCGTCGAAGAGGCGCCGATTGGGGCGAAGCTCGAGTCATGGGACCTGGCTAGCGACAAAGTAGAAACTGTCGCGGAAGGCGTTATCGACTACACACTTTCTGCCGACGGTCGAGCCCTCGCCTTTCGGACTCAGAGGCAACTGCGCGTGGTGCCGGTGGCCTGGAAGGACGACCGCTCGGGCAACGACAAAGCCGGGCGCGAGACGGGCATCGTCGACCTCGAGCGGATCAGAGCCGAGATTCAGCCTGGGGCGGAGTGGAGGCAGATGTTTCTCGAAGCCTGGCGACTCCAGCGCCAGCACTACTGGTCCGAAACCATGGGCGGGATCGATTGGGAGGAGGTGCGCGATCGTTACTTGCCGTTGATCGAGCGAGTCGCCACGAGGGCAGAGTTCTCCGACCTCCTATGGGAGATGCAGGGAGAGCTCGGCACCTCCCATGCCTACGAGCTCGGAGGCGACTATCGGCCGGTCCCGGTGTGGAGCCAGGGCCATCTCGGCGCCGATCTTGTCTTGGATCGCACAACCTGGAGGATCGAGCACCTGCCCCAAGGGGACTCATGGGACAAGACACAGGCTTCGCCTCTCGCCGCTCCCGGAGTCGAGCTACGGCCCGGAGATCGAATCATGGCGGTCGATCATCAACCTGTCGACGCCGTGGTATCACCCAACGCCCGCCTTGTCGAGCGCGGTGGGCGGCCGGTGGCGCTCACCGTTCGACGCGGCCGGGAGAAAGCGAAGGAGGTGGTCGTCGAAGCGCTCGCCTCCGAGCGCCTATTGCGATATCGGGATTGGGTGAACGGCAATCGGGAAATGGTGAGGGACCTTTCGGGAGGTCGATCCGGGTACATCCACATCCCCGACATGGGCCCCGAGGGCTTCGCGGAGTTTCATCGTTCGTGGAAAGAGGAGGTTGATCGGGACGGCTTGGTGATCGACGTCCGCTTCAACCGCGGCGGGAACGTGAGCCACCTTCTGCTCGAGAAGCTCTTGCGCGAACGGGTTGGGTTTCGGGTCACGCGCTGGCGAGCGGTTTATCCAATACCCGACGACTCACCGTTGGGACCGATGGTCTGTGTGACCAACGAGATGGCCGGTTCGGACGGTGACATCTTTTCTCATGTCTTCAAGATGAGGGGCCTCGGCCCGTTGATTGGGACCAGGACCTGGGGTGGGGTGATCGGAATCTGGCCCCAACAAAGTCTGGTCGACGGGACCTTGACCACCCAGCCCGAGTTCCACACGTGGTTCAACGACCTGGGCTACGCCATCGAGAACTACGGGGCGACGCCCGACATCGAGGTAGTCGACCTCCCCGACGACTATGCCCGCGGCGAGGACCGCCAGCTAACAGTCGCCGTCGCCGAAGTGGTGGCGCGAATCGAAGCCCATCCTCCGACCCCCGACTTCGGCGACCGCCGCTAAAACCGCGAACCCAGGGTTCGCAGGGACACTGTGTTTCCCTGCGAGCCCACAGAACGGGTGAGCTAGGACGTGAACGTAGCCGTGACCGATCTGGCCTCGGTCATGGAGATCACACAGCTGCCGGTCCCGGTGCAGGCGCGGACCAGCCGGTGAAAGTCGAGCCCCGGCCGGCTCTGGCCGTCAAGGTCACACTCGCGCCGGCGGAAAAGGTTTCGCTGCAGTCGTTACCGCATTTGATTCCTGTCGGGGCGCTAGTCACCGTGCCCGAGCCGGTCCCAGTTTTCGAGACGGTCAAGTTGAACGGGCCAGTCCCGCCGCCAGCACCAGCGGAATCGGGGTCGGCAGCGCTGCTCGAGGTCGCGGTCTTGGTCGCCGCGTCTTCGGCCACCATTGCGAACGAAGCTTGCGGTGGCGGCGCCGCGATCGTCCAAATCTCGTATATGCCGCCGCGCGTGCTCGAGAAAATGATCGTGGTGCCGTCTGGGGACCACGATGGGGTGTCGTCGATGTTGACGTGGTCGGTGACTTGCACTTCCCCGCTCCCGTCGGCGTTACGGACGAAGATCTCGGTGTTGAAGGTGGGGAAGCTCCAGAAGCGGGTGTCGGTGAAGGCAAAGCGGGTGCCGTCGGGAGACCAAACCGGGTCGCGCTGGCCGGAGCCTTCGGTGTCGGGCGTCAGGTTGACCTGATTCGATCCGTCCGGGTTCATCACGAAAACGTCCTGCTGGCCGAGGGACCAGGTGAAGAGGATCTTGCTCCCGTCGGCTGACCAGTTGGGCTGGAACTTCGAGGCGGAGTCGGCGGGGTTGGTGAGGACTGTCTCGGTGCCGCTCCCGTTAGAGGGGACTTTGATGATCTGGGGGAAACTGCCCCGCCAGCCCTCGAATGCGATCTCGGTGCCGCCCGGTCCCCTGGTAGGCCCGTAGCTTTGGAATTCTCCGAATTGGTCGGAGGTGATGGTTTGCTGGACGACACTGCTGCCGTCAGCGTTCATCACGAAGATCTCGAAGTTCTGATCGGCGTTGTTAGCGGCCGGAGCATTGCTCGTAAAAGCGATCCTGGCTCCGTCCGGAGACCACACCGGGTCATATTCCTCCCAGCCGGGCGAATTGGTGAGGTTGACCTCACCGGTGCCGTCGGCGTTGATGACGCAGATATCGCCGACGCATTCGTAGACGATCTGGTCGCCGACCGCCGCGGCGGCAGGTCCTGCTCCGACCGTGCTCAGCACTCCCGCCGTAGCGAGAAAGATCAACAGCGATTTCTTGCGCAACATGCCCTCCTTTACGCCGAAGTTGGCCAGATTGGTCGCGAGAAGATTTACTTGACCAGCCGGGAGACGATCAGCGCACCGATTTCCGAGGTGGACATGCCCATGTCGGGGCCGCCCATGGTTTTGAGATCAGGGAGCACCGAGACCGCGGCGTCCTCGACTGCCCTGCTCGCAGCACCTTCCCCGAGATGCTGGAGGCACATAGCGAGCGACAGCACCGAGGCCACCGGATTGGCCCAGCCTCGTCCGGCGATATCCGGCGCAGAGCCGTGGACCGGTTCGAACATCGATGGAAACCGGCGGGTTGGGTTGAGGTTGGCGGAGGCGGCGAGCCCGAGCCCGCCCTGGATGGCGGCGCCGAGGTCGGTGATGATGTCGCCGAACAGGTTGTCGGTGACGATCACATCGAACCGTCCGGGGTCGGCCACCAGGTAGAGACAAGCGGCATCGACATGGACGTAGTCGGTGCGGACCGAAGGGAAGTCGGCCGCGACCTTGTCGAAAGTCCGCTGCCACAGATCACCGGCGTAGGTGAGGACATTGGTCTTGTGGCAGAGGGTGAGATGGTTGCGACGCGCGATCGCCAGTTCGAAGGCGAAACGGACGATCCGCTCGATGGCGACATAGGTGTTAAGCGACTCCTGCGTCGCGACTTCCTGCGGCGTGTCGCGCCCTGTGACGCTGCCCGCCCCGGTGTAGAGACCTTCGGTGTTCTCCCGCACTACGACCAGGTCACAATCCTCCGGACCTAGCCCTGAGATCGGTGAGGCGACGCCGGGATAAAGCTTGACCGGCCGCAAATTGACATAGAGATCGAAATCGAAGCGGAGCTTCAGCAAGAGTCCTCGTTCCAAAACGCCGGGCGGGATCTCGGGCGTGCCGACCGCGCCGAGAAGAATCGCGTCATGGGTTGCTAGCTCCGTTTGCACCGTCTCGGGCAAGACCTCACCGGTGGTCAGATAGCGCCGGCCGCCAAGGTCGTAGTCGGTTGTCTCGTAGGCGAACCCAAACCGATCGGCCACCGCTGAGAGCACGGTCAAAGCCTGGTTAGTCACTTCCGGCCCGACCCCGTCGCCGCCGATCACGGCGATCCGATGCGTCATGGCGCAAAGTTACCCTCGGGCTCGTGGCCGCTGCTTCTTCGACGTCAACTGGGCGCGGTCACGGCGGCATCGGTGGTCTCACGCTGGCGGCGCTAGGAATCGTCTATGGCGACATCGGCACGAGCCCCTTGTATTCGATTCGAGAAACTTTCGCCGAGCGCCACAACATTCCGGTCGAGCCGGCCTCGGTGCTCGGGGTGCTGTCGCTCATCTTTTGGGCGCTTCTGATCATCATCACCGGCAAGTACGTCTTCTTGGTCCTGCGAGCCGACAACGACGGCGAAGGAGGGATCCTCGCCTTGACGGCTCTGGTCGCTCCGAGTGATGAGGCTCGGCGAAGAAGGCGGCAACTGGTGTTTGCCGGAATCGTCGGCGCCGCCTTGCTGTACGGGGACGCTGCCATCACCCCCTCGATCTCGGTCTTAGCGGCAGTCGAGGGATTGCAGGTGGCAGCGCCGGGGCTCGCTCGCTTCGTAATCCCGATCGCCACCGCCATCCTGATCGGCCTTTTCGCGATTCAAAGGCGCGGCACGGCCCTGGTGGGTCGGATTTTTGGACCGCTGATGGTGATCTGGTTCTTCGTCATCGCCGGGCTCGGCCTTATCCAAATCCTGGACAATCCGGCTGTCTTTGCTGCTCTCAACCCCCTGCACGGGTTTGAGTTCATGACCAAGTACACCTGGCGTGCCTTCGTTGCCCTGGGTTCGGTCGTCCTCGTTGTCACTGGCGGCGAGGCCCTCTACGCCGACATGGGCCATCTCGGCGCTCGCCCGATCAGGTTGGGATGGTTGGCCGTCGTCTTTCCCGCCCTGCTCCTCAACTATCTCGGGCAGGGGGCGCTGTTGCTCAAGAGTCCGGAAGCGGTGGACAACCTCTTCTTCCTGCTCGCCCCCGGCTGGGCGTTGCTCCCGCTGGTGATCCTCGCGACGATCGCCACCGTGATCGCCAGCCAGGCGTTGATCTCCGGGGTGTTCTCTTTGACTAAGCAGGCAATCCTGCTCGGCTTCATCCCCCGAATGGAAGTTCGCCACACCTCGGCTGACGTCCACGGTCAGGTGTACCTGCCCGCGGTCAATTGGACTCTTCTGGTCGTGTGTATCGGCCTGGTCCTCGGGTTCAGGTCTTCGGCCAACCTGGCAGCCGCTTACGGCCTCGCGGTCACCGCGACAATGCTGATTACCACCACCTTGCTGGCCTTTCACGCGAAAGAGCATTGGAAATGGGGTTGGTTGCAGCTGGGGCTGGTGATCGGGGTCTTCTACGCCGGCGAGATCGCTTTCTTCGCCTCCAACGTTCTCAAGATCCCGACCGGGGGTTGGTTCCCGTTGGTCCTGGCGGGGATCGTGGTCTTCATCATGACCACCTGGATCGCGGGACGCCGCTATCTCGAACACAAGGTCAAGCGCGGCCGCCAACCTCTCAAAGCGCTCATCACGAGTCTCACCAAGTCGGGTGTGCATCGGACGCAAGGCACCGCGGTGTATCTGTTCCGTACTCCCGACGCGGTGCCACCTGCCTTCGTTGCGAACCTACGTCACAACCACGCCATTCATCACTCGGTCGTGTTCCTGACGGTCAAGACCGCTCTGGTACCGCGGGTTCCTGGGGCTCGCCGCGAGGAGATCGAGCATCTGGGTTCCCGTTTCTTCAAGGTCATCTTGACCTACGGCTTTATGCAGGAGCCGAACGTCCCGGCCGCCCTCGAGCATTTGATGGCCGAAGTTGCCTTCAATCCCCTCGACACCACTTATTTCCTGGCCAAAGAACGGGTTGTCGGTCGGAAGGGCGTAGGCCTTCACGGGGTGCGCGAGCATCTTTTCAATTTCATGCATCGCAACACCCGCAGCGCCGCCGACTATTTCCAGCTGCCAACGGATCGGGTTGTCGTGATCGGAGTCACCGTCGAGATCTAGATCTCATTTTTGCGTAAAACTGCGCCCCCCCACAGTAGATCAATTTGGCCCGGGGTTCTTACGCAGGAATGGATTCAGATCTTTTGGAGTTCGAGTTCGGTCACCCGCCGGCCGTCCATTTGCTTCACCCAGATGGTCCAGTTCTCGACGTCGACCCTGTCGCCTTTGCGGGCAATCCTTCCCAGCCGGTCCATTACGTAGCCGCCCAGCGTCTCGTATTCCCCTTCCGGCAGTTTGAGCCCGGTCAGGCTGCGCAGCTCGTCGGGTCTGATCGCCCCCGGGACGTGGTACCGATCGCGCCCCGTGAGTTGGCGGGGAGTGTCCTCACTCGCGTCGTACTCGTCGCGGATGTCACCGACCAGTTCTTCGGCGATGTCCTCGAGGGTGAGCAACCCGGCGGTACCACCGTGCTCGTCGACGATCAATGCCAGGTGCCGGCCGCTTCGTTGCATCTCGTTCAGAAGCAGGCGGATCGAAGCTGACTCGGGCACAGCCAGGAGCGGTCTGATGAGCGCCGGTTTGATTGGCTGGTCATAGTCCTC
>Ga0136635_10000001_pt1 | contig 100591 bp, 105 predicted proteins | sample AntDrymeUQ852106_2_FD_105495 | JGI IMG/M metagenome (GOLD analysis project Ga0136635, IMG submission 105495) | Polar desert sand microbial communities from Dry Valleys, Antarctica - metaG UQ85 (21.06) | ecosystem: Environmental > Terrestrial > Soil > Desert | place: Antarctica: Dry Valley... | reverse complement strand
TCTCGCCAGCCGAATCGATAACGCCATCATCAAAAGTGCCCTCGGGATGGGCTACGGCCACCGAGGATACGCTCAGTCCGAAAACCGCCACCATGGCCACAACAATGCTCCATCGTCTTTTCATCATCTGCGTCCTCTCCCTAAAGTGATTCGACACGCTTTCACCTTGCGAACAATGGCAAAAGTTTGAGTCTCTGCTACCCAGCCTGATCGCCGGCGAAACGTGACTCCCTCAGCAATACGAAACATGCCTCCCTCAGCAACCCGTTCCTAACCACTCAACTGCGCTGCGCTCCCAAAGGTGCAACATAGTGGTGCCCGGCCCCAGGTGCAAGCGGTGCTGGGTCACCGAAGGAGCACACCGAGCTATTTGCCAACGTGCAGACCATGTCCATGCAACCCGACGCTGCAATCATGAGGCGTCTGGTCCGTGTTTGGTCCGCACGCGAATGCGAGATGGTCCGAAGTGAAGAACACGAGTGAAACCATAAGTTTTTCACCATTGTCGATCAGGCGTTTGTCCCCGAAAACGGTTTGGGGTTGATTCCCTTTCAAGGAAGATGTCGGCGTTCGAGCCCGTCAACACCCACAAGGAACCCGGACAGCAGCGAGGGACGCAACGGCGCCGAGGTAGCAGGTCACCAGGCGCAGCCCCAGCTGGGGCCGGTCGAGCAGGTGTGCGGCTTGCCTGGGCAAATAGGAGAGCTCCGAGCGCTCAGTTTTGCCATCGCTATCGATAACCATCATCGGCGAGCGATGAACCGCGTCTGTCGCAATCGCTTTATCGATCCCGAAAGTTCGCCCGCGGTTGTGCTGCGGTCTAACCAGATCGTAGGCAAACGAGGTGACATCGCCGCTTACGAGCACGCCATCGCCAATTGTCTCGGCTTCCGGATCAAGCGGCGATCCACGTCGAGGTTTCGTCGGTCCAGCCAACAACGAAATGCCCCCGCCGCGCCCCGAAGCCACGTTGATGGCGACGGCTTCGTCAACGTCGGAGATCCGGACGACTTCCGGTTTCGCGGCGCTCTGACCTGAGGCGGTCGTTTGGGGGTTTGCTCTCCGAGATCGCCGGCGTCACACATGCCACAAGGGTCAAGAAGAATCCACTGATCGCGTCAAGCGCGCGGCCGCTTCCATCGATGAGATGCTACCGAGGCACGGAAATTTCGGCTCGGACTTGCATGTCATGTCGAAATGACGAAGGTCCCATTCGTTGGCTTGACAAAGGCCGAGACACAGGGTCCGGTCAAAGGGAAGGAGAAACCCATGAGAGTGATGGTCATGATCGAGGGCAGCGGGAAGGACGAGCCCAACATCACCCCGACGGAGGAAATGCTCACCGCCATGGGCGCTTACAACGAGGAATTGGTCAAGGCCGGGATCATGCTCGACGGACAGGGCTTGAAGCCCACCTCCGAAGGCGCCCGAGTCGTGTTTGAAGGCGGTAGGACCTCGGTGGTCGACGGACCGTTCACCGAGTCCAAGGAGATCATCGCCGGATACTGGCTCTGGCAGGTGAGCTCGATCGAAGAGGCAGTCGAGTGGGCCAAGCGATGCCCCAGCGACCCAGATGGCAAGATGCGCTCGGTGCTGGAGATTCGCCCGATCTTCGAACTCGAGGACTTCGGCGACGAGTACACGCCAGACCTAAGGGCGAAGGACGAGAAGCTCGCCGAGCAGATCAAATCCCAGCATCCGACTGGGTGACTGGGAAGGACGACGAGGTGGGCCGGCGTGGGTAACTCCAAACGTACGATCGAGGCGATTTGGCGGATCGAGTCGGCACACCTCATCGCCGCCTTATCCCGGATGCTCAACGATGTCGGCCGCGCCGAGGAGATTGCCCAGGACACTTTCGTGACTGCTCTCGAAAACTGGCCCGAGGAAGGCGTACCGCCCAATCCGGGCGCCTGGCTGATGACAGCGGCGAAACACAAAGCGATTGATCTCATCCGCCGGGAAAAAGTTCGCGAGGTCAAATACGCACTCGTCGACGAGCGGCAGGAGCGAGACGACGATCTGTTGTCGCTGATCTTCATCGCCTGCCACCCAGTTCTCTCCCAAGAGTCGCGAGTGGCACTCACCTTGAGGTTGGTTTGTGGCTTCACCACCGAGGAAATTGCCCGATCGTTCCTTTCCGCCCCGGCCACTCTGGGACAGCGGCTATCGAGGGCCAAACGGACGCTCGCCGAAGCGAAGGTTCCGTTCGCTTTTCCTCGGGGAGACGAATTGCAAGCTCGGTTGGCGGCGGTCCTCGAGGTGGTCTATCTGGTGTTCAACGAGGGGTACGCCGCCACCTCAGGCGAGACTTGGATTCGCCGCGATCTGGCCGAGGAAGCCATGCGACTGGGGCGCATGCTTGCCGGCCTTCTCCCAGATGAGCCTGAGGTGCACGGTTTAGTGGCGCTGATGGAACTTCAGGCGTCTCGTTTCCCGGCTCGCTTCGGACCGAAAGGGGAGCAGGTTCTACTCCCCGACCAGGATCGTTCACGGTGGGACAAGACGCTCACCACTCACGGGCTCACCGCTCTCGATCGCTCAATCGCCCTTCAACGACCCCTCGGGCCATACACGCTCCAGGCAGCGATCGCCGCCTGTCATGTGCGGGCATCGAGCTATGCGACAACCGACTGGGACGCCGTGTTGGCGCTGTACGACGCTCTCCTCGCATTGACACCGTCGCCGGTCGTGGAGCTCAACCGGGCCGTTGCCGTAATGGAAGCCGTGGGAGCTGAGTCGGCTCTCGAGGTGATGGACCGTCTGCGGAACGACCCGCGGATCGCTCGCTATCACCTCTATGGGGCAGTCCGCGGCGAAATCCTGAAGCGGCTGCGCAGGTTCGACGATGCGGCTGAATGCTTGGAAGGCGCAGCGAACCTCGCGCCGACTCAACGAGAGCGACGGATGCTGCTCGAGCGAGCTGCGGCTGTCAGCGAGAAGGCGGCTACGCGGGAGTAGGTCGGGTTTTCTTGTGTCATCGACTCGAAAGCCCGGTAAAGTTGCGGACCCCTGGGGGCCCATAGCTCAGCTCGGTTAGAGCGCGTCCCTGATAAGGACGAGGTCCGTGGTTCAAGTCCACGTGGGCCCACCAAAAGTGTCTCATTCGAACCATGCCCACAGGAAACAGGGGTGTGGCTTTCCCAAGGCAACACGCCGTGCGGTCGCTCGCGGCGACCCATAACGTGTTGGCGTTCATAAACGATGGTCAGCTCTGGCGACTGCCGAAGGGCTGACTCCTTCTCAAGCCGTTCCACCAAATCATCGGCCAGGAGATCCCGAATGGGTTGCCGGAGGTCCACGCCGGCCACCCGGCTGTCCAGCAGGTAGATCTTCTCGTACAAGGCTTGATTCGTCAGGCGACGCGTCAAGTCATTGCCATCTTGATAAATCCAGGCGCAATCGGTAAGTCGGCTGAGCATTGTGTCCACAGCCCTGGCGGCTTTGTCGAACTGGTAGCTCGCGGTCTCCAGCAGCCGTCGAGCCGATTGCTCTTCACGCCGAATGCGCGCCTGTTCCTCCTTGAATAGGTCCAGTGGAATCGCATCGGCGTAGTGCGCGTCGAGCAAGCGTCGACGCTGCGAATCGAGCTCGACGAGACGCTTCTGCTGGATCTCCGCTTCGTGCTGGCCTAGCGCTTTGGCTTGGTCAATGTGTAGATGCACAAGCTTCCGAAGAGTCTCAGCGGCTTGCTCAGTCAGCGTCATTGACGAGTAGAACTGCTCGACGGCTATTTCGACCCCTCGAGCAGCAACATACGGTTGCCCGCAGCCATTGCGTCGGGTCCGTCCGATGCAGAAGAAGTAGTCATAGGCGCCACCGTTCCCTTGAGCCTGGGTAAACGAGATGCGCGAGCCGCAGTAGCCGCACCACAAGCTGCCTTTTAGGTAGTGCTGGTGTTGCCGGACCTTCTCCCCGGATTCGCGTCGAGAGTGCAGGATTGCCTGCACCGCATCAAATGTTTCCTCGCCTATCAGCGGTTGGTGGCGTCCTGGATATTGGACTCCTTCCCAAGTCACCAACCCGATGTAGTAGGGGTTTGCCAGAAGCTTGGCCACGTTGGACACCGTCAGTGGACGAGCTGGCATGCGAGGGGTGCTGGGAGTCCGGAGCCCTCGATCGGCCAATTCGCATTGGATATCCCTGAGCGACCACTCACCGGTGGCGTAAGCCTCGAAAGCCCAGCACACGAGCGGTGCCCGAGCTTCGTCAACAACCACGGTTCGGACCTCTCTCCCGTCAACGACTTCCCGGGAGTTGACGTAGCCAGTGGGAGCTTTGTAGGGAGTGCCGCCGGCTTTGGCCTTCTGGCGCATCCCCTTCTTGGCTTCACTCGCCAGGTTCTGCGAATAGAACTCGGCAATGGTGGCCATGATGCCGTGCAACAACTTGCCTGAGGGAGTCTCGTCGATGTTCTCGGTTGTCGAAACAAGCGTCACGCCCGCTTTATTCAGGGCTAGCGAGATAGCGACATCGTCAATGCGACTGCGAGCAAGGCGGTCAACTTTGTGAACGATGACGAAATCGATAGCTGGCGCAGCATCCAAGCGCCGCAGCAACGCCTGCAGTCCGGGACGTTCTGCCGAACGGGCAGACTCACCTCGGTCCACGAACTCCTCGACCACTTCCGCACCGAGTTCGTCGGCCTTCCGCAAACAGGCATCTCGCTGGGCAGCAATGGAATAGCCGTCGGCGTCGTAGTCAGTGTTTGCTTGAGCGAGAGTCGAAACGCGCAAGTAGCTAAGGGCCTGTTTCTTCACGCCGACGATCTCAGCGGTGGTCATGCCGCCGCCCGAGCCGGCAGCACGACTTCCACCTCGTATGCAGCACAGCGTCCGGGGGAATCAACCAGGCCGATTTGATCAAGCCGGATTCGCATGGCGTCGAGAGAGACGTCGAAGAGCTTCGCCAGTTCAATCGGTGACTGAATGCCGTTTGCCCACGCTCGCCGGACCCATAACCTCGGCATGAGCAAGCACGCAGCGAAGTAGTCGCAGATGCGCTCAGTCAGCCAGTCTTGACCTGCCGCCAGGAGGCCCCGGCGATGCAAATGAGTGGTGGCTTGGTCGTCGAGGATGTGCTTTGTCTCGTGAGCGATCGTGAAGCGGTTTCTGACGTTGGCTTCGTCACGGTTGATGAGCACGATCCACAGCTTGCCGACTCGACGGCTGGCGCCGGAGACCCCTAGCCCGGCCAGCTTCTCGATGCGGATGCCCTCCATGTTGGACAAGTGTTGATCGGTAATAGTGGCTTCTTCAACCCCTAGGGCTTGTCGGAGGCGAACGGCCTGCAGCTCGGCGACAGCCAAGGCCTCGTCTCGGCTCAGCGCTCGCTTGGGTACTAGGGCCTGCAATTGATCGATCATGGCGACCTACTTTCCGTGGTTTCGTCGTCTAGATACTTGGCGGCGATCAGTTCGAAGTGTCCGACCAGCTGGGCGATGGCTTCGTCGGGCAGGTCGGCATGCTTGGCCCGCAGGTACGGTTCAAAGTCAGGTAGTTCCGTGGCGCGGACATAGCCGGCCAGGGCGAGCAGGTCGTCGAGGTCGAGCTCGAGCACTTCCGCGAGTCGTTGCAACGTCTCCGGGCGCGGCCGGGTGATCTCGCCCGCTTCGATGCGCTGAACGGTGGCACGATGGACGATGCCGGTCCGCCTGGCTACTTCATACGCCGTTAGGTTTTGTGCTCGGCGAGCGTGTCGGATAGTGCGACCCAATGCTGACGTTGTCTCAGCCATGACGAGTTCCCCGATTAAGTGCTTCTAATGTCTCATGAAATGCGCGTCCTGGCAACGGTGGAATTGACAACATCATTGCAACGCTCTCACAAGTCGGGATCGGCCAGGTCGAAGATGTGGACGCCGCCTACCTTCTCGTCCGGCACGACTAACAATCCATAGGTGAGATCCTTGGCCAGGGCTGTGAGGTCGAGCTTGAGCCAGGCCTTTAGCCAGATCGGCTCCACTTTCTCCATCAATCGGTTCTCTTTGGCAAACAGCTCGGCGAAGGCTTCGATCGACTCGAAGCGGCCGAGATAGCCCTCCCCGGAGATGAGCCGCCCGTTCGATTTAGCGAGCAGGCGCTCTCCTCCTTTTGCCGTTGCTTGTTCCTCTCTTCTTGATTCCATGACATGTGCCTCGTTCCTTTCCGTTAGTTGATGAGTTCTTCTGGCATCTGATTGAGCCGCATGACCCGGTGCAGCTTCCAAAGTTCGGCTGGCCTACGGGCCAGGGTGGCGATGATCTGGGCCTGCCGCCGCGGACTGTCGACCAGCCAGAGCACTTGCGGGAACAGGCCGAGCTGATCCTGTTCGACTCCGGCCTGGAAGTGGCGCTCGTAGGTCGACGCTTTTTTCAGCAGCGTGGATGCCGCTTCGGTGCCGAGATCAACCTCAACGAAGGCGTGGTGTTCGAAGTCGCCGATTGCCAGCATCACGTAGGCGTCCGGCTTTAGAAGGTCGCTGCCGCGTCGTCGCCAGCAGTCCGGCTCGGTCAGAAACTCGCCGACCGTGACCAGACTCCTCGCTTCGGCTTCCTTGCAGCGAACGTAGACCTCGGTGATGCATAACCGATGACGCAGCCACGGCCGACCGGGCTCGTGTGTTCGGCCGGCCGATTGACCGAGCAGACGCCGCCCGGTCTGATCGAGCAGGTAGACAAAGCCATCCGCTCCGGCACGGACTCCGCCGACCCGCCGCTTCAATCGAGTTAGCAGACGATGCTCAGCCAGCCAAGCCAGTCGCCGCCGAGACGTTCTCGCCGCCGAGCTCGCCGGCCAGTGCAGCCGACGGAGCTGACCGGCAGTTGCCAATCGCAGTCGGTCGAGACTGGACAGGACCGCCCAATCGTCTGACGAGAGGCGCTGGCGGAGACGTTCCAGCTGAGCCGCGCTCAAACTCATATTCGCCTCCCCGCCGCCCGCCACACATGCCAATGTTCAGTTGCGGCCCACACGGAATTGACCCGACGCCGCCTCGCTACTTGACCGCGATCACTCAACCCGAACGGACAACCGATCGGCCAGCTCATGACTCTTCCTCGCCTCGTCGTTTGCGGCCGATCGGAAGCTCAGCCGGCTCGGGTTCCTGTGTCGGCATCGCCCGACCGAAGCGTTGGGCGGCTGCGGCCCGGACCAGCCGCGGATCTCGCGTTGGTGGCGGCAACGGCTCAGTGCGGCCCGTCGCCGGCGGCAGGATCCGATCGGGCAACGCGACACTCGCGACAATCTCCCGCGAGCCCAAGCCCTTAAGGTCAGCCGCGGATAGGAAGGGCTCGAGATCCCGGCTCATGATTCGGGCGTCGTCAGCTCCAAGACGAAAAATCATCCGGCTACCGACCGTGCCGAGCACGTCTCGCCGAACATCGTCGGTGAGCTGACCCAGGTGCTGATGAGCTAGCACCACACCCACGCCTAAACCCCGAGCCTGAGCTAGGAGGTCACCGAGACCAAGCGGTAGCCGTAGGAAGTCTTGGAACTCGTCGAGATAAATGAACACCGGTCGGCGGCGATCGGCTGGCACCGCGGCTCGAGCTAAGACCGCTCGCCACAGCGAAGCCAACAGCAGACCGCCTATCAAGGCCGAAATCTCCTGGCTCAAGAGACCTTTAGGCAGCCGGAGAATGACGATTTTCCGGTTCGTGAAGACATCGGTGAAGTTCAGAGTCCCAACGGGATGACAGATTGTCCGGACAACCTCGGGTCGGAGCAGCCAGCTGCGCAGCTTGTTCATCAGTGGCGCGATGACGTTGGCTCGCTCGGCTGTGGATAGGTCATCGAACCATTGCCAGAACCCGGCCAGCAACGGATCGCCTTGAATGACGGGGACCAGGCGTCGACGTTGGGCTGGATTGGTCAGCAGTCCCGGCAGCTCGACCATGGTCGTGCCACGGTTGGCCGCCAACGTCAAGAGTCCGGCCCGCAGTATGTCGGCGGTTCGCGGTCCCCATGAGGCCGCAAACAATCGACTCATGACACCGATGACGAACTCGACGGCCTGAGCTGTCTTGGTGGTCTGCAGCAGATTGAAGCCGACCGGCAACAGCGCGTCGGTTGGGTCGACGATCATCAGGTCTGGCTCGCGGGTCGTCGGGATACGCTCGGCGATGCGATCGGTGAGATCACCCAGCGGATCGACGATCACCAGGCCCGTGCCAGCGGCGATGTCACTCAGCACCGCACGCGCTAGGACTGTTGACTTCCCAACGCCGGTCGGTCCGATGAGGTGAAGGTGACGGAGTCGGCCTTCGCCGCCGAGGCGGATCTGTCGGCTGCGACCGGGATAGTTGGTTCGACCAACCACCGGACCGGTGCCCGGCGCGTCGTTGGCCGGCGCTAGAACTCGGCTGATACCGCGAGTGAGTCCTGGCACCCACGCCTCACCGACCGGCAAGCCGACGACTCCCAGCAACTCGTTGACGTTGAGATGAGAGGGCCAAATCCAGATCGGTGGGCGGCGCTGGCGGACGTCCCTGGCCACCAACTGAGACCAGCGCAGGCGGAACCCGCCGGTGTCACTCTTCGATTGGCGCAGCAGACGTGCCAACCGATCGACGAGGACGCGAGCGCGCTCGTTGGTGCCAGCAACTCCGGCGATCCGACCGGCCGCCACCACCTCAAACTCGCCGCGTTTGAGCTCATCGGCCTTCGTCTGGGGAGCTAGCCGACGGCGGGGAGTCTTCAGCGGGGAGATCAGCCACTGCAAGACGACCGTTTCGGCGCCCCGCAGGCCGCCCAAGGCGGCAAGGATCACCGTGCTCAAATCTTCAGGCAGATCGGTGCGAATGAGACCGCGGGCAGGACCCAGCAATCGCACACCGGCTGAAGGACCTGGCGGCAGCATCCACGGTTGATCGACCAGTTCGAGGCGCAGTCCGGGCAGGGCAGCGGTCGCCAGGCGCGTCATGGCTGATGTCGAGCGGCTGCTGAGGATGGCATGGCTGATGCCTGAGCGGGTACCTCTCACCTCGAGTACCAAAGGACCCCGCCCTCGAATGGGGGGCCAGCTTCGACCGGTATCGGCAACCAATGATCGAAGCAGCGATCGCAGCGAGTCAAGCTCGGTCTTCGCTGGAAACGTCAGACGTAGCTCGATCAAGACGCCTCCGTCGTGTCTTCCTCGACGGCTGCCTGCTCGACCGCAGCCTGCTTCGCCAACTCGATAATGACCCGCGCCAACTTGGCGAAGTCGATTTCTTTTCTGGGTTTGGGCACGACGATGACGCGGTGTTCTTTCACGACTGCTCCCCCTCAAGCGTTAGTTGATGTCGCGCCCACCCGCGAACGACTCGGAGCGAAAACTCGCCGAACGGAATGCTCGATCAATCCGCCGAAGCGAAGACCAAGCCGGTTGAGAGACCGTCGCGGGTGGCGCTCATCCAAGGTAAGGCGTTGCAACGATGCGCGTCCATCGTGGAATCGACAACCCGTTTGCAACGCCCAGCTCAGAAGCCGCGCCAAAGTCGGCGAAAGATCAGAGCGAGGACGAGGAGTACCAGCAGCAACGGCAGTGCGGGTGTCAGCAGATCTGCCGATACCCGCACTGCCATCGTCAGGGCCAGCAGGAAGATCAAGCCTCCAACTGCCCACTTACTCACGACCGCCCAGCCTCCCGACTGACTTCTTGTCTGAGCGCCTGTCGTGCTTGCCAAGCCGCTACCGAAAGCCGATTCACCGCTCGAAGGGCTTCGAGTTCAGCGAGAAGTACCTGCTCTCGTTCTGAGCTGTGCCAGCCGTGCCAGATGGCGATCCCGGCTCCGGCGACAACTCCAAGAACAAGTACAAGGACGATCAAGAGATCCACGGCTAGTAACTCAGCCGAGCGATTTCATTGGCCGCCACGCCCGTGTACGTATCAACCAACGCCCGGTAGCGGTGTTCTCCCAACGGGCATCTTTCGATGGCCCGAGCTTCCTCGTTGGTCAGGCTCTCGACGTGTAGCAGAGCCACATGAGTGGCGATGCCCGCGCCTTCTACCTTTGCCATCGCCACCACTGTCCGCTGATTGACGCGGTCAACTTCCCTCACCAGGGACATTGGCGGGCGCCGTGAACCGAACAGATCCGGTGACAGGCTGAAGCCGATGCGACGAGCTAACTCTGAGCTCATGCGTTCTCCTTCCTCTAACAAGCTGGTCGACTTGATCAGCTGAAGGGAGGTTGGAGTCAGGGGCCTTCGAGAGCCAATGACGGACTCGTAAACGCGCGATTTCGCGCGAACGTCAAGTAGCGGTCTGCTGGTGGCTCTTCGACTCGACAATGAACATCATTTCCTTGGGCAAGGAACCTTGTTGCCACCGAAGCCACCAATCCTCACTCACGGTGCTTCGGTAGACCTTGGCGGTACTAATCGACGGGATCAGTTCCAGATCCGGGAAGGCCCTCTGATTCGCCACTACTTCCACCGCCGCCCGAGTGACCTTCGTCCTGTCATCCATGTTCATGCTCACTCGTCCACGACTTGAGCCGCCTTCTCGAAGCGATCGCCACAGACCCGGCCACCGATAGCTGGCTGTCCAGCGAACAACCTCATGGGGCTCGACGCCATGAAATTGGACACCCATACGGAACTGTCGTCCCTCCGGATTCAGGTTTAGGAGATGGAGAAACGTCGGTACGACGCTCGTCTGCGAATCGTTGACCAAGCGATGACATTCGACTCGAAACTCCCGAGCCGGCAAGTCCTCGAGCTCGAATCCGGCCTTTCCTAACTGGCCTGGACCAAAGGTTGCCATGCGCAGGCCCTCGGGTCCGGCCCGCGTCCGCCTGACTTCGAATGCCAGATCGTCATCGTCGGCGGTGCCGATTCGATACCGCCAAATGACTGTTTCTTCTTCCCTGCCGGCATCGAGGACCGACATGCCGCCTAACGCTTGAACGATCGCGATGGTTGAGAGGCCAGAAGGACGCCGTTCCCAGGCGTCCAGCACAAGCCGCCGTTCGATCTGCGTGAACAAAAGCTCAGTACTCAGCGACCATCCCGAATCCGGCACGCCATATCTCTCCACCGGCGAGGTAGAGGCAGTAAAACCAAGGGCGTTGCAGACACTCGCGCCCGACCCCGTCCACCGGTTTCTACTCCTTAGATTCTGGTAGTTGCGGGTTCGCGCTGTGTGTCAGTAGGGCCACAAAAGAGCGTCCCATGCTGACGGCTGTAGGTCAGTGCTCTCCGGCTGAACTAGCAGCTTGGTCTCGGGCTCATGGATCGACGACGATGCGTCCTTGCATCTCCGGATGAATCGCACAGAAATAGTCGAAGCTGCCGGCGGTGTCGAAGGTCGCCGAGCTGGTGGAGCCCGGATCCAGGATCCCGGTGTCGAATGAGTCGCTGGTCACGGTGTGCGGCACCGGGTCCTCGTTGGTCCAGGTGACCGTCGCGCCGACCGGGACTCGGAGTTCGCCGGGGCCGAAGGCGAAAGCGGAGATAGCCACTCCGGTGACCGACGCCTCTGATTCCACCGGTTCGATGGCTATTCCCCCGGGCAGGGGCGCCAGCTCGCCAGCGCCGCCGTGGACGGTGAAGAGGAATTCCATGCCGAGCTGGTCATGTTCGCCGTGGCCGTCCTCGACCGGACAGTCGATCTCATACGTTCCGGCGGCGAGGTCGACGACCAGCAAACCGGCCTCCCCGGGCATGACCTCCTCCCCGCGCCACTCGAGCCTGTCCCCGCCTGATCCCGGTGTGCGGATTCGTAGCGAGTGGGGAACGGTACCGAGGTTGCGGAAGCGGAAGGTGATGGTCCCCGGACGAGCCTCATGAGCGGATGGAACCAACGCCCACTCGCCTTGCGCGATGTCGATCCCGGGGGTACCAGTACCGGGGAGTTCGATTCCGGCGGTCCCTGCGGCGACGACCGCGGCGGGGGCCGCGGTCGTCGCATTGTCGGGGCTCGTCTCGGTCGGGGCAGCGGCGCTGGCTGTCGCCTCACTGTCGCCGACCTCGACGGTGCCTTCCATCTCGGGGTGCAGCTCGCAGAAGTAGGCATAGGTACCCGCTTCCGCGAATGTCGCCGCGAACGTTCCGCCCGGGTCAAGGATCTCGCTGCTCTGCGGCCCGGCGTCGCCGAACGAGACGGTGTGCGGGACGCTGTCGTTGTTACTCCATGTGACCGTGGAGCCCGGGGCCACGGCAACCGACGCCGGCGTGAAAGCGGTGTCTGCTATCTGCACCGTCGTCGCCTGCTGGGTTGGCGGATTAGCGGGAGTTGTATTGGTCGGATCCGAGCTGCAGCCGGCGATCAGCAAGCCGAGCGCCCCGACCAGCGACAGGATCCGGAAGTTCTTCAAGTGCTCCTCCTTGGTTGGCAGGGGAGAGCATCTCGAAGATCGGCTCAAGGAAGCCTTACCGAAAGGTCATCAAATCCTCAAGACTTAGCGACTGCGTGCCCGCACTCGATGTGTTAGCGCGCTGATGCGTCGTTGCGGCAAAGACGCCACCACGGAAAACACTGGGCGGCTGTCCGCCGCTGGGTGAAGCCCAGGCAAGAAAGTCGACCTCGACAAGTTGGCCCCGGTCGTTCTCAGTATCGCCAAGGAATTGGCAGCCAAGGAGCTAAAGCACCCGCGGTTTGGCCACTCCGCGACCATCCCCATCGGCACGCACAATCTCTCCATAGGCGAGGTATGGCCGTAAGACGCAGGGCGTTGCAAACGCTCGCGCTAAGCGTCACCGGTCTCGACCCCTTAGATTGCTCTTTTGCGGGTTCGCGCTGTGTATCAGTAGGGCCACCAAATCTGGCAAGGTCTTCTTGGAGCTCGCTTCCTGCCTACGCCGATCGAGCAATCAGGTACATCGCATGTGACCAGAGGAGCGGGCTGGCTACCGGCCCCCAACGTTCGACCCAAATCGGGTAGTACGACGGGGCGATCAAGTCGGTCGCAACCTGCTCGGGCAGCTGACCCTGCTTATCGGCCTGGTGCTCAATCCACGCAAGCAACGATTCCGCATCGGCTTTCCTGTCCAGGACTCGATAGTGCCATGCGAGCCAGGCCGTGAGTAGGACCCATTCACCCCCGCCGTAGTAGGTGTCCTTCGCGTATCGGTGGACACCGCCCTGACCAACCAAATCGTGCTCAATGCGGGCGACGGTTTTCAGCATGCGAGGATCGTCGGGTTCGACTACGTCATACGGTGTCGCCATCCCCACTAGGGAAGCATCGACATCTGTACGACCAATCGACTTCACGAAGGCTCCTTCGAAGACCGACTCTTGGTGCAGGCATTGTCGGATGCCTAGGAGCTCCTCCTCGTGGTCGCTCGAAGCAAGGCGCTCGTGTGCTCTCAGCCCAGCTTCGATCGCGGCCAACGTGTAGGGGTGGATCTGGCCGGGGAACTCCTCCCAGCAGTCGTAACAGGGGAACCGCCATAGCGCCTTCAGATAATCGGCGGTCAACTGGCTAGCCGCCTGCAACGACTCGCTCCAATTCGAGCTGCTCCGCTCTACGTGCTGGCCGACCGCCCAAAGCCAGGTACCAAATCCGTCAAGTTGAAAGTTGGGCCAATCGCCGCCGTCGGCGGGTTCGCCATTGAGCGCGTATCGAGTGTGCAGCAAGTCCCCCGGCGCTGGCCGGTTGCCGCTTCTTGCCTTGACCACTGCTCGCTCGACCAATTCCGCCCGGCTCACGATCGTCGCGGCTGCCCACTCGTGAAAGCGCTTAGCGCTGTCATGTTCACCGACTAGATCCATTGCATACGCGATGAATGCGCCGTCGCGGAACCACGAATAGTGATAGGTCGGAAACACCGGACACGCTGGATAGGCACCGGAGCTGGCCTGCGACTCCAAGATGATCCGGACGCTTCGGGATGCAAGATCGCTCACGCCGGCGACTCCCTGGCAAGCTCGCACAGGAGAAGACCCCAATACAAAAGGTTTGGCACCCGCAGCGCGGTGAACCCACCTTCCTGGCTGCACTCCACCATCTGTGGTTGCCCCAATGGCCCATCGGCATCGATCCACCATGCTCGAGATATCGAGACGTTGCCCCCGATGCGTACTGGTGCGTTCGCAATAGGTTTTGGGGAAGGGTGGTCGTGATCCCAGCGAGCCTCCGCCAGGTCACCGAGGTTGACCATGCTCACCAGCAACCATCTCGAAGTGCGGCGGAGAGTCGTCCAGACGCCTTCCAGACCCTCAACGAGGAAATCGCTGCTCGGGGCCGACTTCGGATAAAAAAGCAGGTCGCCGTATCGAACCGCCACATCCCAGTAGCGGCGCAGAGCGGTTGCCAGCTCAAGGCTTAGTGCCTGGTGTCTTGGAAAGTAGGGATCAGCCAGAAGGCGACCTCGCTCGCCGATCTCAATGCGAGAGCAACCGGATGCGAGGAGGACCGCATCTACCAGACGGACATTGGCGGGGTGGTCCGCCGGCACATAAATCGCCACCACCACCGGCTTGCCGAGAGAAGCCTCCTTGGCGCGGTTGGTTGTGACTAGGACTTCTCGGTAAGTGGGAGTGTCGGGCCAGAGCTCGACGTAATAGAAGTCCTCCCTACTGGCGGCTAGCGCTTCCATCGGCCAATTCTTGACGGCGTTGAGCGTCACCGTCGAACTGGGTAGGCGGCCCTTGAACTCTTCGATGAAGCCGCGGAAGGCGGATGGCAGGTCGATCTCGGCTCCCGTCGCGTCGAAGGCTTGACGTGGCTCGCCGTATTGATCGAGGTGAATTCCATCGAAGCCCAGCTCGGTGATTGCGCGCTCGCACTGTTGGAGCAGGTGCTCTGCCCATGGTCGCCCGGGGGTTGGGTCCATGTAGCCCAGGAAACCTTCGAACTCGAGCGGGTGACCGTTCTCGTCGTATAGCGCCCACTTTGTGTGGGCACGCTGGAAGTGAAGCGATGCGGCATAGATCACGGCATAAGCCATCGAGGCCATGCCGCGGTCGGCGGCTTCCTTCACCAAGCCACGCACGGTGCCGAGCGACAGAGGCCTTCCCAGAGGGTCTTCGTAGCGGTCCTGGGGGGCGACGAGCTGGTCGTGGCGAAACTGCCAGTCGTAGAACTGAAGAGCATTGATGTGGAACGGGAGAAGCGAATCGAGTGTCTCCACCGCCCGATCTTCCGCGTCGAAATCGGTGACGAATCCGTAGCGGGGTCGGTCGGTCCACCGCGCGAGAACGTCGAAGGCAGTTGACGTCTCCATTCGAGGCAGGTCCTCCGGGCCCCACACCTCCACGTCGACTCCATAACCGCGCGGGGTCTCTGGCGGAGGAGCCCACTCGAGCACCACGGAGCCATCGACCCCTATATCACCCTCGAGAACCGCCAGAGCGGTGGTGATGTGGGAAAACGATGCTCGGACCCGTCCACCTGCGCGGCTAGGGACGGAGACACGAATGCGTGTCGGCTCTCCCGGAGAGTAGGTGCCTCGGTCTGGCGAAGCTTCTAGATCACTCATCCCTTGAGACCGGTGGTTGAGATTCCCCGGACGAAATAGCGCTGGAATACGGCAAAGACCAGTACAACCGGAACCAGAGCCACGATTGAGGCCGCGAACACCTGGCCCCACTGCGTGAGGTGCTGAGACTGAAACAGCGCGATGCCAATGGGAAGGGTTCGCCGCGCTGTCTCGCGAATCGCAACATGGGCCCAGGGAAACTCGTCCCAGGCGTAAAGGAAGGTGAAAATCGCCACTACCGCCAGACCGGGTCGAGACAACGGGAGGATCACGCGCCACATGATCGTCCACCTGCTGGCTCCGTCGATCAGGGCGGCTTCCTCTAGTTCGCGGGGAATGGACTCAAAGAATCCTCTGAGCAGAAAGGTCTGCATCGACACGTTCATGGCCACATAGACCACGACAAGCCCTAGCAACGAGTCGAGGAGATGCAGGCTCTTTGCCACGAGAAACTGAGGAATGATCAGCATGACCGGTGGCACCATCATCCCGATCAGGAGGAGGTAGAAGATCTTCTCCTTGCCTGGGAACTCGAGACGGGCGAAGGCGTAGGCCAACATCGACGAGAGAAAGAGGGTCAGGACGACTGCCGCGATAGCCACCACCATTGAGTTGAGGAAGTAGACACCGAAGAGGTCCTTGCCGAGCGCCTCGGAGTAATTGGCTGTTGTGACTTCCTCCGGGATGAGCTTGGGAGGGATGTCGAAGATGTACGCCTGAGGTTTGAGAGACGTGCTCACCATGAACCAGAAAGGCACAATCACAAATCCACTGCCCACCGCGAGCAACAGGTAGCTACCTGCCTTTCCCCGGCGGCGACTACTGCTGATCGATGCCGTCATAGCTCAACTCTTCGCCGCAATAGCCGGATCTGGACCAAACTCACCATGAAGACGAAGACCGCCAACAGGTAGCTGATCGCCGCGCCGTATCCGAAATCGAGCCGGGTGAACGTCGCCTCGTACATCAGCGTGAGGACGAAATGCGTGAGGTCGAGTGGGTTGCCGCCGTCGGTGATGAGCAGGTTGGAGATGTAGGCATTGAGCCCACCGATCACAAGAACCACCATTAGAAAAACCAACGTCGGCCGCAACAGAGGAAGGGTGATGTAGCGAAATCGGGAGAGCGGACTCGCCCCGTCAACGGAGGCAGCATCCGACAACTCCTGGGGGATCGCTTGCAGGCCCGCGAGGGCGATGATTGCTGTCCACCCGACGCCTTTCCAGATTCCGAGTAAGTGGATCGGAACAAAGGTCAGAATTGGATCCGCGAGCCACAGAACGTTCTTTTGTATTACGCCTAAAACATCTCTCAGCAACCAGTTCACGAGTCCCCCTTGGCCGACGAACATGTACTCGAACAGCAGGGTGACGATCACCCAAGGCGTGATCACGGGGAGGTAATAGAGAACGCGGAAAAGAGCCCTTCCCCGGATCGCCTGGTTAAGAAGCAATGCGACCCCCATTCCCAGGATGATCTGGCCGGGCACAGTCACCAGGGTGTACGCGACCGTGTTGACGACCGCCCGGCGAAATATCGGATCGCCCAGCGCTCGCGAGTAGTTGTCGAACCCGACGGGCTCCGAAAGAGTGGGATCGACGATGTTCCAGTCGAAAAGGCTGATACGCGCCGAATAGATCATCGGCCCGAAAAGGAACGTCAAGTAGACCGCGAAGCCGGGAAGAAGGAAGATTGCCGCACGCCAGAAGCGGCGAAACGGTTTCGAGGTTGTTCCCTCGAAAGGTCCGGTGCCCCGCCTCCGTTGATCAGAAGCGGGGCGAGCGAACCTTGCGGTCATTGAGCCAACAGGGCGTTGATCTCTTCGGCGGCCTGGTCGAGGGCTTCCTGGGGATTCTGCTCATCGCGCAGAATTCTTTGTAAGGCGTTATTGACGGCGTTGTCCATGTCAGACCACCTCGGATGAGGAACTCGAGCCTGGGCGGTTTCCAACTGTTCCATGAAGACGTCGAAGTATGCAGGCAACGCCGGATCGCCCGCAAGCCCGGACAAGGTGGGGATCACGCCGACTTCCGCCATCGTGCGCTGGCTTTCTTCGGACAGGAGGTGCGCAGCCCACAAGAGCGCGGCTTCCTGCTGATCAGTGTCGGCAAAAACGACGAGGTCCTCGCCCCCGACTACAGAGGAGGTTGATCCATCGGATCCAGTGGGTACAAGCGAGAAATTCACTTCGAAGTCGGGATAGGTGCCTTTATAGATGTCGATCATCCACGGCCCATCCGTGATCATGGCGTAGAGGCCCGTGGCGTGTCCATCGGATGTGCCGATTCCGCCACCGAGCAGATTCGGTGACAGACAACCCTGGTCATAGAGGTCGGACAGGAGTTGCATCGCAGCAACCGACTCCTCTCCGTTCACGAAACCAGAAGCAGTTGTGACACCCTCGTCGACAACTTGGCCACCCATCGAGTAGAAGATGGGTGCTGGAGCCCAGAAATAGGTTCCGCCCAAGGCATAGCCATACTGTTGCTCGCCCGAGGACAGTTGGCACGCCACGTCCGCCAATTCCTCCACCGTCTCGGGAGGACCGGCAACACCGGCGCTGTCGAACAGCTCGCGGTTCCAGAGCAGCACCTGCGTGTTGGTGTTCTGCGGCAACCCGTAGTAGTGACCTTGCCACTGGTTCGTGGCTAATGGGCCGGGGAAAACGCTCGCCGCGATCTCATCGAACCCCGGCAGCGTTCCGTCGAGTTGGAGCAACGCACCCATCTCGGCAAACTCAGGCACCCAGATGATGTCCAGCCTGGCGGTATCCGGTGCCTCTCCCCCGGCTATCGAAGTGAGCAATGCCGCTTTGAAGTCGTCATACGCATAGCGCGTCGTCTCGACGGCGACGCCGGGATTAGCAGCTTCGAAGGCGGCTACAACTTGCTCCAGTTGAGCGGTTTCCGGGTCACTCATGGTATGCCAGTAACTGATTGTCACGGGTTCTGGGGTGGCCGTGGTCGCCGGTGCCGCGGTGGTCGCGGGTGGTGCCGTTGTGGTTGCGATGGCGGCAGCCGTTGTGGTGGTGTCGGCCGCTTGCCCGCAAGCCGACGCCAGGATTGCCAACGCTGCCATTACCACTAGCAATGGCGGTCTTTTCATCGTCCATCCTCCTCTTGTGTGTTGCGACGTATTGCTTTCGGTGTTTTCCTCATGAGACGTTCCGCTTTGACCAGCGCAGATCGGCTTGCACGCGGGTTGGCAACTCGAAAAGCTCACCCAGGACGAGGCTGGCCGCCCCCCTGGCCCACGCAGCGTCGGGAAGCGGTTCAACCACAAGCTGATAGGTCCCCTGAAGCCCGTCAAACACCCGGGCCGCGAGTTCCTCCCGCATGGGTTCGAGAAGTGAATTTCCTGCCCGAATGCCTTCCCCCGACAGGATCACCAACGATGGTGCGAGTAGGTTCACCACGTTGGCGAGAGCGCGGCCGAGCATTGTTCCCGCTGCCGTCAACAGTGGGCGGAGAGCCGGGGTTTCGGGAATGAGTGCGTAGAACTCCTCCGCGTCTACCGGACTGTTCTTGCTGCCAAGCAAATCTCGGGCCGCGGCGATGAGTGACGGCTCGGAGACCGTGGCTTCGAGGCATCCGGTCTTGCCGCACGTACAGGGGCGGTCGCTGTTGTCGACAATTGTGTGGCCAAACTCGCCGGCTCCACCTCTGGCACCTTGGTGGAGACGACTATCGGCAACGATTCCGAGGCCAACTCCTCGCCCCAGGGTCACAAGCACAAAGTCTGAGACGTCGTGGCCTACGCCGAACCAACGCTCAGCCAGCGCCAATGTGTTGACGTCGTTTTCCACCAGGACCGAGATCCCAAGGGCTCGGGACGCGAGCTCGGCGATAGGAACGTCGTGCCAGCCGAGGAATGGCGAGTAGCGGCATATTCCGGCACGGCCATCAATCACGCCCGCCAGGCCAATCCCGACACCAAGGATCTTGGATCGGACAGTCGCCGTCCGATCGATGAGCAAATCAACTAGATGAGATATCGACCTGACCACTGAGGCTGGGTCCATGCGGTCGATGGGCACATCCGCCTCAGCCACGGCATTCCCCTCGAGATCAGTCACAGCCCCGACGATGTGGGTCTCCATCACCTTCACCCCGATCGCGAAGTAGGAACGAGGCACTAGATGGACAAGAGTGCCGGGTCGACCTCCAGTGGAGGGTGCCTGGGCTCCCTCGTCAACCAACCCGTTTGCCATTAACTCTGCGGTGATTGTTCCAACGGTCACCTGGGTTAAGCCCGTTGCTCTGGCGATCGCTGCCCGGCTAATCGGACCGTCGAGACGGATCAGTTGAAGGACGAGGGCTCGGTTAATCGCTCGGATCAGCTGTCGGTCGGCGGGGTTCGGCACATAGTTAAGTTAATTACTTTAGAAAGTACCGTCAATTCGCTGGGGAGTCACTGCGTCCACGTTGCGCTGCCGGGTGCACAACCATCACGCGGCGGGTCGATAACTCAGACGCCCTTTGATGAAAACGACGACGGCCAAGGCGGCGAGGATGGGCAATCCCACTAAGACGACAAATTGGACGTCTTCCCCCACCGGTAGAAATGCCTCTGAAAACTCGCTATGGGTGGTCGCGTTGTACGCCGAATGAAACAGCCCGATCAACAAAACACTCCTATGACTGTTGTTGTAAAGCCAGGCGACGATGATTCGGCTAGCAAACTGGGGCAAGAAGAGAACCCCGAGAAACACCAGCCCCTCAACTACCGAGCCGCCTTCGACGATGAAGCCCGGCAGATGACCAAGCGCAAACGGAACGGAAACGATGGCTGCCGCCTTCATCGGAGCATGGCGATCCTGAATTCTGTCGAGCATGAACCCGGTCCACCCAATTTCTTCGAAGCAGTTTGAGGAAGATGAAGGCAAACGCCAGGCTCGGCAGAATGAGCGAGAAGAACTGCGGCCAATTATCAGCAGCCGCTGCCAGTGGCGCCCTGCCTGACAACGCCGCGGCCAAGAGAATCGTGAGGATCGTCGGTCCCAGGAGAGCCACGAGATACCAGCCGACACCAACACGCCATCTGCCGCTCCGCTGAGCCAGGTCGCGCACACCAGGGGCGCCGCGCAAAGCCGCCAGCACCAGGAAGGCCGGCACCGCGCTGCCGAGGAAATGAGCTAGCAAGTCGTAGGGTGCCTGGCCATACGGAAGAAGGTCCCTGCTGGTTAACGCCGGAACCAACGCCGTCGCCCCGGTGATCGCGTATGACATGATCAAGAAGGCCGCCACGGGATGTGTGGAGATCCACGATCTGGGAACCGAGTACCAGGGCCTCCTTCGAGCGATGGGATCGGACATTGTCTGCGTTAGCGACACCGCGCGGAGCCGGAATCGGCCGCGACCCCGTCCAGCGTGAGAAAGCGCCAGTCATAGGCATCCGCGCGAAGCGTTAGTTCGAGCACGCCGAAGGCGTCGTCGATGATCAATTCGCTGTTCGGCGCCACCGCCTCGGTCTCGTAGTGGGAATAACCGCCGGTGCCGGCGGTGAAGTGCCGAATGCCGTTCGGGCCGGGGGTCGCATCCGGGAGGAGGGGGGCGAAGCGCTCGTAGAGATGGTCGTGTCCAGCCAGCAGCACGTCTGCTCCGGTGTCGTACAGAGCTCCCCAGAGAGGGGCCATCGGCTCGTAATCGCCGTGCGGGCCCGAGCTGAAACGCGGGTGATGCCCATAAGCGACGGTGCAGCCGGCACCCGAGGCGGCGAGGTCGGCGACGAGCCAGGTGTGCTGAACGCTGCCCGCATCGCAGCCGAAAACATTGCAGTTGGTGTTGAGCACGACGACGTGCCATGCACCAAGTTCGTACGAGTACCACCCCTCTCCAGCGACGCCGGCTCGGTCGCCGAAGTAAGCGAAGTAGGCTTCGCCGTCATCGGCGCGGATGTCATGGTTGCCAATCGCAGGCCGGGTCCGCTCGAGCAGCCCTCCCCAAGCCGGTCCATAGCATTCGGCGTACGCTTCGGCCGTTCCCGACGGATAGACGTGATCCCCAAGCGTCGCGATCGTTCCGCTCAAGCCGGAAGCGAGCGCAGCCGTGGCCGAGTCGGTTTCGTTATCGCAGGATGCGATGTCGCCAACGGCAATAAGCGTCTCTCCGGTGCCGGGCTCCGTCGTCACGATCGTCTCGTTGGGCCCGATCGGGCCGGTGGGCTCGGGCCTCGACGAACTAGTCGACACCGATGGTTGGCTGCATGCCGCGAGGACCAGAGCCAGGGCAAGCGGCCAAATCGAACCACTTGGCCGCCGGCTCACTGCCCCTCGGTGCCGCGTTTGTAGTTGCCGGTCACCCGAGCCATGAACTGTTGGGGATCCTCGGTCGCCACTCTCTTGAGGAACTTCGCCGCGGCGGCGCCACGCAAGACCGCTACCTCGCGACCCTCCCGTTCGATTGAGACCTCACCCGACTTGCGCACTCGATAGAAGAAGCCGAGCTCCATCACCTCTAGTTTGGTCGAGATGACGACCGAAAAAAGCATGCGTGAGCGGATGCTCGCCGGCGAGTTGTACATCGCCGATGACCCCGAACTCGCCCGCGAACTCGAGCGAGCGCAATCACTGCTCCAACGTTTCAACGAGGCGTACGCAGCCGATGTCCGACGGGCCATCCTCACTGATCTGCTCGGTGCCTTTGGGGAGGGCAGCGGGATCCGATCACCGTTCTACTGCGACTATGGGTATCAGACTTCCTTCGGAGCGAGGAGCTTTGCCAACTACGGGCTGGTGTGCCTCGACGTGGCGAAGATCACCATCGGCAACGATGTCCAGATCGGTCCCAACGTCCAACTGCTCACCGCCACCCATCCCGTCGATCCGGGGCCTCGTCGGGAGAAGTGGGAGTCGGCGCTGCCGATCGTGATCGGTGACAATGTCTGGCTGGGCGGAGGCGTCATCGTTTGTCCCGGGGTCACGATCGGTGAGAACACCGTCGTTGGCGCAGGAGCAGTGGTCACTCGGGATCTCCCCCGCGACGTCGTCGCCGTTGGAAACCCCGCCCGAGTGGTCAGACCTCTAGCGCCGTGAGCCGTAACGCTGTAGGAACGACCCATGGGTACGGTCCGCCAGGTCGATGACTCTCAGACAGCGCGTTCTGGTCGCAGCGATGGCCGTGGCCGGCGGGATTCTCGCGGTGTTCCAGCTCTGGCTCGTGGTCAGCTCCTGGAATAGCGAGATCGCCAACACCTACTACTTTCGCCCCGCCGCCCTGCTCCAGGGGCTGTCGGGAGTTATATATCTCGCAGTTGGTTTGTTGATCGTCCGCGTCCGCCCGCAGATCAACATCGGCTGGCTGGTCGCCATCATCGGAGTGGGGATTCTCCTCTATCAGACGGCGGCCGAATACGCCGTCCGCGGGCTGCTGATGGACCCAGGCTCGCTCCCGGCGGCCGGCGAGGTCGGAGTCCTCTCCCAGACCGTGTGGATCGTGCCCTTCTCGTTCATCCCGATCCTCTTCTTGGTCTATCCGACAGGGCGGCTGCTCTCTCGGCGGTGGGTACCGATTGTCCTCGTCGACGTTCTCGCCGTCACCACCGTTGTGATGGCTGGAACCGTCGCGATGTGGCACGTCCGCAACGATGGTGCTGCGATCCTCAACGAGGCGGCCCCTTCTCCCACGATCGACCTGATCCTGAACATCGGGATCTTCGGCATCCTCATCCCGCTTCTCTTGTCGGTGGGGTCGCTCGTGATCAGATGGCGGCGCGGCACCGAGACCGTGCGACTCCAGGTCAAATGGCTCTTGTTGACCGGCTTCTTCTTCGCCGCCCAGGGCCTTCTGATCATGGTGGACATCGATGAGGGTGGGGGCATCGTGGGCGAGGTCCTGTTGCTGACCGCGCTCGTGGCCCTGCCGACGTCGGTGGGTATCGCCGTCACTCGATACCGGCTCTATGAGATCGACCGGATCATCGGCCGGACCGTCACCTATGGGCTCTTGACGGTGTTGTCGGTCGGGGCCTATCTCGGTTTGGTATTTCTGATCCGCTCATTCCTCCCGATCGAAGGTCAGCTGCCGGTAGCCATCTCCACCCTGGCGATCGCCGCTCTGTTCAACCCGCTCCGGCGCCGCGTCCAACGCCTCGTCGACCGCCGCTTCAACCGGGCGCGCTACAACGCCGAGCTCGCCCTGACCGATTTCGGCGAGAGGCTCCGCTCCCAAGGCGACCTGGTCTCGTTGGGAGATGAGATCGCGGAAGTGGTCGAGCGAACAATGCAGCCCACGTCGCTTGCCATCTGGGTTCGCTAAAGAACTGCCCGAAGAAACTGCTGGGTTTGAGCGTGTTGGGGGTTGCCGATCACGTCCTTCGGCGGACCCATCTCAACAATATTCCCCTCGTGCAAGAAAGCCATGGTCGTACCAACCTCGCGGGCGAAGCCCATCTCATGGGTGACGACGATCATCGTCATGTGCGTCTTGGTGGCGAGGTTGCGCATCACGTTTAGTACCTCGGAGATCAGCTCGGGGTCGAGAGCCGAGGTGGGCTCATCGAACAACATCACCTCTGGTTCCATCGCAAGCGCCCGGGCGATGGCCACTCGTTGCTTCTGACCACCCGACAACCGGATCGGATGCTCATTGGCTTTCTGGGCCAGACCCACCTGGGCCAAGAGTTCGCGCCCCTTCGCCTCGGCCTCAGCCTTGTCCATTCCTTTGACCGTGATCGGAGCCTCGGTCACATTCTGCAAAGCGGTGAGATGCGGAAACAGATTGAACTCCTGGAACACCATCCCCGCCTTGATCCGCAATCGGCGAATCGCGTCGCGTTGCCGACGGGTGCGAACCCCGCCCTGCAGCGCGATGCCGCCCACTTCGACCGTGCCAGAGGTGGGATCCTCAAGGAAATTGATGCAGCGCAGCATCGTGCTCTTTCCCGAACCTGACCTTCCGCACACGACCACCACCTCGCCGCGATTGACCTCCAGGTCGATCCCCTTCAGGACGTCGAGCCCGCCATAGGTTTTCCACAAACCTCTAAGACTGACAACTGACTTACTCACGCCGGTTCCTCCAGCGGCGTCACGACCCCGGGTTGGCTGGTGATGCGAACAAACCCCGCCGAGAGCCTTCTCTCGAGCTTCGTTTGGAAGAACTGGAAAACCGAGGTCAAGATCCAGTAGAGGATGGCCGCTACGACGAAGGCTTCTAGCGGGCGAAAATCGGCCCGCCCGACTAGCTGGGCGCGCCGAAAGATCTCCATCTGGGAGATCACCGACCCCAACAGAGATATCAACGCCGAGTCCTTCATCATGGCGATGAACTCGTTGCCCGTCGGAGGAATTACGACTCGAATCGCCTGCGGCAGGACGATGCGGCGCATCCGCTGCCGGTAGTTCATTCCCAGCGCTTCGGCAGCCTCGCTCTGTCCTTGGCCGACCGAGAGAATCCCGGCGCGGAAGATCTCGGTCATGTAGGCGCCATAGTTGAGGCCGAGAGCGATCACGCCGGCTTGCAGCGCAGTGAGGGTCAGCGAGTCGCGCAAACCCGGCAAGCCTTCAGGGGCCAGCTCGGGCAGCGCCAGGAAAATGAGAAACATCTGCACGATGAGTGGCGTGCCGCGGAAGAAAGACGCGTAGAAGCTCGATAGCCCTTGAGCGACCGCGTTGCTTGAGAGCCGGCCGAGGGCACCCAGCAACGCCAGCAGAACGGCGAGGATGATCGCCAAACCACAGATCACGATCGTCCAAGGCAAGCCTCGGGCGATGAAGAAGAATTGGTCGAGCATCCACGGTATGTCGAAGCCAGCTAGAGCAAAAAGCACACCAACGACAAGCGCGATCCCCGTCCACACCGCAACGAGTTTCCAACGGAACGGCACCCGCGCGCTCGCGAGCTCGAAGCGCTCGCGCCGATTGCCGGGAGCGAGGGGGGCGGGTGTCTCCAACCCCCTCTCGCTCATGACGCTTTTGTGGTCAGATCGAGACCGAACCATTCGTTCGAAAGATTGGACAGAGTCCCGTCGGCATGCATCTCTTCGATGATCTCCGAAACCGTCGACACGAAGCTGCCGGTCGCCATTGATGAACTCTTGTCACTAGCCGCCGCCAGCGGCTCATAGAACAGCGGATCACCAACGATCTTGATCGGAAGGCCGCTATCGATGGCGGCCTGCAAGGTGGTGAGAGATGACATGGCCGCATCCACTCGCCCCTGCACCAACTGTTCGATGGCCGTCGTGTCGGTGTCGGTGGTGACGATTTCGGCGTCATCGACGACGAAGTCGAATGACTCGCCCGGGATCTCGAGATTGCCCTGGAGATAGAAGTCATATGTGCAGGCTCCGCAAACTGCAATCGTCTTGCCGTCGAGGTCGGTAGCGAGGTCGTTGACGGAGCTGTCGTCGGCCAGCACGGCGATCACCGCCGGGGTGTAGTAGTAGGGGGTGCTGAAGTCCAGCACTTCCTCTCGTTCCGGCGTGACGGTCATCGAGCCAACTGATAGGTCCCAGCGTCCGTTCCAGTTACCGGCGATAATGGTCTCCCAGGCCGGTGCCTCCCATGCCACCTCAACTCCCATCCGGTTGGCGATCTCGGTCGCGACGTCGATGTCGAAGCCTTCGTACTCGCCGGTCGATTCATTTAGGGAAGATTGCGGCGGGTAGGCCGGATCAGTCGAAACCGTCAGCACGCCTTCCTCCCTGATCGAAACCAACAAGTTCTCAGCCGAGCCCCCCCCGCCGCAGGCGACCAGCAACCAGACCGCCACGAAGCCCAACAGGTGTCGTTTACGCATCTCGTCTCCTCCGTCAGATTCTCTGTGAACCGCCGCCGATCATAGGATCGGGGTTCCCTTTCGGCTTGGCGGTCGAGCCAGTTTGATTCGGTCGGTCTCAAAGGCGGATCGTCATTTTGCGCTCTTGGTGCGAGAATGCGCGCCATGAGCGCGGTGCTGGAATTAGTCGAGCTGGGAATGCCGTGGATCGGGCTCGACCCTTTCATTTTCACGGTTCATCACGTCGACCATTACCCGGCCGGCAACGACATCCAAGGCCCGGCGGCTCCGCTGGTCGGACGGATGCTCGGCTCCGACTTTTCCTACCGCGATGGCTGGAGCATGTATCACGGCAAACGAGTTCCCGGCTTCCCTCAGCATCCGCATCGCGGATTCGAAACCGTGACGGTTGTCAGAAAAGGATTCATCGATCACTCGGACTCACTTGGTGCCACGGCCCGGTTTGGCCGCGGGGACACGCAGTGGCTCACCGCCGGCGGCGGGATCCAACACTCCGAGATGTTCCCGTTGGTTTCGACGACTGGGCCTAACGAGCTCGAGCTGTTCCAGATCTGGCTGAATCTGCCTCCGCGTTCGAAGATGGTGCCGCCCTATTTCCGAATGTTGTGGTCCGAGGAGATCCCAACGATTGTCGCCGGCGGCGGCCAGGCCACGATCGACGTCATCGCCGGCCACCTTGCCGGGCATCGCGCCCCGTCTCCCCCGCCGGATTCATGGGCCTCGCAAACGGCAACCGACTTTGGCATCTGGTTGATCCGGATCGCTCCCGACGGAGCTTGGACCTTGCCGGGAGCACCCTCCGGAATCAATCGCATGTTGCATTTCTTTGATGGTGACGAGGTCGACGTCGCCGGCACCCGCCTCGGGAAGGACACCGGCGTTCGCTTGCGTGACGAGGCTGACGCTCCGATTCGCAATCACGGCGGTCCGGCCGAGTTCCTGTTGTTGCAAGGCCGGCCCATCGGCGCGCCCGTCTTCCAGATGGGTCCTTTCGTCATGAACACGCCCGAAGAGATTTCCCAGGCGATGATCGATTATCGGACCACGGCCTTTGGCGGCTGGGCCTGGCCGACGATCGAGCCCGTCCACGATCGCACCCAGGGACGCTTCGCCATCCATGCAGACGGCCGGGTCGAGCACCGCGACCTCACGGAGGCGGAGGTGAACGCTTAGGCCGCTGTCGCTGGGCGACACGGACCAAAGCCGACTGCCACCCTGCATCGAAGACCGCGCCGGGCGTATCGAGGTCGAGCACCACCGGAGCGTGATCGGATGGCGTCGGCGGGCCTTTCCTCGCCTCCCGATCGATTTCCGACCAGACGATTCGATCGGAAATCGATTCCGTCACATAGAGCAGGTCGATCCTCATCCCGTAATTCTTGTGAAACATCCCGGCTCGGTAGTCCCACCACGAGAAACGACCGGTCTCCGGTTGGACCTGACGAAAACCGTCCACCAAACCCCAAGCGCGGAGACGGGCGAGCTCGGCGCGTTCGGGTTCCGAAACATGGGTGCCACCGTGGGCAGCGGCGGGGTCCCACACGTCCTCATCGGCCGGGGTGATATTGAAGTCGCCGGCGAGCACGAGGTCATCCGAGGGCGAGGCGCTCTCCGCCAGCCAGTGCCGTAACCGCTCAAACCAGGCGAGCTTGCCTTCGTAGAACGGGGTTCCTACTACCCGGCCATTGGGCGCATACACCGTGACGAATCGGATTCCTTCGCAGACGACCGCGAGCATGCGCGCCTCGTCGAACGGGTCGAAGTCGTCCTCTGCGCCAGCTCGGCGGCTGTCCCGCACGGGGCCGTTCCCGAAGTTGCTGACGATCGACCCGGCGCCGACCCGGCTGGCGATGGCGACCCCGTTCCAGCGCCCTTCGCCGTGATGGATGAGGTCGTAGCCGGCGGCGCGGAAAGGCAGCTCGGGCACCTGCTCATCGGACAACTTGGTCTCCTGCAGGAGGAAGATGTCCGGTTCAGCCCTGGCGATCCACTTCTCGACCGCGGGGAGACGAGCCTTTAGCGAGTTGACGTTCCACGTGGCGATCCGCATCAAGCCCGAACCTAATCGCCTCTCGGTTGAGATCACGCTGGCATAGACTCCAAGGTGTGAAGAAATCCTTGCCTGTCTTCATCGCCATCGGCGCTGTCTCAGCGATTTTCGCCACCCTGCTTCAAAAGCGGTTAGAAGCCGCAAAGCCCGCGGAGACGTGGGAACCCGTCAGCTTCGGCTAGATGCGGGTCCTGGTCCTCGCCGATCACGATCACGACCTCCGAGTCGCGCACATCCTCAACTCCGAGGCCGGAGTCGAACGAGTCGCCTATCTGGGAGAGGCGCGCTCCACCGTCGTTGAGCGCGTCGACTCGGCCAACGGCTTCGATCTGGTTGTGGGACATGGGGCCAAGTCATTCGAGGTTGCCACCGAGGTAGGTGCGGCAGTTATCACAGCTGCCGAGGTTGACATGAGCCCGGTGCCCGCGGTGGTGGGGGCGTCGCTTCGCGGGTTGGGGCTGGCAATGGCGGCGCGCTTGGAGTCGACCGGGGTCAGGGTTGATCGGGTGGCGACGGCCCAACCCAATGGTGCGAGCTCGGCAGGCTCGGAGAAGGTCTCTTTCCCCCGCCCTGTCGGACGTATCGACGGCGTGCAGTTGGTGGACCACCCGGTGCGAGTCGTTGAGTCCAGCTCGCAAACGCCGTGGGCAGCGGTGATGGTGGAGGCGGGAAACACCGGCCAAGCCGTCGTCGACGACTATCGCTTCCTGGAAGCGGTCGCCCTGGCTGCCGCGATCGCGCTAGTCCCGCCAGCAGGGATCGTCCGGGTCTGGGATTCGCCGCAGACCTATCTCGCCCGCGCCGAGGCGATGGGTTTGGTAGCGGCCGAACGGACCTAATCGTCCATTCTCTGGGCTGCTGTCCGTGTTGTACACGGCTGCGAACCCAGGGTTCGCAAAAAGCTAGGTGCGGACTTCCTCGGTGGGCTCGTCGGCGGGAACTGAAACTACGGCGCCGTTCGGAGGAATGGGAGCGAAGCGGCGCGCTGGGGCCTGGGCCACACTGAGGGGCGTCAGCGACTCTTCCAGCACGACGACTTCGACCCCGCCGACCACATCGGTGACCAGGTTGTACATCACCGCGGTGAGCGTCATCAGGCCGGTGGTCAGCACTGCCCACACCACCGAACCAAACACGGCCGCCCGCAAGAAGCGCTCGCTATTCGCAAACGGGTTCTCGCCCTCGTCGAGCAAGGTGATCCTGACGAGGATGTCAGTGATCCGTTCAGGGATGCCGGCGGCGGTCAGGATGGACCAGAACATCACCAAGCCGAGGACGAGTCCCAAACCCAGCACCACATTGAGCAGCGCCGAGACCTTGAGGACCGTCCACGGGTCGATCTTGCGGATGATGCGGCGAACACGCCGGACCGTGGTCATGAAGTGATGTCAGTTTACCGGCGGTAACTGGCCTAAATCGTCCTCTTCGAGGGGGACGACACTGAAAGCAGCGAGCTGCGAGCCGGGATCGAGCTTCATCGCCTTCACGCCAGTGGAGTCGCGTTGCTGGCGGCTGATCTGATCGGCGGGGATGCGCGTCGCCGTCCCCCGGGACGAAATCAGAAACACTTCCGTGCCTTTGGCGACCCCGAGCGCGCCGACCAGCGAGCCGCGGGCTTTGGTCAGCTTGATTGCCTTCACTCCGATCCCGCCTCGTCCCTGGCGAGGGAATTGCGCAATCGGCGTGCGCTTGCCATAGCCGTTGGAAGTGAGGAGCAAGACCTCCTCGCCGTCGGCGGACGATTTTGCCGCCACGACCTCATCGCCGGCTCGCAGGCGAATACCCCTCACGCCCTGGGTCGCCCGGCCCATTGGCCGGAGGTCAGCTTCGGGGAAGCGAATGCCCTGGCCGTTGGCCGTGAAGATCAACACGTCGTTCTCGCCGCCGGTGGTCCGCACCGACACCACTTCGTCGCCGTCGTTCAGCTTGATCGCGACCAGAGTCTGGTTGCGGCTGTCGTAGTCGCCGAAGGGGGTCTTCTTAGCGGTGCCGAGCTTGGTGACGGTCACCAAGAAACGGGCGGTCTCGTAGTCACGAGTGTCGATGATGGCCTCAATCCGCTCCTGGGGGGCGAGTGGCAGGACGGCCTGGGCGAGAACGCCTTTTGAGGTTCTCGCCTGGCGCGGAATCTCGTGCGCCTTCGCCCGATGGACTAGGCCTTTGTTGGTGAAGAACAGCAAGTAGGCGTGGGCGGTGGTGTGGACCAGATGCGTCACCACATCGTCCTTCGCCACCTCGGCGGCCTTGACTCCGCGCCCTCCCCGGCCCTGGGTCCGATAGGTGTTGGCCGGGACCGACTTGACGTATCCGGAAGCGGAAACGGTGACGATCAGCTCGTCGTCGGCGATCAAATCCTCGAGGGACATCTCGCCTTCGTCGGGGATGATGACGCTCCGCCGCGGGTTGGCCGACTTCTCCTTGATCTCGGTCAGGTCCTCGCGGATGATGGTTCGGCGTCGGGCCGGGTCGGCCAGGATCGCCTTCAGATCGGTTATCAATTCGATCAGCGTCGCGAGCTCTTCACGGAGCTTTTCGACCTCGAGCGCGGTCAGGCGGCGCAACGGCATGTCAAGGATGGCGTTGGCCTGGATCTCGGACAGCTCGAACCGATCCATCAGGCGGGTCCGGGCGTTGGGAGTGTCGGTCGACGAACGGACAATCGCGACCACCTCGTCGATGTGGTCGACGGCCACGATGAGGCCGTCGAGGATGTGGGCCCGGGCCTCGGCGACCTCCAGCCGGTGTTGGGTCCGGCGCTCGATGACCTCCATTTGATGGTCGAGGTAGTAACCGACCATCCCGGCCAGGTTCAGGGTCCGCGGCACGCCATCGACGAGGGCAACCATGTTGACCCCAAAGCTCTCCTGCAACGGTGTCAGCTTGTAGAGCTGATTGAGGATCACCTGCGGCACTGCGTCCTTTTTCAGCTCGATCACGAGCCGAATCCCACGGCGATTGTCGGACTCGTTACGGACATCGGCGATCCCGTTGAGGCGCTTGTCGTCGACCAGGATTCGAATCTTCTCCATCACCCGCTCGATCGAGACCTGATAGGGCATCCTGGTGACGATCAGGGCAATGCGTCCTTTACGGATCTCCTGGGGCTCGGCCATTGCCCGCATCCGCACCGACCCTCGACCCGAAGCGAGATACTCCCGAATCCCACTGGTTCCCACCAGGTAACCGCCGGTGGGGAAGTCCGGCCCCTTGACAAACTGCATTAACTCTTCGGAGTCGGCCTCGGAATTCTCCAACTTGTGAAGACAGGCATCGACCATCTCGCCGAGATTGTGCGGCGGGATGTTGGTGGCCATCCCGACCGCGATCCCCTGGCTGCCGTTGACCAACAGGTTCGGGAATCGCGCGGGGAGGACCGTCGGCTCCTCGGATTCACCGTTGTAGTTCTCGGTGAAGTTGACGGTGCTTTCACCAATCCCCTCGAGCAGGCGCATAGCGAGATGGGTGAGCCGGCACTCGGTGTAGCGGTCGGCACCGGGTGGATCATCGATCGTGCCGAAGTTGCCCTGGGGATCGATGAGCAGATGGCGCATCGAGAAGTCCTGGCCCATGCGGACGAGGGTGTCGTAGATGGCCTGGTTGCCATGGGGGTGATAGTTGCCCATCACCTCGCCCACCACCTTGGCACACTTGCGATGCGGGGTGGTGGGACCGATGTTGTTCTCGAACATCGAGTAGATGATTCGGCGCTGGACGGGTTTGAGACCGTCGCGGACATCGGGCAGGGCTCGGGAGACGATCACCGACATGGCATAGTCGACGAAGGACTGCTCGAGCTCCTGGTTGATGTCGATCGAAGTGAGTCCGCTCAGTCTTTCGTCATTTTGATCAGTCATCCAACGGGTCCTTAGATGTCGAGGAAGCGAACGTCTTTGGCGTTCTGCTGGATGAAGTGCTTGCGCTCGGCCACGTCGTCGCCCATGAGGATCGAGAACAACTGATCGGCTCGGACGGCATCCTCTACCTCCACCCGGAGCAGAGTGCGAGTTTCGGGGTCCATCGTGGTGACGCGCAGCTCCTCGGCGTCCATCTCGCCCAGTCCCTTGAAGCGAGCGGGCCGAACCTTGGGGTGGTCTTGGCGGAACGCGGCGAGAGCGGAGTCGTCCTTGAGATAGTGCACCTGCGATCCGACTTTCACCCGGTAGAGCGGAGGCTGGGCGATATACACGAATCCGCCTTCGATCAAGCCGCGCATATGGCGGAAGAGGAACGTCAGCAGCAGCGTCCGGATGTGAGACCCGTCGACATCGGCGTCGGCCAGAAGGATCACCTTGTGATAGCGGGCCTTGGCCAGATCGAACTCATCGCCGATCCCGGTGCCCACCGCGGTAATCAAATCGATGATCTCCGTGTTTTGGAGGGCTTTCGCCAGACGTGACTTCTCGACGTTGAGGATCTTCCCCCGAATCGGGAGCACTGCCTGGGTGTGCGAGTTACGCCCTTGTTTAGCGGGCCCCGCCGCGGACTTGCCCTCGACGATGAACAGCTCGGCCTCGTCGGGGTTGCGAGTCGAACAGTCGGCAAGTTTGTCAGGGAGCCCGCCCGACTCAAGGCCTGATTTGCGCCGGGTGAGGTCGCGGGCCTTGCGGGCCGCCTCCCTGGCCTTGGCGGCAGTGATGCACTTCTCGACGATTCGGCGGGCCTCGGTTGAGTAGCGCTCGAGCCATTCCGGCAGGTAACGGTTGAGGACCTTCTCGACATAGGAGCGGATCTCGGTGTTGCCGAGCTTGGTCTTGGTCTGCCCCTCGAATTGGGGGTTGCGAACTCGAAGCGAGAGAACTGCGGTAAGTCCCTCCCGGATGTCCTCACCCGTGAGGTTGTCGTCCTTCTCCTTGAGCAAGCCCTTCTGCCGGGCGAACGCATTGACAGCGTTGGTCATTGCCTTGCGGAAACCTTCTTCGTGGGTTCCCCCCTCATGGGTGTTGATGTTGTTCGCAAACGAAAGAATCGACTCGGTGTAGGTCCCGGTCCATTGCATCGCCAGCTCCAGCTCGGCTTCGTCTGAACGGTCGATCAGCTCGATCACGTGTGCATGGACCGGCTCCCGGTTGGCATTTAGGTGTTTGACGAAGTCGACCAAGCCGCCTTTGAAATGGAACAGGTCATCCCGCGGCTCCTCCCCTTCATCGGGCTCCCGTTCGTCGCGGAGGGAGATCTCCAAGCCGCGGTTGAGATATGCCAACTCGCGCAGGCGGGTGGCGATTGTGTCGTAGTCGAACTCGAGGGTGTCGGTGAAGACCTGGTTGTCGGGCCAGAAGTTGATCGTGGTTCCGGTGTTCTTCCTCCAGGGCCTCAACTTCTCGACCTTGGTGAGGGCCTTCCCCCGCTGGAAGGACTGCCCCCAGACAAACCCGTCGCGCCGGATCTCAGCCGAAAGGTGCGAAGAGAGCGCATTGACCACCGACACCCCGACGCCGTGGAGGCCACCCGACACCGTGTAGGCGCCCTCCTCGAACTTGCCCCCCGCATGCAGTGTGCTCAAGACGACAGTGAGCGCCGACTGGCGAGACTTGGGGTGCACGTCGACTGGGATGCCGCGCCCGTCGTCGATGACCCTGACCCCCCCGTCAGCGAGCAAGGAGACATCGATGCGGGTCGCGAAGCCCGCCATGGCCTCGTCGACCGAGTTGTCGACTACTTCCCAAACGAGGTGGTGAAGCCCCCGCGGTCCGGTCGAGCCGATGTACATGCTGGGACGCTTCCGCACCGCCTCGAGGCCCTCAAGGACCTTGATGTCGCGTGCGTCATATGAAGTGTTTCCGTTGCTCAAATCATCTCCTGGAAGCGCAAAACAGGCGGCGCGCAGGGCCTGGACGGGGGCCTGATTGCACGTGTGTAATTATAGCTTCTGGAGAGTGGAGTGAGAACCCTGTCGTAGCCGAGCGGTACCGTTGAGCACGTGCTTCTCAAGTGGCTGACGCTCAGCGGATTCCGCTCCTATAGCTCCCTCGAGTGGGCCCCGGACGAGGGCGTCAACATCCTCGTGGGCGACAATGGCGCCGGCAAGACGAACCTGCTCGAAGGCATCGGCTACCTCTCGACCCTGCGGTCGTTTCGGTCCGCTCCCGACGAGGCGTTGGTGGCCAATGGTGAGGACACAGCCGTCCTTAGGGGCGAAGCCGACGAGCTGTTGGAGGTCGAGATCCGCCGCCGCGGGGGTCGCCGGACGCGTGTCGCCAAGAAGCCGGTGGCGCGCTCAACTGACGTTCTTTCCGTGCTACGGGTCGTGACTTTTCTCCCTGAAGACCTCGACCTGATCAAAGGCGGGCCCGGCGGCCGGCGTGACTTCCTCGATGATGTGGCAAGCCAGCTTTGGCCCGCCGCGGCCCTAGACCAAGCCGAGTTCGACCGTTCGCTCCGACAACGGAACGCTTTCCTCAAGCACGGCGAGCGCGACATCGCGACCCTCGAAGTCTGGGACGCTCGCCTCGCCCAAGCCGCGGCGCGGGTCATGTCTCGACGAGCGCGAGCTGCCCAGATGCTCGAGCCGCCCCTCACCGAGCTGTACAGCCAGATCGCCGGTACGTCCTCCGAGGTTGGGTTCTCCTATCTATCGGAATGGGGAGGAAGCCTCGACCCCACCACCCCCGCGGCCGAGTGGTCAGCGGCCTTGCTCGCCGCTTTGGCCCACCGCCGCCGGGTCGACTTCGAGCTTCGCAGCACCGGTGCCGGTCCCCACCGCGACGAACCCGCCATCCTCCTGACGGGCGAAAGCTCGCGTTATCAGGCGAGCCAGGGAGAGCAGCGCACTCTCGCTTTGACCTTGCGGCTTGCCACCCATCGCACGGTGACCGAACAGGTCGGGCGAATGCCACTGCTCCTGCTCGACGATGTCTATTCAGAGCTCGACCACGCCCGCGCGAAGTCACTCACCGATGCTCTTCCGGCCGCCCAGACGTTTATCAGCACGACTCGGCCTGAGGAAGTCCCGCTGCACGGGCGCGCCTGGCAGGTGGGGCACGGGACAATCGCCCAATTGTCATGAAACAGCCAGAGCCTCTGGAGGTTGTGCTGCGCGATCTGCTCACGCGCCTCGGGCTCCCCGACCCTCACCTGGTCGAGACCCTGATCGCCGAGTGGGACGACATCGCCGGCGACCCTTGGGCGCGACGATCCCAGCCGGCCTATCTCCGTGACGGAGAGCTAGTGGTGAGCGTCGCCGAGCCGGCACTGGTGGCGATGTTGCGCTATGCCACCGGCGATCTCTTGCGCCGGCTTGACGCTCGGCTCGGAGAAGGACTGGTTTCCTCGATCCGAGTCACCGTCTCTCCCCCCGATGGGGGAGGCGGGGCTAGATCCTGACCGGCATCAGCAGGTAGACGAAGCCGTCGGATTCGCCGTTGTCGAGCACGGTGGCCTTTAGCGGGTCGATGATCTGAATCCGGATGTTGTCGCCATTGATCGCCGCCACCCCATCGCCGAGGTAGCGCGGGTTGAAAGCGATCGTGATCTCGTCGACCCCGACGAACTCGGCGTCGAGGTGCTCAACTTCGCCGCCCACGTCCTGGCGAGTGACGTTCACCTCCACTCCCCCGTTGCCGATCTTGAGCCGCACCGGGATATGGTCTTCGGCAACCAACGACACCCTTCCCAGCGCCTCCAAGACGTCCTCCTTTTTCATCGTCACCTGCGAGGGGTAGCTATCGGAGAACAGGGTCCGATACTTGGGGAACGAGCCCTCGATCAGGCGCAGCCGGAGCGACCCCCGCTCAGAGGTAAAGACGGCTTCTCTCGTCGCTATCCCCGCGCGGATCTTCTCCGCCCCGATCGTCCGACCCAGCTCTCGCAGACCGCGCGCCGGGACGAGGCCGGAACCGATGCTTCCCATCCCCGGTAGCTCGCGCACTCCAAGTCGATACGAATCAGTCGTGACGAGTCGTAGTCCCTCCTCGCTCGGCTCGAACAGCACACCGGTCAGGATCGGTCGAGCCGAATCCGACGACGCGGCAACGACAACCTGAGTCAGGCCATTAACTAGCTCCTCGCCATCTACCTCAACTCCGTCGACGGCGGACATGTCAAGGTTTGGGAAGTCGTCAAGAGTGAGGGTACGCAAGGTAAACCGGGGACCCTTGCCCAGGATCTCCACCTCCCCGCCGTTGACCGTGATGGTGACAACACCGGGAGGCATCTTTCGGACCGCCTCTGCCAGGAGGCGCCCAGGGATGACCGCCCGCCCATCTTCCATCACCTCGACTGGACCGGAGGTGGCAACGGTGACCTCCAGGTCGGTCCCCGTCACCGTTAAATTCCCAGCCGAGGCATCACAGAGCAACCCTTGCAGCACCGGTAGCGCCGACCGGGCGGCAACGGCACGGTTCGCTCGGCTAAAAAGATCGGCGAGGTCGTCTCGCTCGCCACGGATTTTCACAGGTGCGGGTTCCTCTCTTCTTCTGCTGATCTATTTAATAGAAATCTAGGAGTAGTAGTAGGGGCTGGGGAAATGCGGATAAGTCCGCCATCGCCTTGTGACTACTGGGAGTTCAGTCCACAAGCAAGTGTTGAGCAATCAGGAGTTGTCCGCATCGCCCGGTAGCGCACGGGCGCGCCGTTCACTACTCCACATCATTTCCGCAACGCTTTCGACAAGCTCTCGACCCGCTCGGAGACATCGCCGCCGCTGCGGATCTCCTGTTTGACCTTGTTCACCGAATGGATGACGGTTGCATGGTCGCGGCCGCCAAAGGCTCGGCCAATTTTGGGAAGTGAGAGGTCAGTGAGCTCCCGGCAAAGAAACATGGCAATTTGTCTGCAAGTCACCAGAGGCTGGCGCCGGCTTTTCCCTTGTACGTCGATCACGGTGTATCCAAAAGACTCGGCGGTCGCCCGCATGATGTCGAAGGCCTCGATCGCCTTCTTCCGTCCCATGGCGAGCTCGCCGAGCACCTCTTTGGCCAGCTCGAGATCGAGCGGGCGGCTGGTCATAGCGGCAAAGGCGGTCACCTTGATAAGGGCCCCTTCGAGCTCGCGTACGTTTTCCGACACGGTAGCGGCGATGTACTCGAGCACGTCGGTCGACACCAGTTTTGGCCCGAGGTCGGCGTGAAGCTGCAGAATCGCCATACGAGTTTCGAGCGCGGGAGGTTGGATGTCGGTCACCAACCCGGATTGAAAGCGCGACCGGAGCCGGTCCTCGACGGTGGCGAGATTGCGAGGATGACGATCCGAAGTGATCACCAGTTGTCGCCCCATTTGGTGAAGATCGTTAAACGTATGAAAGAACTCTTCGAGAATCTGCTCTTTGCCTTCGAAGAATTGGACATCGTCGAGCAGAAAAACATCCGTCGAGCGGTAGCGCGCCTTGAAGTCGTCGACCCGTCGGCGGCGGATGGCGTCGATGAAATCGTTGAGAAACTTCTCCGAAGTCACATAGCAGACGGTCGTTACCCGGTTGGTCTCGCGGCTGTGATTGCCAATGGCATGGAGAAGGTGGGTCTTGCCGAGGCCCGCCCCGCCAAAGATAAAGAGGGGGTTGTAGGCGATGCCCGGCTGATTTGCCACCGCCATCGCCGCCCCGTACGCGAAAAAGTTGGAGTCGCCCAGTACGAATTGGTCGAAGCGGTATCGCTTGTAAAGCATCGTGGACACGTTCTCGGGGCGAACCTCGACCTCGGTCACCGAATCGTCAATGGTCTCGAGCGGCTGGGCAAGGCTGATCAGGATCAGTTCGGTGTCGGGGCCGAAGCACTCGGCATTGGTCGTTGCGAGCAACTCGCCGTACCTCTCTTTGACCAAGTTGAGGTGGAACTCGCTCGGAGCCACCAGCGTGACTCGGCGGGAGGAGATCTCGGGCTCCAGCTTGGACAACCACCTCTGCCACATGGACGCCGGCACCGACGCCTGCAGAGTTCGGGTGAATTGCTCCCATCGCGAGGGGTCATGACCCTCAAAAGGCGGTACTCCGAACACTAAAACCCTCCTCCGCGACCATTTTCCACAGCTTCTTCCACAGGTGTGGAAAACCAATCGGCCATAGAAAACCAACCGGTCACTCCTCGGTGGCCCACCACCGACCTTGCCAAATCTCCTCCCTGTCAGATCTCTCTGACTACGCCGGGACATGCTCGAATAGACCTCAGCTAGGGGAAGTGAGTCGAACTGCAATCGCAGCGAGGAGAGATTCTGACCACGGGGTTATCACGTCGTCAAGAGCGCGGAATTCGACGTTGTCGACAACCGGGATATCCGATTTACGACGCTGCTACCGAGCTAATGCGGTGAGCGCCGCCAACCGCCTCCGGCCGTTCATCCGCGGTTAACCGGAATGTTTTTTTCGCGAGACAGCAGGCTTTGCAGAGCACCGGGCGAGGCAATAACCTAAAGGCGTCCACCTCTATCTCACCCGCGAGGCGGGTTTTAATCAATCATGAAACGAACTTTTCAACCCAAGGTCAGGCGTCGCAAGCGCAATCACGGTTTTCGTCATCGCATGTCGGACCGCGCCGGACGGGCGATTATCAAGGCTCGTCGGGCAAAGGGTCGTAAACGTCTCTCGGCCTGAATCGCTCGGTCGCCCGGCCGACTTCCGCCGGGTCCTCGACCTTGGCAGCAGGCAACGAGCCGGCGACCTGGTAGTAGTCAAGGCTCCCGGCCAGCCCAATCTCGCCCGTTACGGGCTAGTGGCCGGAAAACGAACAGGAACAGCAGTGCAGCGAAATCGAATCAAACGCCGGCTCCGGGCGACGATCAGCGCGGCCTCCTTGCCAGTGGGTTTCGACTACGTATTTTTGGCTGGCGCCGAAGTAGCCGCAATCGATTTCGCCACCCTCAAGGGGTGGGTCGACAAGGCGGCGCGGTGAAGAATCTCCCCCGGCGTTTGCTCTCTGGGCTGATTTTTCTCTATCAGCGGCTACTAAGCCCGAAGTTGGGAGCCAATTGTCGCTTTCGGCCCACCTGCTCGCAATACGCCCGGGAAGCGGTCGAGATCCACGGCGCCTTCCGGGGGTCGTCTCTGGCGCTCCGCCGCCTTCTGCGGTGTCATCCCTGGCATGAGGGCGGCTACGACCCGGTGACTCGCTGATGGGCGCCGTCTTCGACGGGCTCAAGAACTTTCTGGGCTCGGCCCTCGCCTTTTTCTACGACCTGATCCCTTCCTACGGGCTGTCGATCATCCTTCTCACCATAAGCGTCAACTTGCTCCTTTTCCCTTTGACCCTCAAGCAGACTCGATCGACTCGGGCTTTCCAATCGATCCAGCCCGAGATCCGCCGGATCCAGAAGGAATACAAGGATCGGCCTGAAGAGCTGCAAAAGGAGTTGATGCGCACCCAGCGCGAAGCGGGTGCGACCCCCGGCGGCTGTCTGTTGCCGTTGATCGTCCAATTTCCGATCTGGCTTGCCCTCTTTCAGGTTCTCAATGCCGCCGGCAGCATCCCCGCCGAGTCGGCGTTGGCACTCGCGATTGCTGCCGGCGAGACCGGTTTTCTGGGGATGAACCTTGGGACGAGGGTGTCAGAAGCAGTCGCCCTCGGCATCGGCACCGCCCTGCCCTATCTGACGATGCTGGTGATCATGGTTGCCAGCCAATACATCCAGACCTGGCACGCGACCTCGGGCCAGGTGAAATCCGACAACCCTCAGGCGGCGGCGGGCCAAGCGGTCAGCCGAATCATGCCGCTATTCATCGGCATCGTTTCGTACAATTTCCCTGCCGGTTTGGTGCTCTACTGGATGACTGGAAATATCTTCCGGCTTCTCCAGCAGTTTGTGATTTTTAGGATCGACGGTCGGCCGCAATTCGCGCCGATCGAGGCCTCGAACGCCAAAGCCAAGGTAGTTGAGGAAGCAAGCACGGCAAGCCCCCAACCGGGGGCGACCGATAAACGACGACGCCGCAAGAGGAAGTGAAAACGTGGTTGAGTGGGTAGAGGTCCGGGGAAAAACGATCGACGTGGCGGTTGCCGCCGCGATGAATGAGTTGGGGGTAGGCGACCGCAGTCAGGTCGATGTTGAGGTGGTCCAAGAGCCCGAGAAGGGGTTTCTCGGTTTGGGGGGGAGGGACGCGATTGTCCGAGTCAAGCCCAAGCCAACCAATCGACGGGGAGGGCGAAATCGCGGCAGGGCGACGAGCGGAACGAGCGGGACGAGCCGGCAAGGTGGTCGCAACGGAGCCGCCAGCCGCGATCCCAACCGTCGATCAGGTCCAAGACCGGCCGACGGCCCAAGATCCCGACCTGGAGGCGCAAGCACGGGAGGCGGCCGGTCGGCGGATGGACCGAGGGGTGGCCGGTCGGGAAATGAACGGCCGCGCCCAGAACGAAGCCCGCGGCGCGACCGGCCGCCGGCCGACGTCGACCCCCATCAGCAGGCACCTGCGGTCGAGCAATTCCTTGTTGGCTTGGTAGGGGCGTTTGGTCTGGACGGCTCGGTCAGGATCGGCGTGGAGGACGAGGTTGTAATTGCCGAGATCGACGGGGAGCAGACAGAAGCCCTCGTCGGACCACGGGGTTCGGTAATGGAGGCTATCCACGAGATCACCAAGACCGTTCTCCATCGGCAGTTTGTCGACACTGCGCGGGTGAGGATCGATATCGCCGGATATGCGGAACGACGCCGGCAAGCGCTGAGCATCTACGCCAAGCAACTGATCTCCCAGGTCCAGCGAGAAGGCGGGGAGATCATGCTCGAGCCGATGAGCGCTGCCGATCGGAAGGTGATCCACGATTCCGTGGGCGAAGTCGAGGGCATCGTCTCATATTCGGAAGGCGAGCCCCCACGACGTTATGTGGTGATCGCCAGCCGAGAAGAGAAGCCTGAAGCCGAGGCAGTTGAGGACGTTGAACCCCTGACGGAGTAAGGCTCGAGTTCCACGTGAATCAGCGATTGATGGATCTGGCGACAGGACTTAATCTGGAGTTGACCCCCGAGATGCTGGGTCAAATCGATGCTTTGGGCCAGTGGCTGGAGGGAGAAGGGGTGGCGAGCGGTGGCTTGGGGCCCCGGGAAACCGATCGGATCGCGGATCGTCATCTGCTCGATTCGCTGAGCTTTGCGGTCGGTTGGGAAACGCCGCCCGATACCGTCGCGGATTTCGGGAGTGGCGTGGGGTTACCGGGGTTGGTCTTGGCCGTCGTATGGCCGTCTACTCGGGTTACCCTGATCGACCGGTCGTCTAAGCGATGTGATCTTGCTCGGCGAGGCACGCGCGTCGCCGAAATTGAAGGCGTGGAAGTGGTTCAGGCCGACATTTTCTCGGTTTCCGACCTGAGATCAGCCATCGTCAGTCGCGCCGCGGCTCCGGCGAGCACCCTGCGCCCGCTGCTCGAAGAGCGGCTCTTGCCCGGAGGTCGAGCAGTTGTTTCCGGCGACGGAAGCGCGGTCGAGGGTTACTCCAGCCTGCGAATCCTTGATCAGCCCTCTCGACTACTTATGATGCAGAAGTCGTGAGTGTCGTTGCGCTGGCCAACCAGAAGGGCGGAGTGGGCAAGTCGACAACGGCCATCAACCTCGCCGCGGCTCTCGCCTTCCAAGGCCAGCGTTCGTTGATCGTTGACCTCGACCCACAAGGGAACGCTACCTCGGGCCTGGGCATCGACCGTTCGTCGATCCGCACTTCGATATATGACGTGATTCTAAAGGATGAAGCGATTGAGGACGCCGTCGAACCCACCTCAGTCAAGAATCTCTTTGTTGTGCCGGCAACGATCGACCTGGCTGGAGCAGAGATCGAGCTAGTCCCGATGCTGTCCCGGGAGCAACGGCTGAAACAGGCGCTGGACCTAATCAAGGACGATTATCAGGTGGTCTTTGTCGATTGCCCACCTTCCCTCGGCCTTCTGACTGTCAATGCCTTGACCGCCGCTTCCGAGGTCTTGATACCGATCCAATGCGAGTACTACGCCCTCGAAGGGCTGACTCAGCTGCTTAGCAATGTGGAGATGATCAGGCGCCAGCTCAACCCTCGGCTCGAGGTCGAGGGAGTCGTTCTCACCATGTATGACTTTCGGACCAACCTTTCGCGGGACGTCGCTACCCAGGTGCGAAATCATTTTGGCGATAGGACCTACCGGACGGTCATCCCTCGATCGGTTCGAATCGCAGAAGCCCCTTCCTACGGCGAACCGGTGGAAGCGCTTGACCCAATGACGCGCGGGTCGATCGCCTACCGAGAGTTGGGACGTGAGTTTCGGAGGAGACATGGGCTCGACTAGGAGGAATCGCACATGACCGTCAAACGGGGATTGGGCCGAGGGCTCGAATCGCTGATCCCAGTCGGTTTGAGCGACGATGCGGGATTCGCCCACATTGAGCTTGGGCAGATCCGCCCCAACCCCCACCAGCCACGGTCGTCCTTCGACGAGGAGGCCCTCGAAGGGTTGGCGGATTCGATTCGCAGCGTCGGGGTGCTGCAGCCGGTTGTTGTCCGGCCTGATCCCGAAGGTGGCTACTTCCTGGTGGCTGGCGAGCGTCGCTGGCGGGCGGCCCGTCGAGCCGGGCTGACCCAGATCCCGGCCGTGATCAGGTCCGGCGAGGATGCTGCCTGGCTTACCGAGGCTTTGGTTGAGAATCTGCAAAGGTCCGATCTCACCCCCCTGGAGGAGGCGGCGGCGTTTCGCCAATTGCTGGAAGATTTTGGGTTGACGCATGACGAGGTGGCGCTTCGGGTGGGAAAGAGCCGGGCAACGGTCACCAACTCGATGCGCCTACTCGGTCTTCCCGCCTCGATCCAAGCTCGCCTGGAAAGCGGCGAGTTGTCGGCAGGCCATGCCCGGGCACTGGCCGGGGTCGACGACCGCGCCTTCGCCGAGCATGTCGCCCGGCGGGCGGTTGCGGAAGGGTGGAGCGTCCGCCAGGTGGAAGAGGCAGTCAGGCTGCGCAAGGGCGAAAGCACCCACCGCCCCCGAGCGCGCGAGGTTCGTCCCGCCGAGATCATCGAGCTCGAGATGCGGCTGGCCGATCGATTGGACAGCCGCGTAAAAGTGGAGTTCAAGAGCGGACGGGGAGCCGTCCATATCGACTATCGCTCCCTCGAGGATTTGGAAAGGCTCTATCGACGGTTGATGACCTAGGCAGTGTCTAGCTGACCTAGCTCGAAGTAACTTCGAGCGGGCAATGCGCCAATACCGGAGGGCAGACACAGGAGATGCGGTCCGTGACATTCAGGGTCGCCTCCTCGCTCTCGGATATGAGATCAACGTCACGGGAGATTTCGGGGACGACACCGAGGCGGGGGTGCGGGCCTTCCAGGTGGACAGAGGCCTGAACGCCGATGGGGTGGTGGGTCCCGAGACCTGGCGGGTGCTGTATGAGGCGGGTTACCGGCTGGGCGACAGACTGTTGATGCTGCGACGGCCTTTCATGCGGGGTGAGGACGTGGCCGAGCTGCAGAGCCGGCTTAGCCATTTCGGGTTCGACCCGGGAAAGATCGACGGCATCTTTGGCCCCGGGACCGAACGAGCAATCCTTGAGTTTCAACGGAATCGCAACCTCCTCGAAGACGGCACCGCCGGTCCCGAAGTGCTGACGGAGCTCCGCCATCTGGTGCGAGGGACAATCGGCGAGGGACGCGAGTCAGTGCGCGAGAAGGAATGGCTGCGGTCGCTGCCGGCGAGCGTGGTCGGGGCCCGGGTATTTTTCGACGCCGCGTGCCGAACTCCTGAAGAGGCCCGGATCGCGTGGCAGGCGGCGAGCTCGGCGGCGATGGAGCTGCAGGCGAGAGGGGGTCAGCCCCTGCTGGGTCGATCGGCCGACACGAGGCTGCCGGAGCGGGTGCGGGCCGGTAGGGCCAATCGTCTAGGTGCGGATCTGGTGGTTTCGTTTCAGAAACGGACCGACGGCGGCGTCGGGGCGGTGTTCTTCTTCCAAAGCGATCTCAGTAGCTCGCGCGCCGGCGAGTTGCTGGCGGAGCGGATCGCGTTGGCTTTGGGCACCAAGGTCGAGTCGCGGGCCACCGCCATTCTTCGTGAGACGCGAGCGCCAGCCGTCATCGTCGCGCAAAGCGACCTGACTGCCGAAGTTGGTCGTCTGGTGGTCGAAGGGATCAGCCAATTCTTCGCCACCGCCGCAGATAACGGACAAAAGTCATAAGACAAAAGACCAATCCCTTGTCTCCGGGTCTTTGGTCTTCGGGTCCCTTGCCTTCCCTAGGCGAGGTATTCCGAGAGTTCGGAAACCAGCATGTGCTTTGGGCGAGCGCCGATGATCCGCTTTTTCTCGACCCCGTCTTTGAACAGGATGAGCGTGGGGATGCTCATGATGTCGTAGGAGCCCATGGTCTGGGGGTTCTCGTCGACGTTGAGCTTGCCGACAGTGATCTTTTCGGCGTACTCGCCGGCCATCTCGTCGAGAATTGGAGCGACCAAACGGCAGGGGCCGCACCATTCGGCCCAGAAGTCGACCAGCACCGGCTTCGAGTTGGAAATCTCCTCGTGAAAGTTGGAGTCACTAAGAGTGACAGTGTTATTGCTCAATGGGGTTCCTTTCCTCTGAGGCAACAAGACAGATGAGGGGGTCATTCCCCATGACTGGCCAGATAGTGCTGGGCGTCGAGCGCGGCCATGCAGCCGGTCCCGGCTGCCGAGACGGCTTGGCGGTAGCGCGCGTCGGCCACATCACCGGCGGCGAAGACTCCCGGAATGGAGGTGACGGTGGTGGCGATCGAGGGAAGCTGTAGGTAGCCCATTTCGTCGAGGGGCAGTTGATCGACGAAAAGCGATGTGTTCGGTTGATGACCGATCGCCACGAAGACGCCGTCGGTGGCGAGAGTCCGGGTCTCGCCGGTGACCGCGTCGGCGATGTCGACTGACTCCACCGCACGCTCGCCGTTGATTGTCACGAGCGCCGAGTTCCACACGATGTCGACTTTCGGATGCTCCTTTACGCGCTTCGCCATGATTGCCGAGGCGCGGAATTCGTCGCGCCGATGCACGATGGTGACCTTGGTGGCGAAGCGAGTGAGGAAAAGGGCCTCTTCCATGGCGGAATCACCGCCGCCAACGACGATGAGCTCCTTGTCCCGGAAGAAGAAGCCGTCGCAGGTGGCGCACGCCGAGACGCCGTGGCCGGTGAGACGCTCCTCGCCCGGAATTCGAAGCCACTTGGCCGAGGCACCGGTGGCGATGATCACGGTTCGAGCCTCGTAGCGATCGGCGCCGGCCCATACGACATGGTTGGCCGAGCCATCGGGTGAGAGCTCCACCGCCGTGACATCGGTTGCCAAGAGGCGCGCTCCGAAACGTTCCGCCTGCTTGCGAAAACGATCCATGAGCTCGGGACCCATAATCCCGTCGGGAAAGCCCGGGTAGTTCTCGACGTCGGTGGTGATCATCAATTGCCCGCCGGCGGCAACGCCTTCAAAGACCAACGGGGCAAGGTCGGCCCGGGCGGCATAAAGGGCAGCAGTGAGGCCGGCGGGGCCGCTGCCGATGATGATCACCTTCTCGATCGGGAACTCGGAAACCGCCTCGCTCATGGGGTCTTGTGCTGCTTGTTCCAGAGGAATACCCCTCCGATCAAAGCGATAGCGCCGAGGACGCCAAAAGCGCCATCGTTACCAAGCGGGATCGCCAGGGCGCCGAAAATGGTTAGTACGAGGAACACCGCCGCCATCAACCCCAGCGCGACCGCGACCATTCCCAACGAGGACATTCGAATCCAGCGATTGACTCGGTCAACGGTGAGCGATCTGATCCGAGTGGCGACCATCTCCAATAGGTCGGCAAACCGCGTTGCGAAGTCTTCCATGAAGCCCAGGTTAGGACCCGCTCTAGTCCAAGCGGGACAGGCGCTCAACCTCCGCGGAGGACGGGGGTTTCAGGTCCGAGATCGAGTCGGCCAGCTCCTGGAGGCGCCGGAGGTTGGCGGTGGCGAGGTGGTAGGCGTCCTCGAAGTACCTCTTGCTTTGCGCCGAGATGATGCCGACGCTGATGAGTTGCACCGCAAAGATGGCCGCCAAGCCACCGACGACGAAAGAGTGCGGGCTGCGGGCAAAGGCCTCTCCGAACGCGTCGGAGATGATCTCGTCGAGGCTGCCGGTGTGACGTGGGATCAATCGAATTACGTGGTACCCGGCCCAGCCCAGGGCGTATAGCGCGAGGAACATCAGGATGACCCCTGGAACCACGAACAGAAGGAACGGCCGAAAGATGAAGCCCGAGAAGGCGAAGTCAAGGGTCGTGCGGATGATGCTCGTGTTCCCGCGGCGGCGGTTGGTGTCGACCTCGTCTCTCGTCCAATGAAGGTCGGCTGGGATCTCGACTATGAACGAACGCAACATCTCGGCCTTGTAAAGGATCTCGGCATTGATCTGGTTATCGACCGATTTCAAAGAGAGCGACTGGATGAGGCTGGCCCTGTAGGCCCGCACAAGGCCCGTAACCGTCGACACGTGGCTATTCGACATCCGCCGTAGCAGGCGGTTGGCAGTTTGGCTGAGCACCCGTCGAAGTCGCGGAACTCCGACAACAGTCCCCCCAGTCATGTAGGGCGAGGCGATTACGACATCAGCACCCGAAGCGTGGATCGTCTCGGCGAGCCGGCAAATGTGACTTGGGTCATACGACAAGTCTGCGTCGTAAGCGATGATGTATTGGCCGCGACTGGCGCCGAATCCAGTTTTCAACGCCTGGCCCAGGCCGAAATTGTGAGGATGGAACAGCGCCACCACGTCATCGTGGCTATCGGCAAAGTGGCGAATCACCTCGCCGGTCTGATCGGTGCTGCCGTCGTCGACAACTACCAATTCGTATTGGAAACGGTCGGCGAGGGATTCGGCCGCCTCTTTGATCGCGGTCAGGCTGGCCTGAAGGTGGCCCGCCTCATTGAAGGCGGGAACGACGATCGAGATGAGCGGCCGGTCGCGAAGTGCTCCACCATCTTCGGCGACCGTGACCTCCGTAGGAGCCGACGCTGCCAGCATCTCGGCCGGTGCCCCGGCTCCCACGGTCAAAGGTTCTCCCACTGCACTGCCGGCCAGTTTAGAAGCCGCACTATTGGCCCCCTAGAGGCGACGCGGGGGGAAACTTGCGGGTCGGCAGCTCTCTCGACGCGATCTTCTCGACATGACGTCCGACCGCCAGCACCGAGAAGTTCGCGGTGAGCCGGTCGAGATACTCGGAAACCAGCCGGCGCTTGAAAGCCCCGTCGAGCTTCATACCGGGAAAGAAGCCAAGCCCGGAGACGTCGTCGGCGCCGAGGAAGTCGAGGGGGTGCAGCAGGAGCGATGGCTCGACCGAAGCTGCCCGGCAGGCGGTGAGCGCGGTTTGGAAATAGGCCCGGGCGAGCCGTTCCGAATATGAAGCCAGATAGATCAGGTAGCTGAAGTGGAAGGGAACTCGCAGCCACGGCAATGTGGTGACTGGAATCTCGATGACCTCGCGACCGGGAAGCCTCCATCGATAGGGGGTGTTGGGCCGAAAAAATTCGCGGCTCGATCCGAAGAGTTGCTCACGGTCGGTGCGCGCCTCCGGCGGGAGCTTGGCGGTTCGGAAGTAGTAGGCGCGGGCGAGAGGTCCGATGAAGGTCGGCAGCGTCGAGGCGTCGTACCGGTATCCGAGGTCGCTCAGGGTAAGGAGGGTGTCCTCGGAAAGGCTGAAGCCGGGGCCGCGGAATCCGTCGGGGCTCTGAGTCGTCGCGGCGACGATCGCTTCGTGGGCGTTTTTCAGCTCAAGGCGAATCTCTTCGGACGACTTGCGATGGAGCCAGGGCTCGTGGTGGAAAGAGTGGTTGGCGATTTCGTGGCCTGAGGCGCCGAGCATCGAGAAAAGCTGGGCATTCTCCACCAAGGCGGCGTCTTGTCCCACGACGAAGAACGTGATTTGCAGGCTGTGCCGGCCAAGGAGATCGAGAACCATCGGCACCAGGACGTCGAGATAGCTTGGGAACGATCGCCAATCGGGATCGCCGTGGGTCTTCAGGTACGACCACTTGTTGTCGAGGTCGAGAGAAACACTGGCCAGGCGTCGGTCCTTCATATGCTGGCCGCCCCCGGAGAAGGTAATCGGTCAGGCACCGGCCGAGCTCCGAGTAGGTGCTCGACCCCGGCTTCGGCCAGCTTGATGGTCTCGTTGACGTTGAGGGTCCCGTTCACGATCTGCGCCGACGAGATCAGGTGGATTCGCTCGATCGACGTGTCAAACGGAGGCACAGTTTGGGCGTAGCCCAGAGTCGACAGCGCGAACACCTGTCGGGCGCGGGAGATCTTGATCGCCTCGACGTCGCTGCGATGAAACTCGGGATAGATCTTCTCGAGCGCCGCGAGGAACTCGGCCGCAAACTCTTCGTCGGGCCGGTCGAAGAGGGGGGAGTCGGACGGCAGGTACTTGGGGAGATAAAGCAAGCTGCGCCCCCCGAACTGGCTCGGATCAACCAACGCCGACATCTCGATCACGGCGGTGAACGGCGCAGGGTCGTGGAGATAGGTGACGTAAAAGCCTTGGAGCGGCCGCCGGGTGAGGATCGAGACGCAGACGATCCCCTGGTATCGGCGAGCAAACGCCTTTGCCTCGGTTGGGCTCAACCCTTCGATGAGGCGGGCCGCGAGCGGCGATGGGGTGGTGACGACGACGCGATCGTAGGTTTCGCTTCCCTTTTCGGTCTGCACTTCCCGCTGGGTGGTGATTGTCTTCACCGCGGCGCCCAACCGCACCTCGACCCCGGCCGCGGTCAACGCTGCCCCCAATCGCTCGAGGATGCGGGCGTAGCCGCCGGGCACATAGCCAAACAGCTCCTTTTTCAACCCGGTTCGTCGTGCCGCGTAGAGCCGCTGAATCGTTGCCCAAATGAAAGCTGCCGAGGTGACCCGGTACTCGTCACCGAGCTTCGACTGGAGCAAAGGCAGCCAAAAGCGGTTGAACACCTTGCGGCCCGACCAGCGGACCAGCCAATCTTCGACTCGAGTCACATCGAGTCGCCGCCAGTTCCGCACCCGCGATCCGTAGAAGATCGTGAACCCGAGCCGGGCCTTGTCGATCAGCGAGAGGGGCGGGAAGCGTAGGAACTCGAGAGTGTTGGAGACCGAATAGACCTTGCCCGCGAAGAGGCTTCCGGTTTTGGTCTCGACCCACCGGATCTCGGAGTCGAGGCCGAGCTCGTCGAGCACGGCGCGGAGGTTGCTATCCGACAGCAAGGTGACGTGGTAATGCCGGTCCCATTGCACGTCGCCCAATTGCCACGCGGAAGCAAGCCCACCCAGCGCCGGCGCGGCCTCATACAGCGTCACGTCGCGACCCGCGCGGGCGAGTCGTAGCGCCACCACCGAACCGAGCATTCCGCCGCCGACCACGGCGACTCGTTCGCGGCTCATCGTTCGATCACCTCGCCCGATTTGAGCGAGTAGAGGCGTGCGCAGCGCCGGCAGACGAGTTCTGCCGATGGCTCGGTGTCGGCTTGAAAGCGGATTAACGGTTGCCCGCAGCGACAGACCGCGCCGAAACTACGGGCCGGGTTGCCGAGCGCGAGATGAAAGGCGGGCACCGGCTTGGTGACGATGCTGCCCATGCCGATCATGCTCCAACGTCCGAGCTCGACCCCAGGGCCGATCACCGCCCCGGCTCCAATGGTCGCCCCCTCGCGCACAATGGTCCGGGCCAGGTCCGCGTCCGGCTCCGATGGTCGCAGGGTGGCGAGCTCGGGGTCGGTGGCGCGGGGAAAGCGGTCGTTGGTGAACACCGTGCCGGCGCTGACCATCACTCCGTCTTCGATTTCGACCCCGGCGCAGATGTAGACCTGGGCGTTGATCTTGACTTTGTTCCCAATCTCGACGTCGTAGGCGATGTAGGTCTTCTCCCCGATAATGCAATCCTCGCCGATCCGGCTCGGGGCGCGGATATGAACCGTGTCCCAAACTGCAGTTCCTTCACCGATCTCCACACCCTTTTCCACATTGGCGGTTTCGTGAATGAAGGGGAGCCGGTTCACCGGGCGAGTGCAGGGTCGGCCGGACCTTCGACTCCGACCCAGTCATGGGCGCCGAGCGATGCGTAGGCAGCATCGATCACCTTGACGGACGCCAGCCCATCTTCGGCGGTGATCCGCAGCGGCTCGCGACCCCTGATCGCCGCGCTGAAGTTGGTGAGCTGATCGGCCACGGCCTTGAACTTGTCGTAGCCGTGCCCGAAGACGACCCAGCTCGGACTTGAGGATTGACGAAATCGTGAGTCCTTCCACCCCACCCGAACAGTGCCCTCGGACCCGTAGATGTCGAGATAGCTGTCGCGCTCCTTGTCGAGAGTCCAGGAGAGATCAACGGTCGCCCGCACGGCATCGTGGCTGCGAAGAAACACCTGGGCGGTGTCTTCGACTTCGAGGCTTTGCACCCGGCGACCCTCGACCGCCATCACTTGGGCGATGGGGCCGAGGAAAAAGCGGACGATGTCGACTGAGTGGGTGCCGTTATCGATGAGCACGCCGCCACCGGCAACCTTGCGGTCGGAGTTCCACCGATTCGACATCTCCACCCGCGAGGCGAACGTGTTCTCGAGCAGGATGATCTCGCCGAGGATCCCGGAAGCGACGATGCTGCGCGCCCTCACGACATCGTCGACGTAGCGAAACTTGGATGCCATCGTCAGCACCGCTCCCGACTGGCGGGCAGCGTCCAGCATGGCGTGGGCTTCCGCCCCCGAGATCGCCAGGGGCTTTTCGCACATGACATGAATGCCCCGAGTCAGAAGGTCGAGCGCGATCGTTGCATGAGTGTTGGGTGGGGTACAGATCAGTGCCGCATCTACTCCCGCTTCCGCCAGCGCGAGATGGTCCGGATAGACGCGCGAATCGAGCTCGCGGGCAATTCTTTCGGCGGGTTCGATCTGAGTGTCAACCACCCCGACGACCTTCATGTCCTCGCACGTTGCGAGCACCGGCGCATAAACACTTCCGATCCGTCCGGCGCCGATGAGACCAAAGCGCAGCGCGGTCATGAGCCTCCTCGCAGCTTCTCGACGCCTTCGCGTAACGCTGTGGCGAGCGATTCGGCTGTCGAGTGATCGAAGCGTTCGTTCCAGGGGAGAACGAGCACACGGTCGAGAAATCGAAACGTTCCCGGAAACCGCTCGACCCGATAATCCAAGGCTTCGCTGCTGGCCAAGGTGAATGGGTAACGGCTGGTCCCAAACGTCTTCTGGTCGACGAAGACTCCGCACTGGAAGGCCGGTTTCTTGATGTAGCGCGGCGCCGAGGGGACGCCCGTTTCCCGCAGGGTCGCGGCCAGGGCGGCGGGCCCACCTGCGAGGTCAACCAAGAGCGGGTAGCGCCAGTAGCTGTGCTCGCTGTGAGTGCTGACTGGCGTGGGCCGGATGCCTTCGATCCCTTCAATCATTTCACTGAGCGCGCCCGCGGTAGCCACCCGCTGTTTCACCGTTTCGTCGAGACGGCTCAACTGGGCGAGGGCAACCGCACCGGCGAGCTCGGACATCCGATAGTTGAGGGCCAAGAAATCGTGGTCCGACGAGGGCGCGTCGTAGTCCCAGGCCTTGTTGACATAGCGCCGAGCGCGATCGGCGAGTGACTGCTGGTTGGTGGCGATCAGCCCACCTTCACCGGCGGTGATGTGCTTGCCTTGCTGCAGGCTGAACACGGCCGCATCGCCCATCGTCCCCGTGAGCCGCCCGTGGCTCGTCGCTCCATAGGCCTGGGCGCAGTCCTCGAGCACGAATAGTCGGTGAGCTCGCGCCAAGTCGATGATCGGCGGCATCTCACAGGGGTTGCCGAAGAGATGGGTCACGATGATTGCCCTCGTACGAGGGCTCAGCCGTTCTGAAATGCCGCCAGCGGTCAGGAGCCCGCTTTCGGCATCGACATCGGCAAAGACGGGGATCAGCCCCTGGTAAAGAATTGGAGCGACGGCCCCCATGTCGGTGATGCCCGATGTGATGACCTCGCTCCCCGGCTCGAAGTCGCAAGCCGCCAAGACCGAATGGATCGCGCCAGTGCCGGAAGAACAAGCAACCACGTTCTCCTGCCCCAGATAGGACGCGAAGTCGCGCTCGAGACGCTTGACGAACTGACCTTTGGGGGCGAAGAGGGTCCCCGAGGCAAGCACCTCGTTCAGGTAGTTCACCTCGAGTTCACCGAAGGAACGCCCGCTCAGATCCTGATCGGTCGGCAACCGAACGTTCGGCGCATCCTCCACCTTGCCCACCCCGTCCACCTTGCCCACCCCGGCCTCCCATTCGTCGGTGTGCCCACAAATTATGCTATTGCCCCGAATGGAGGGTGCAACGGGAGATTTGAAGGCCGAGCGCCCTAATTGGCTCGAAAATTTCCTCGGAACTGCCCTGATCCTTGTCGCCAGCCTTTTGACGGTGGGTCTCAAGGTGCCTTTCGAGAACGAGCTGATCTATTTGACGCTGCTGCGCCACCGGGCGGACCCCACGTACCTCCCGGGCGACTGGACCTTCAGCGCGGGGTTTGAGGAGTTCTTTGTCTGGCTGAATGTCTTCGGTCCGCTCACCGATGTCTTCGGGATCGAGGCCGTGGCTTGGGCCGGGCGTCTCCTGACCTGGGCGGCGATTGGATGGGCATTGCTGGCGATCGGCCGCCGGCTCGGGGCTCGGCCTTTGTACAGCGCCATCGGGGTCGTCCTCTGGCTGGGCTTGAGCCAGAGCATGGGAGTAGGGGCCACCCGGGTCATTTCGGAGTTCCAGGCCCGATCGGTGTCCTATGCCTTGCTGCTCGGCGCCCTGGCGCTGGCGCTCGACAAGAAGGTTCCCTGGGCCTTGTTGGCCTCGGGCTTGGCCTTCGCGTTCCACCCCGGGGTTGGCATCTGGGGCTCGAGTGCCTTAGTGATCTCGCTGTTGGTGTTGCGCGAAACCCGCTTCCAGTCCTTGCGCTGGATCTGGCTTCCGGCCCTTGCCGCCTTGCCCGGTGTCATCCCCCAGTTGTTGTCATTTTTCGAGGCGAACATGTCGGCGGGCGACGCCAGGTTTCTCGCCCTGCAGAAGATTCCCTTCCATACGGACCCGTTCTCCTTCGGGGTTCGGGGCCCTGCTTTGCTCGTGCTCATGCTGGCTTTCAACCTGGCCTTCGCCTGGCGCTGGCGCACCGAATTCGTCCATCGACTCCTCGGAATCTTCCAGGTGGTGGGTCTGATTCCGGTAGCGTTGGGGGTGATCGCCCGGGTGCTGGGAATCTCATCTTTTTTGGTGTTGCTCCCATTCCGAATCCTGCCCGCGCTGGCGCCGATCCTGTTCCTGCTGAACCTGGCGGCCCTCGCCAGCCGGCGCCGCCTCCGGGAGTTGTGGCCAGCCGGCCAGCCCACCCGAGCCTCGCTCGTGCCCGCCGTCACCGGGCTGCTAGCGATTGTCGGGCTGCTGGTGATCTGGAATCCCGTCGTGGGGCTGGCGAGTCAGGTTCGTGAGAATATCCAGGCCGCCCGCTCGCCGGTAAGCGATGTCGAGAGGGCATTGGCCTTCGTCGCCGACGAGACCCCCAATGACGCGGTCGTTCTCGGACCGCCCGCCCGCGATGACTTGTTCTACTTGAGCGAGCGCTCCCAGTACGTGAGCTGGTCGGCGATCCCCTATGACCGAATCCCCGAGTGGCGAGCGAGGTTGGAGGATGTCATGCCGTCGGGGTTCTTTGCCTCCGGGTTCCGGTCGACCCGGATCTGGGAGGAGGAGTTCGCCAAAGTCCCTCAAGACCGGCTCGCCGTCCTCCCTATCGACTACGTCGTCACGAAAGCCGTCTACGACTTTCCGGCAGTGTTCGCGGTCGGCGATTGGACCGTTTACGAGGTAGCCGGCACCTAGTCGTTCGGAGTGAGATCGATCTCCGTGCAATCGTCGGTGTAGAAGGCTTGGGCGAGTGGTCCGGAGTCGCTTTCGACAATCAGGATCACCACCGGACGGTCGTTGAGGGATGCGTCGGCGCTCGCGAGGATCTCGAGCTCGGCCAGCTCCGGGCAGGCGTCGGAGTAGGCGAGAGTCGTGGCGGCGGCGGTGGTTTGGGAGCTGTCCTCGTTGTTCAGTTGGAACATCATTCGCTCTGCTTCGGCGGCGACCGCGTCGATCGAGTCAGCGTCTCCTGCCGTGTCGCTGGCGAACGTGGTTGCGGCGCCAGCAGCCTCACTTGCCGCGGCAGTGGTGGCTGCGTTAGCGGCCGTCGTTGCGGTCAAGGCGTCGGTGGAGCGTTCGGCCAACTGACTTTCGAGTGCGCCCGTAGTTGCGGCGGTGCTACCTCCTCCGCCCGATGTGATGACCGTGCCGACGAGAACCACCCCCGCCAGCAGCGCCGCCACGGCCGTCATCCGCCCCCAAATCGGGGACAAAGGCTTCTGGGCCCGGGCCGTGCCAATGTCGACTACTGAGCCCATCATCGGAGCCGGCATTTGGCTCATGACGACCTGTGTCAAAGCCGCCGCTTCGGCCTCGGTCAATCGCGCCGCGGGCAGCGTCCCCAGCACTCCTTTGACCGACAACTGCTCTCGATAGTCGACTGCGCAGTCGGGACAGCTCGCGAGCAGCGCCTCGGCTTGGACGCGGTCGGCCTCGTGGCCGCTGGCGTAGCCGGCGATGAGGTCGTGGTCGTGTTCTGTGTGGTTCATGGGACTCAACTTGGATGCTCCGTGCCCCCCAAAAGGTTCCCCAATTGCGAGGCGAGTTGCTTTCGGGCCCGGAAGAGCCGTGATTTGACCGTTCCCAGCGGGAGCTCGAGCAGTTCGGCAAGCTCGGGGAGGGCATATCCCTCGATGTCGGAAAGGACCACGACCGCCCGGAACTCGGGCGAGAGGCTGGCAAGCGCGGCGGCGATCGAAGGAGCGAGCTCGACCGAGTCAAACCTGTCGCCCGCATTCGGGTCGGCGGGATCGAGGTAGTCGGGCATCGGTTCGGAAGGCCGGCGCCGCTCCTTGCGCAAAAGGTCGTAGCAAGTGTTGACCGCGATCCGATAGATCCAGGTCCCTACCGCGGCCGTCGCCCGATATTGACTGGCCTTGCGGTAGACCGTCAGGAAAGTCTCCTGGGTGGCATCGAGGGCGGCGCTGCGGTTGCTCATGACCCGCAGGCACACCGAGAACACCCGGTCCTGGTGTCTGCGCATGAGAGTTGAGAAGGCATCGTGGTCGCCCCCAACTACCCGCTCGAGCAGCACCGCATCGTCACTGCCTGCGGTCATCGATTGAAGGTTATCTCCCCGATCGTCACCCAATAGGCGCCGTCGCCCTGCAGGGGTAGCGAGCTGAACCACAACAGCCAATGCCCATCCCGACGGGGCGGTAGCTGGAGGCGGACCGGCCCGCCCTCGCTCGTGCCGCTCAGAACGGTTTCCCATTCCTCGGGGGTGGCGAGGATGGCTTCGGCCCAGCGGACGGAGAAGTTGGCGCCTGCCTGCAACCCTGCCACCTCCATCGTGGTGGGCAGGCCGGTAGTGCTGACAACCAAGCCGACGCCGGGCTTCAGCAGTTCCATCGGGTCGCGGTAGCGCTCGGTTCGCCAGGTCGTATCTGCATTGCCGTCGATCGCCTGGCCGACGCTCTGATCGTTCTCCCCACCCTCGCCAAATGGGTCGAAGGCGCTGGCTGCGACAATCACCGGCGGAGGCTCGACTCCCTCAACCAGCGTGGTGATGGTGGTGGTGGCGACGGTCGGGCTGGGAACAGTCGCTCGCGATTGCGGGATGACCGGCAGCCCGCTGCCGCCGCTGAGGAACCGACCGAGCCAGATGAGCCCGGCGGCGAGTGCGATCAGGATGCCGGCCAGGATCAGGACTCTCAAGCTGCGAGTCGGCGAGTCCACCGGTGGCAGGGGCCGTGGGATGGCGTCGAGGGCATGGGAGAACGAGTCGGCGTCGAGGTCTCCGTTGCGCGCCTTTTGCAGGATCCCATCGAGCTCGGGCGGCACTCCGTCAATGACTTCGGACGGTGGCGGTCCGCCCGGGGCGAATCCGGTGAGAGACTGTTCGAGCACCGCCGCAAGATCGGCGACGTCGCCAGCCGGGGTCGCCAGAAAACGACGCGACCGGCCGAATCCGCCCAACCGGGCGGGGCGGGAGATGGTGTAGAGCACCGCTTTCGACTCAATAGCGCCATGGTTCAGTCCAGCGCGGTGGAGCGCCGCCAAGGCACCGGCCAAGCCGGCTGCATTCTCGGCAAACTCTGAGTAGTCGAGCGTTTCTCCGGCCTCGAGGCGGCTGGCGAGGGTCATGCCGCCGTTCCACTCGCAGACGAAATAGGCGCCGCCGGCGACCTCTTCAGCTTCGAAGATCGGTTCCAGGTTGGGATGGCGCACTGCCGCCGCCGCCTGGACGATTGCCAGGAACTCGCGGCGGCGGCGGTCGTCGGCATCGGGGCCCAGCAGCCGGATCAGGACCGGGCGGTCGAGGTGCTCGTCGGTCGCCAGCCATTCTTCGATGTCGTCGTCGCGACCAAGCCGCACCTCCAGGCGATATCGGGCAGGGAGCGGCGGCGGCATCGGCGATCAGTCCGGCGCGGCGGCCATGACGACGAGGCCCCCCGGAACCGGTCGAAAGCCGGTGCGCTCGTAGAGTTGGCGGGCCCTCTCGTTTTCGGCCTGGGTGTTGACCAGCACCGCCCGGGCCCCATGTCTTCGAGCCCATAACAGGCTCGCCCGGACCAGGGCCCTGCCGTGGCCGAGTCCCTGGGCCCGGGGATGCACCGCCAGCCGCTGCAGGTATCCCTGGCCGAGGCCGACGCCGGCGACGGAAAAGCCGGTGGTTCCTTCCTGGTCGGAGACCCTATGAACCACCGTCCGAACTGTTGCTTCGATGCTTTCCTCGAGGCCGCGGCGACCCAGACGCCACCGAACCGGAAACGCCACTTGGTCGATTTGATAGAGCTCGTCGGCTGGTTCGAAACCGCCGGTGGCGATATCCGACCCAAGGGTTCCGGCGGGGATGTCGCGCAGATCGTGTTCCAAAAGCAACAGTCGGTCGGACACTTCGTAGCCGGCGTCCGTCCAGAGGCTCGTCCGCGAAGGCAAGAGCGCGGGTGACAGGACCGGGGTGGCAAGTTCCCGGACGAGCTCGGTGCAGGCTCGCAGAAAGCGAGCATTGCCTCGCTCGAGCCGCAGGGCGACGGCCGGAAAGTCGTCGTTCCATGGTCGGGCCCAAGCCTTGGCCCAACCCTGCGACATTTGCATGAGGTCGGGCCAGTCGCCGCGAACTCTGAGCCCATGTGACTTCACCTCTCAGAGAATATGGCTATGGGAGAGTATGGGAGTGGAGGTCGTCTACATCACGCATCCCGCCTGTCTCGAGCACCTGGCCGGCAGCGGACATCCCGAGCGATCGGAAAGGCTCCGCGCCTTCGAAGCAGGTATCAACGCGAGCGGGGTGTCGGCCCATCGGCTGGCCTCGGAGGTCGCTGAGCGAAAATGGATCGAGGCAGTGCACGATGCCGTCTATCTCGACAAGCTCCGCGATTTCTCGCAGACCGGTGGAGGCATTGTCGACTCCGACACCTGGGTCGACTCCTCCACCTGGGAAGCGGCTTTACGGGCGGCCGGCGCCGGCGGAGTGGCTCTGCGGGAACGCGCCGAGATTGCCCTCCTGGGCGTGAGGCCGCCTGGCCATCATGCCCTCCGTCGGCGGGCGATGGGGTTTTGCTTTCTCAACAACATCGCGGTCGCCACCGCTGAAATTCGAGACAGGGGGGAGAAGGTGGCAATTGTTGATTGGGACGTTCATCACGGCAACGGGACGCAAGTGGCCGTGGCGGACGATCCTGGCACCCTCTATGTCAGCCTCCACCAGAGTCCCTTCTACCCGCTGACCGGACTCCTCAGCGAAACCGGGGCAAACGGAACCACGGTGAACCTCCCCTTCCCCGCCGGGACCGGCGGTGATGTTTACCGGCAGGCGTTTGCGCGACTAGTCGGCCCCATCGTCAGACAGTTCGAGCCCGACTACGTTCTCATCTCCGCCGGGTTCGACGCCCATGTCGATGATCCGCTGGCCGATCTGTCGCTTAACTCAGCGGACTACGGGTTCATGGCAAAAAAGGTCCGGCAAGCGGCTCCGTCAGCACCGGTGATCGTCTTTCTTGAAGGCGGTTACGACCTGGCGGCGATCGAGACGTCGGCGGCAGCGATGGTGCGCGGTCTGGTCGACGACTGGAACGAGCCCACAGGGGTCCTACCAACATCTCCCCCCGAAGCCTTCACCGTGGTCGAGGAGGCCGAGCAAATCTTCAGCACCTTCTGGAGGTTGTGACACGCGCACAACCGGCTATCCCACATCGAGCAATGCCGCCTCTTCATTCCACTTGCATTGGATGCCGCCAATCGAGGCGACAGAGGTTGGCGTGACCTTGGTAATTCCGGCCGCACCCCTTTTGCCGGACCTCTACTTCTGGGCGCTGCAGGCCAGCTTTGCTGGGAAGGGCGGTACCAGCGGCGGGGCTCATATCGGGTTGCAATGGCATACCGGTCACCCGGACAGCACTGCTATCAATTGGGGTGGTTACGCCAGCGACGGGTCGATTCTCGACGGGAGCACTTCGGCGCTGGCCTCGGCAATGGCAAATCCTCACACCCGCGACTATCCGTGGCGCCCGGGGAGCCCGTATCGACTGGTTATTAGCAAGGACGGCGATCGAGGGGAGGGCTGGTGGAAAGGCTCAGTGATCGACCTCGAACAAGAGATCCAAACGGAAGTTCGCAGCCTCTTTTCACCGGGAGACGCGCTCGTCGGGCTCATGGTCTGGACCGAGGCATTCTGCCGATGTGAAGCACCGCCGGTCGCAGCCATCTGGTCGTCGCCCGCAGCCGTGGCAGTCGACGGCGCCGCCTTGCGACCCGAAGGCGTAAGCCTCACCTACCAGAGTGAAAGCAGCGGCGGCTGTGCGAACACCGATTCCTACGAACTCCCCCACGGGCTCGCCCAGGTCACCGGCGTCACCAGGACCAACCCGCCAGGAGCCGTGCTGCGTTGGTCCTAAAGCTCGAGACCCGCCTCGAGCGCCCGCGCCCGCAGCTCGTGCGGATTACGGGAGTGGGGGAGCGCCGACCGCACCGAGATGCGCCGGCTTAAGACCAGCGTTTGCAGGGTCTGGTCGAAAGTGTGCATGCCCGAGAACTCGGACTCTTTCAGTACCTCGTCGAGGCTGCTGGTGAGAGTTCCATCGAGAATTCGATCCCGCGCCCGCTCGTTGTTGGTCAAGAGCTCAGTGGCGAGCACTCGTGACCCACCGTCGGTGGTTTCGAGCAAGCGTTGGCTGATGATGGCTCGCAGATGGGCGGCCAGTTGGCGGCGGGCCAAGGCCTGCTCGCTCACCGGGTAGTAGCCGACAAGACGAGTGATCGTGTCGGCTGGGTCGACCGTGTGCATGGAAGAGATCACCAAGTGGCCGGTCTCAGCCGCGCCGATCGCGGCCCGTGCGGTCTCGAAATCGTCGATGTGCGAGACCGCGATCACGTCCGCGTCCTGGCGAACTGCGCGTTGGATCGCCTCGGCGAAGGTGGCAGTGTCGACCCCTACCTCCCGTTGCGCCACCACGGCCAGCTTGTCGGGATGAAGCACCTCGATCGGGTCCTCGACAGTGACGATCGAAACCGGCTTGGTGCTGTTGATGTGGTCGATCATCGCCGACATCGTCGAGGTTTTACCCGAGCCCGAGGGCCCGGTGACGAGGAGGAGGCCCTTCGGCTCGCTGGCCAATCGGCGCAGGATCGGGGGTAGGCCGAGCTCCTCGAAGTTCAGCGAGTCGGATGGCACCCGGCGCATCACCAAGCTGATCGATCCGCGTTGGCGAAACGCGGTGACGCGGAACCGTCCCAGGTCGGGGCGTCCGAAGGCAAAGTCGGCGTCGCCGCGCTCCTTGAACTCCTTCACCGCCCGCTGAGTGAACACCACTTGGGCGATGGCTTCGGTGTCGTCGGGGCGGAGGCTGGCGACACCGTGCAGACGGCGCAGCTCGCCGGCGACGCGGACTACCGGAGGCGAGCCCACCTTGAGATGGAGATCGGACGCGCCGGCTGACACCGCCCGCTGCAACAGCTCTTCGATGCCAGTTTCCACGATGAATCCAACTCCCTTGGAAGATTGAGTCGCTTGTATCGGCATTGCTTGAGAATGTCTTGAGAGGTCGGGTTCCCTCAACCTCTATCCTCGCCCCCAATGACTCCCAACCGGCTCTCCTGGTTGGTCGAGCCGGGAAGTCCGAGTCGCGAGCTAGCCGACCTCTTCGACGCCGCCGGCTACCAGTTCTTCCTCGTGGGAGGCTCGGTCCGCGACGCGTTCTTGGATCGTGATCACGCGGACCTCGACTTCGCCACCGACGCGCTGCCGCCCGCGACTCGGAAGATCGTCAGCCGTTGGGCCGATGAGGTCTATCGAGTTGGCGAGGCATTCGGGACCATCAAAGTCCACAAGCGGTCGCTTCGCGCCGAGATCACGACCTTCCGCTCGGAGATCTATCGCGACGAAAGCCGCAAGCCCACGGTCACCTATTCGAGCACGATCTCCGAAGACCTTTCCCGACGTGACTTCACGATCAACGCCATTGCCTTACGGCTGCCGGCGCTTGAGACGGCCGATCCCTATGGGGGCTTACAAGATTTAGCCGTGGGACGGCTCGACACGCCCCTCGATCCCGACATCTCTTTCAGCGACGACCCGCTCCGAATGCTGCGGCTGTTTCGATTCCACGCCACACTTGGCTTCGAAATCGTCCCCCGAGTGTGGGACGCGGCGACCAGACTCTCGCCGCGTCTCCAAATCATCTCCGCCGAGCGCATTCGCGACGAACTCTCCAAGCTGATAGTGGCACGTGCGCCGAGTTCAGCCCTATTGGGAGTGGTCAAAACCGGGCTGGCCGACTGGTTCCTCCCCGAGCTCGGCGCGTTGGCCATGGCCCAAGACCCGGTTCACCAGCACAAGGACGTGTTGTCGCATTCGCTCGCGGTGCTCGACAAGACCAGGCCTGAGCTGACGATCAGATTGGCCGCGCTCCTCCACGACATCGGCAAACCTGCGACTCGCGAGTACGGGCCCGAAGGGGTCAGCTTCCATCATCATGAGGTTGTCGGGCAACGGATGGCCCGTGACCGACTCCGCGCTCTCCGTTACTCCAAGGAGCTGATCGATGATGTCGGCCGGCTGGTGTTCCTCCACCTCCGCCCCCACACCCTCCGGATGGGCTGGTCAGATGCGGCCGTCCGTCGCTACGTGCGCGACGCCGGCGACCTGCTCGAATCGCTGAACGAATTGGTTCGCTGCGATGTCACCACCGCCAACGCCCGCAAAGCCGACGACATCAGCCGCCGCATCGACGAGCTGGAGTTGCGCATCGAAGAGTTGGGCAAGCAAGAAGAACTCGACTCGTTGCGTCCCCCCATCGACGGTCACCAAGTCATGGAACGTCTCGGCATCAAACCCGGCCCGCTAGTCGGCGAGATCATGGAGCTGCTCTACGAACGACGCATCGAGGGTGGCCCCTTCTCGGCTGAAGAGGCGCTCGCCATGGTCGAGGACTGGTACAACGAGCGCTCCCACTGACATCATTCTTAAGCCGATTTTGGTGGCTATACCGCCACCGGAACCTTAGGTTTGGGTGGGGCTGTATATGCGTATACTGGTAGAAGATGACGCTACAAACCGCGGTGTTCGGCGCGAGTGGATTTGCGGGTGGCGAGCTCATTCGCACCTTGGACGACCACGATGGCTTCGACCTGGTCCACCTCGGCGCGCATAGCCATGAAGGGGGAACGCTCGCCGATGTCCACCCGCAGCTTCGCAACGGAACAAGGCCGCTGGGTGTCATTAGCGCTGAGGTAGGCCCGCTCGACATCGCTTTCCTAGCGTTGCCGCATGGGGCGTCGGAAGCACTTGGCCGAGAGTTGCGCGGGCAAGGCGTCAAGGTTGTCGATCTCGGCAGCGATTATCGGTTCGACCCTCAGTGGCGGTATGGGTTGCCAGAGCTCTTCGACGTCAAAGACGCGTCCGCCGTTGCCAGCCCCGGTTGTTATCCCACCGCCATCCTGCTCGCGATTGGCCCGTTGGTTCAAGCCGGGGTGGTGTCAGCCACGGGAATTGTCGCCGACTGCATGTCGGGAGTGACCGGAGCCGGCCGATCGCTGAAAGACGAGCTTCTATTTGGTGAGGTAGCCGAGGGCGTTCGCGCCTATGGGATCGCCAATCACCGGCATCGTGCGGAGATCGAGATGGGACTCGGGCGGCTCGGCGCCAGCGAAGCGATCGTGACCTTCACTCCGCACCTGGTCCCGATCCAACGCGGCCTCCTCGCCACCGTCACCACCCAACTGCTCACTGACGACAACCCGAGCGAGGTCCTCGCGGCGGCCTACACCGAGGCACCGTTTGTCGAAGTGATCGACCGGCCACCGCAGACCCGATGGACGGTCGGTTCCAATCGAGCGCTCGTCGCAGGGTTTGTCGACGAACGGCAAGGAGTCGTCATTGCTCAGTGCGCGATTGACAACCTGGGCAAAGGGGCGGCGGGTCAGGCGGTGCAATCCGCCAATCTGATGGTCGGGTATGACGAAACCGAGGGCCTGACGACCTCGGGATGGATGCCGTGACCGGTCACTCCAGTCCCAACCCGGTCAAGAGTCGCATTGCTAACTCGATGGGGAAGGCCCGCATCCTGATGGAGGCGTTGCCCTACATCAAGGCGTTCCGGGGAAGGACGGTGGTCGTCAAATTAGGCGGTTCGACCATGGACGACCCCGACCTGCAGGCGACCTTTGCGGGCGACGTGACCTTGCTGGCGATGGTCGGGATCCGGCCGGTGGTTGTCCACGGCGGTGGCCCCCAGATCTCGGCCGAGATGAGGAGGTCGGGGATCGAGCCCAGGTTCGAGAACGGACAGCGAGTCACCGGACCCGAGGCGATGGCGGTGGTGCAAAGGGTGCTGGCGGGCGATATCAATCCGCGAGTCGTCAGTTTGCTCAACGGTCATGGTTGTCCCGCGGTCGGTCTCACCGGGCTTGATGGGGGGATGCTGAGCGCCCGTGCGCTCGGAGGAGAACTCGGCCTCGTCGGTGAAACCGAACAAGTGGACACGACGTTGCTCGACGATTTGCTCGAAGCGGGAATGGTGCCGGTGATCGCCCCGCTCGCCACCAGCCCCGAGGGAAAGGTGTACAACCTGAACGCCGATGTCGCCGCCGCCTCCCTCGCGATCGCCCTCAGCGCGCAGAAGCTGATCTATCTCACCGATGTCGAAGGCGTCCGCCGAGTCCGCGCTGACGCCGGCTCCCTCATCTCGCGCATGTCGGCATCCGAGCTCGAAAACCTCCTCGGGACCGATGAGATTGCCGGAGGGATGCGACCCAAGCTCGAATCATCTCGCAACGCCCTCCTTGGCGGGGTCGCCCAGGCCCACATCCTCGACGGCCGCATGCAGCACGCCTTGCTCCTCGAAATCTTCACGCCGGAGGGGATCGGAACGATGGTCACCCAATGACCGCATCGCCAATGAACGCTTTGATGGACACCTACTCCCGATCCGAGGTCACCTTCGTTCGGGGCGAGGGGTCCTGGCTATATGACGACCAAGGCAAGGGCTACCTCGACTTCCTTGGCGGACTGGCGGTGGTGGCGATCGGACACGCCCATCCGGCGGTCACCGCGGCGGTGGCAAAGCAGATGGACACCTTGGTCCACGTTTCCAACCTGTACTCGACCGAACCGATGATGACGCTCGCCGAGCGCCTCGCCGACATCTCCGGTCTCGACCGGGTGTTCTTTACCAACGACGGCGCCACGGCCAACGAAGCGGCGATCAAGTTGGCTCGACGCTACGGCCAAAAGCATTTCGGTCCGGATCGATATGAGGTGATCTCCCTGCTTGACGGCTTTCATGGGCGCACCCTGGCGACTCTTGCCGCCACCGGGCAGCCCGGAAAGCAGGCAACCTTCCAACCCTTGCCGGCGGGCTTCAAACAGGTTGAAGCAGAAAACCTCGAGGTACTGACCCAACTCGTCGACCCGCGAACGGCGGCGGTCATGCTCGAAACTACCCAAGCCGAAGGCGGGGTGATCCCGCTGTCCGACGATTACCTTCACGAAGTTCGGCAGCTGTGCGACGCCACCGGCACTTTGCTCATCATCGACGACGTCCAAGCGGGCGTCGGGCGCACCGGTGAGTGGTACTCATGGCAATCGATCGGGATCAGTCCCGACATCGCGACAACAGCCAAGGCGCTCGCCAACGGTCTGCCGATCGGAGCTTGTCTCGCTACCGAGAAGGTAGCGAGCGCGTTCGCGCCCGGAGACCACGGCACCACCTTCGGCGGCGGACCCGTGATCTGCTCCGCCGCGCTGGCGGTCCTCGACATCATCGAGAGCGAGGGATTGCTCAAGAACTGCCGGGCCCGGTCCAGTCAACTACAACGCGGTCTGTCCTTACTTCAGGGGGTTAAGCAAGTCCGGGGCAAGGGCCTTCTCCTCGCGGCTCAGCTCGACCACGAGCGCGCCAGCGAGGTCGCCGCTTCGGCGCTGCAACACGGGCTGGTGGTCAATGCCGTTCGGCCCGACGCGATCCGGTTTACTCCTCCGCTTTCGGTCACCGCCGACGAGGTCGAACTGGGTATTGATCGGTTCCGCCAGGCACTGGCATGACGGCCGACACCGCCTCACGTCGCCGCGCTCTCCGCCGGATGATCGAAGAGAACCTGATCTCGAGCCAGGCCGAGCTCGTATACGGATTGCATCAACAGGGATTCGATGTGACCCAGGCGACCGTGTCGCGCGATCTGGGGGCGATGGGGGTGCTCAAGAATGGCGGCCACTATCGCTTCCGGCGTGCCATCCACGCCGATGCCCACCTCGCCCGCGCCATCGGCGAATACGTGCAGAGCTTTGCCAGCTCGGGCAACCTCGTCATCTTGAAGACTCCACCCGGAGCTGCCCAGGTGGTGGCCGCCGCCATCGACGGCTCGCAGATGGAAGGGGTGTTGGGATCGGTCGCGGGAGATGACACGGTGCTTTTGGTGGCGGCGGAGCCGGGCAGCGGCCTCGACCTGAAGAACCGCCTGGAGCTGATCGGGGACCCCCGATGAAGGTGGTCTTGGCCTATTCGGGTGGACTCGACACGTCAGTGATCCTGGCTTGGTTGATCGAGGAGAAGGGGGCCGAGGTCGTCACCTACACCGCCGACGTCGGCCAAGGGGAGGAGGTCGAAGAGGCGCGAGCCAAGGCCATCGCCACCGGGGCGGTCGAGGCGATCGTCGAAGATCTGCGGGAGGAGTTCGTGACCGATGCCGTCTTCCCCGCCTTACGGGCCGGGGCTGTTTACGAGTCGTACTACCTGCTGGGAACTTCGCTGGCCCGTCCGATCATCACCCGGGGGATGATGCGGACCGTCAGGGCTGTGGGCGCGGACGCCATCGCTCATGGCGCCACCGGCAAGGGCAACGACCAAGTCCGCTTCGAGCTTTCGGCCTACGCCATCAACCCTGACATCAAGATCATCGCTCCCTGGCGAGAGTGGAAGTTACGCGGACGGGCCGACCTCGTCGAGTACGCGGCCGAAAAGGGCATCCCGGTCCCGGTCACCGCCGAGAAGCCCTATTCGATCGATGCCAACCTGCTCCACGTCTCCTACGAGGGAGGCGTGCTCGAAGACCCCTGGGTCTCACCGCCCGCAGGAATGTTCAGAATGACGGTCGATCCCGAAGCTGCCCCCGAGACGGCAGAGGTGGTGACGATCGGATTCGACTCCGGGAACCCGGTCGCCATCGACGGCGCCGCGCTTCCACCCGTCGATCTGCTCACCGCTTCCAACCGGCTTGGCGGCCGGCACGGCGTTGGCAGAGTCGACATCGTCGAGAACCGGTTTGTCGGAATGAAGAGCCGTGGTGTGTACGAAACCCCCGGCGGGACATTGCTGCACCATGCCCGGCGGGCAGTGGAATCGATCACTCTTGACCGTGAGGTCGCCCACCTCCGCGACGAGCTCGCGCCCCGTTATGCCGAGATGGTCTACAACGGCTTCTGGTTCTCGCCCGAGCGGCGAGCCTTGCAGGCGTTCATGGACGAAGTCCAAAAGCGAGTCAACGGAGAGGCGAGGCTTCGCCTCTACAAGGGCAATGTGATCGTCGAGGGCCGGCGGTCGGAGACCTATGACCTCTACGACCAGGCCACTGCCACGTTTGAGGAGGATGACGTATACGACCAGGCCGACGCCGCGGGCTTTATCCGTCTCAATGCACTGCGACTGCGCCGCCTCGGGGAGGAACGCCTAGGAGAAGGGGAATGACGCTTTGGGGTGGGCGCTTTGCGGACCGTCTCTCCGATGAAGCTTTCGCCTACACCGTCGACCTCGCCGACCGGAGGCTCCTTTCCTTTGACCTCGCCGGTTCCATCGCCCATGTCGAGATGCTCGGCGCAACCGGAATCATCGCTGCGGCCGAGGCGAAAACGATCAGAGAAGGGCTCGACCGCATCGCCGCCGAAGACTTCGAGTTTGTGGACGGAGACGAGGATGTCCACTCGGCGGTCGAACGACGGTTGATCGAATTGGTCGGCGAAGTGGGGGAGAAGCTTCACACTGGTCGCAGCCGCAACGATCAGATCGCCCTCGACCTTCGGCTCTATCTCCGGGCCGCGGCGGTGGGGCGGCGCCACGACCTCGCCGAGCTGATCGGCGCGCTGACGGACCAAGCCGAGCTTCACGCCGGTACCGCGATACCGACCTACACCCATCTTCAGCAAGCTCAGCCTTCAACGCTCGGTCAGCACCTGCTCGCCCATGGATGGGCCCTCTCTCGCGATCGTGAACGTCTTCTCGACTTGGACCGTCGGTTGGCGGTGTCACCGCTCGGGGCGGGTGCCTCCGCGGGGTCGAGCCTCGCCCTCGATCCAGCGCAGACCGCGGCCGCGCTTGGATTCGCTAGCACCTTCGTCAACTCGCTCGACGCGGTCGGAAGCCGGGATGTCGCGGCCGAGTTTGGTTTTGTCCTCACCCAAGCGATGGTCAACCTCTCCCGCCTGGCCGAGGAGCTGGTGCTGTGGGCAACGAGCGAGTTCGGGTGGCTCTCCCTCTCCGATGCGTACGCGACTGGTTCGTCCGCGCTGCCGCACAAGAAGAACCCGGACGTGGCAGAGCTGGTGAGAGGTCGGACCGCCTCCGCGATTGGCCACCTCAATGCTCTCCTCGTTCTTCAGAAGGGCCTTCCTTTGACCTACAACCGCGACTTGCAGGAGGACAAACCCGCCCTCTTCTGGCTCGACGACACCCTCGCTTCTTCTTGCGGGGCGCTGGCGGGGGTGATCCGCACCGCCACCTTTCATCCGCCGGCACCGTCCCCTGTCACCGAGGCGCTCGGCATCGCCGAGAATCTGGTCCGACGAGGCGTGCCGTTTCGAACGGCCCATGCCGCGGTCGGACAGCTTGTCGCCCTCCTCGATGGCCGTCCCTTCACGGAAGCAAGTGCCCACGTTCTCGACGCGGCCGGTGTGCAATCCGCCGACCTGGTGGTGCGACCGCCTCAGGCTGGGCGTTCGGTGGCCGACCAGGTCGCGAGCCTACGGTCGTCAACTAGCTGACTGCCGGCGGCGGAACGACCGCACCCCTTCACGGTTGGTGCAGCGGGCCGAGCAATGCTTGCGGGAATGGTTGCGGCTGACATCGATGAACACGTCGCGGCAGTCGTCGGCTGAGCAAACTCCGAATCGATCGGTGCCGTAGTGGACCACCAGCTCGGCGAGCCCCATCCCGATCGTGGCGCCGAGCCATCCGGCCGGAGTTTTCTCGTCCGGGGCCACATGGAGGTGGGGGCCCTCGCCGTGGAGCCCGACGAACGGCGTGGCTCCCGCCCCGCGCAGGATGGCATTTATCCCCGTCGCAGCCTGGTCCACAGATGCCGACTCGAAGACTGCTCGGACTTGAGTGCGGAGCCGCCGCATTGCTTCGAGATGACTGGGCCGGACCTTGGACGCCCGATCGAGATCGGAGCGATTGATGAGGGCTTGCACCGCCGAGACGTCGAGAGTGTCGGCGCCTTCGACGACGTCTTCGCTGTTGACCAGAGACACGGCCAGTTTGAGCGGGTAGTCCTTGTAATGGGAGAATTGCACTTGACTTATTACCAGCGTCTAGTCTAACCTGTAAGTAGCTAAGAAGCGATTGATACTTACCAAAGCCGCACAGACAGTGCTGGAACGAGTTGAGAAAGGAGGTGACGTCATGAGATTTCTCTTTTGGTACGCCGTCGCCGCCGACGCTGCGCTCTCGGCTCAAAACAACGAGGACCAGGCGTAACCCGAATGGCGAACGAGACCGCAAGTCGGTTCTCGTTCCGGCGAGGGCTTCGCGACACCCTCCCGTTGGTTCCACCATTGGTGGTCTTCGGGTTTGTGTACGGAGCCCTTGCCGTGCAAGTGGGCTTTAGTCCCTGGCTCACCGTTCTCTCTTCCCTCTTGATCGTTTCCGGGTCCGGCCAATTGGCGATGGTGGGACTCCTTCCGTTTGGCGTGGGCCCAGTGCTGGCGGCAACCACGGGTTTGGCCCTGCGCCACCTTCCGATGTCGATGAACCTGGCGGGGCTGATCGGTTTCCAACCGTGGTGGCGACGAGTTCAACTCGCCTGGGTGCTGGTCGACGAGAGCTACGGGCTCACCGTGGCTGCAGCCGAGAGAGGCCTCCCCGACCTTGCCGCCTACAAGTCGGCCTCCGATCTGACCCTTTACAGCAACTGGCTGGTGAGCACCTCGATCGGCGCCTGGCTCGGCACCTCGCTGGACCCCGAAAGATTTGGCCTCGATGTCGTGATTCCGCTCGTATTTGCCGGCTTGGCCGCGGCGTTGATCAAGGGTGGAGGCGATGGTCGGCGGCTGGCCTCGCCCTGTTGATGACGATCGGGGCAGTCCTTTGGCTTCCGACCGCCTGGCAGGTCACGAGCGCGGCGGCGGCCGCAGCTTTGGCTGCCAGCCTCCTCCCCGAGCGATGAGCTACCTGTGGCTGGTGTTGGCGGTGGCGGCGATCAACTTCGCCAGCCGGATCTCGTTTCTTGCCCGACCGGGCGCCAAATCGAGCAACAATCGTTTTCTCGAGGTCTTCCCGGTCGCACTTTTTGTTTCGCTCGCGGCCCGCGACCTGATCGCGAAGCCAGCATCATCGCCAGTCCGTCGCTGGCTGCCGCTCTCGGCGCCGTCGTTGGTGGTTTGGTCTTTCGCCGGTCCATCCTGGGCGTCGTTGGCGCCGCCCTCGCGTTCTATTGGGTCGCTCGCCTCTTAGCCTGATCGGCCATGCCCCTCATCGCCGCTTTCGCGGCCGCCATCGCGCTGCTCTCATTGGTCGCCTTTCTCGGCGGCCTCTTCTGGATGTTCGATTTGGTGGCGGCGTTCCGGCCCCAGCTCGCCCTGGTCCTGCTGGTCTTGAGCAGCATCCTGATGCTGAGCCGCTGGCATCGGACGGCGTTGGTCATCGGTTTGGTGATGGTGGTCAATGTGGTGACGATCATCCCGCTCTTCGTTCCGGGACCGCGGGCGGTGACGCAGGATCTTCGCATCCTGTCTTTCAACGTCCTCGCCAACAACGAGGACTACGAGGAGGTCATCGAGTTCATCCAAACGAGCGGAGCCGACCTGGTTGTCCTGCACGAGGCGAGCGAGCCCTGGGAGGCGGCGCTGGGTGAGGCGGACCTCGGGTACACGATCTGGCTCAACCGCAACCCGGAGGACATCTTCAGCTCGGTGGTGCTGGCGCCGCCCGATGCCGTTGTCGAGTCGTTTGGTTTCAGGCTGGACGATCCGCGCTCGGTTGCGATCAGACTTTCCTCCGGGGTCTCGGTGCTCGCCATCCATCCGCTCTCGCCCCAACGAAGGCAACGGGCCGAACTGCGAGATCGACAGTTGGCCTTCGCCGGCGATTGGGTCAAAGAGCAGGCCGGACCGGTCATTGTCACAGGTGATTTCAATGCCAGCCCTTTCTCCTATCCGTATCGTCGGCTGCGGGCGACGACAGGCCTCAACGACTCGATCCGCGGGTTTGGGCTCGAGCTGTCCTATCCGGCTCGGCTCCCTTCCTTTTTTCAAGTCTCGATTGACCATTTGCTCTTTTCCGAAGGGCTGGCGGTGGTCGATCGGCGTCTCGGCCCGGCGCTGGGTTCGGACCATTTTCCGCTCATCGTTGACCTAGCCGTGTCGTCCTAGGAGCACTACCGTCGGAGTCATGCCCGATAGATTTCGTGAACACCGCCAAAAGCTTTCGTCCCAGATCGGAAGCGATGCCGCCGCCCTCGTCCCGGCCAGCACCGAGACCATCCGCAATGACGATGTCACTCACGAGTTCCGCCAAAACTCCGAGTTCTTCTATCTCACCGGCTTTCACGAACCCGAAGCGGTCGCTCTGCTAATTCCTAACCATCCCGACGGGGACTATCACCTGTTTGTCCGCCCCCGCGATCGCGACCAGGAGATTTGGAACGGATATCGCGTCGGCAAGGATGGGGCCAAGGAACGCTTCCAGGCCGATCAGTCCTACGAGCTTGCCGACCTCGACGTGATGCTTCCCCAACTCCTGGCTGGCCGGGAGAAGCTTTACTACCGGTCGGGAAGCGGTCAGGAACGCCGGGTGCAAGCCTTGATCGAGAAGTCTCGCAACTACCACCGTCGCACCGGGAAGGTGTTGCCCAATGCGGTGATCGATCTGGCTCCGCTACTTGGGGAGATGCGGCTACGGAAATCATCGGCCGAGATCGAAAGCCTGCGGGCCGCTTGCTCCTTATCGGCTGAGGGCCACCGTGAAGCCATGCGTTTCGCCCATCCGGATTTGGCCGAGTACCAGGTGCAGGCGGCGATGGAGTACGTTTGGCGGGAAGGGGGGTCACCTCGCAATGGCTACCCGTCGATCGTTGCGTCCGGGCCCAACGCCTGCATCCTGCACTACGTCGAGAACGACCGCATGATCGAAGACGGCGACCTGATCCTGATCGACGCCGCCTGCGAAGTCGACTACTTCTCCTCCGATATCACCCGCACGTTTCCGGCCAATGGCAGCTTCACCGGACCTCAAGCTGCCATCTATGAGGTGGTGCTGACGGCGCAAAAAGCCGCGATCAGCGCTGCCCGACCCGGGGCGACGATCCGGTTGATGCACGAAACCTCGATGGAGCTTCTCACCGAGGGCCTGGTCGATCTCGGGCTGCTGCCGCGCAATGTCGATGACTCCTTGGCCATGAGTCACTACCGAGAGTTTTTCATGCATGGCACCAGCCACTGGCTGGGTCTCGACGTCCATGACGCGGGCAGCTATCAGATCGAGGGCAAACCTCGTGTGCTCGAACCCGGGATGGCGTTCACGGTCGAGCCCGGTCTCTATGTCGATGGGCGCGAGGAGATCGAGTTCACCCTTTTCGCCTACGACTTTGACGAGCACCTTGAGGAATCACTGCTTGATCCGACCGGAACCAAGAAGCGGCTGGAGGAAGCGAAGGAAAAGGCGGACAAAGTGACTCACAAGGTCCCAACCGAGTTCCGCGGGATCGGGGTGAGGATCGAGGACGACATCCTCATCACCGAGAGCGGGCACGACAACCTCACTTCGTTCGTCCCGCGCGAGATCGACGAGGTCGAGGCGCTTTGCACGCAACAATCCTGGCTCAGCCGGGCTTGAGCTCCTCGGCGGGTTCGTCCTTCTTCTCGGCATAGCGGCGGGAGAGGTTCTTGTAGGCGTTCGAGTTGAAGGCAACGATTGTGGCAATTAGGCCGATGGAGCCGGCAACGATAAAGATCAGGGCCATCCCCCGCTCGGGCCCGGTCCCGAACCAGGAACCGATCGTGTCGGCTCCGGCGCCGTCGGTCATGAAGGGGATTACCCAGGTCTTGGGTGTGCGGGGCGGTGTCGTTCTCGATCTGAATCGGCGCCAGATGAGCTCCGGCGATTGCCGTCAATGCCACCGTGATGATGACGCACGCCCCCATGCCGAGCATTCCGATAGCCAATCCACTGAAGACCGACGTGAGTGCAAAAGCGATCCCGTTGGCGGTGCCGACGAGGCCATTGGCCCGGTCATGGCGATCTACGGGGACGAGCAGGGTGACTGTGGTGGATAACGCGACGGCGCGTAAGTTGCCGGCGATAGCCCCGGCGAGCACGAAAACGATGAAGACCCAGGTCAGCGGTTGCCCGAGCGAGGGAAGCGACCCGTCGGGCGCCACCAGATAGACGACCCCGGCCAAGACGAAGAAACGAATGAGGCGGCGTTTGAAACCACCATCGAGGTCTTGCGCTTGTTCCGATCGACAGAGGTCCCAAAGAAAATGCCGGACGCGGCAAACAGGAGCATGAAGGTGCCCCCGATGACGGACGACGCGATGACCGAACGCGTCTCAAGGTAGACCCAAAACGTCAGGGCGAACCACAAGAAGTTGTTGGTCGTGCTGGCGATGACCGTGTTGAGGACGAGCCGATGGAACGTCGTCACTGGTTTCTCCTCCCGCGAAAAACGGGGGCTAGGCCGAGTAGGGCATGACGTACCACCATACCGAGAGGAAGTGAAACAGCGACCCGAGGATCACGAAGACGTGGAAGAGCTCGTGATAGGAGAACGTCCGGGCGGCAAGCCGCGGTCGTTTGACGACGAAGATCACTGTCCCGATCGAGTAGGCAACGCCGCCCGCCACAAGGAGCCACACCGCACCGGGGCCCAAGCGCTTCCAAATCCAGGGGAGGGCCAGGAGCGACATCCACCCCATGGTGTGCTGGAGAATCACCGACAACTTGGTCGATATCCGCGGGAGCACAAACTTGAGCGCGATCCCCACCAGCGCGATGGCCCACACCATCGCGAGCAGGATGACTTGCAGCCAGCCGTCGAGAACAACGACCCCAAACGGGGTGAAGGTGCCAGCGACGAGGAGGAAGATCATCGAGTGGTCGAGGCGCTGGAGGAACTGCTTGCGCCGCTCCTGCCAACCGACCGAGTGGTAGAGCACCGAAACGGCGTACATCGCCACCAATGTGCACGAATAGATGAGGCCAGCGACGAGCTGACGGCCACCGGAAGCAGCATTGGCAAGGAGAGCAACGCCGATCACAGCGCCGACCCCGGCTGTGCCGTGCAGCAAGGCGCGAATCGGGTTCTTCACACGTCCCCATTCCCAGCGATCCATGGCCCGGCGATCCATGACCCGAGACTATCGGCCGTGTCTCTCTACCTCTTGGTAGGTTTGTTTGGTGGGCCTGCGAATTGCCAACTGCTCAGGGTTCTATGGCGACCGGTTGTCGGCGGCCAAGGAGATGGTCGATGGCGGACCAATCGATGTCCTCACGGGCGACTACCTAGCCGAGTTGACGATGGCGATTCTCTGGCGCAACCAGCGTCGTGACCCCGATGCCGGCTATGCGTCGACCTTTCTCACCCAGATGGAGCAGGTGCTGGCGACGTGTCTCGATCGGGGCATCAAGGTGGTGGTCAACGCCGGCGGCCTCAATCCGCGGGGGATGGCCGAGAAGCTGGAAAAGCTCGCCGCCGATCTTGGGCTCTCGCCACGAGTTGGCTGGGTCGAGGGCGACAACCTCCTCGACCGGTTGCCGGCACTGATCGCAAACGGCGAGGAGCTTCGACACTTCGACACCGGCGAACCACTCGCGGGCTCGGGCGTGGAGCCGGTGACCGCAAATGCCTACCTCGGGGGTTGGGGAATCAAAACGGCTCTCGACCAGGGGGCCGAGGTGGTGGTCACCGGCCGAGTCACCGACGCCGCGGTTGTGCTCGGCCCCGCCGCTTGGCACTTCGGCTGGGAGCGCGACGACTGGGACTCCCTCGCCGGCGCGATCGTCGCGGGTCACGTCATCGAATGCGGTGCGCAGGCCACCGGCGGCAACTACAGCTTCTTCAGCTCCGACCTGGGGATGCCAGGCTTTCCGATCGCCGACCTGCAAGCCGATGGGTCGTCGGTGATAACCAAACACCCGGGGACCGACGGCGAGGTGTCGGTGGGCACCGTCACTGCGCAGTTGCTCTACGAGATCGGTTCGCCGCACTATCTCAACCCTGATGTGACCTCGCACTTCGAAACGATCGAGCTGGCATCGGACGGTCCCGATCGAGTGAAGGTGAGCGGAATCGAAGGGAGCCCCCCGCCTCCTGACCTCAAGGTTGCCTTGAACTATCTGGGTGGTTTTCGCAACTCGATGACGTTTGGGATCGCCGGGCTCGACATCGAGCGGAAAGCGGCGGTGCTCGAGCACGCCCTTTGGCAATCGGTCGGAGGGCGCCGCCAGTTCGAGGTGGCGGAGTCTCAGCTCATCCGTTCGGATCGCCAAGATCCCGTCGACACCGAAGCCGCCCTGTCCTACTGCCGGTTCACGGTGAAGGACCAAGATCAGGACAAGGTCGGAAAGGCCTTTTCGCGGGGGGCGGTCGAGCTCGTCCTTTCGAACTACCCCGGCCTCTTCTTGACGACCCCACCCGGCGACGCCACCCCCTACGCCGTCTACTGGCCGACCACCATCCCCGCCGCACTGGTCCCCATGACCGTCTCCGTTGCAGGAACCACCACCACGGTCACCTCGGTAGCGCCAGAAACTGCGAACCCTGGGTTCGTATCGTTGTCCAACAGCGACTCCAGCCCACAGAACGAAAGTCCGACGGAACGGCGGCCACTCGGAGTGGTCGCCGGCGCGCGGTCGGGAGACAAGGGAGGCAATGCCAATGTCGGGCTCTGGGCGCGCTCAGAGCCTGCCTACGACTGGCTGCGTCGATTTCTCACCATCGACAAACTCCGCGAGCTGATGCCCGAGGCCGCGGCGCTGGCCATCGATCGTTACGAGCTCCCCAACCTCCTCGCAGTCAACTTCGTGATCAGAGGCCTTCTGGGCGAAGGGGTTTCCTCGTCGACCCGGACCGATCCGCAAGCGAAATCGCTCGGTGAGTTTCTCCGGGCGAAGCTGGTCGATGTGCCGATCGAAATTTTGACCTGATCGATTTCTGACCTGGCTCGGTAGCATCAACAGACAGTGCCTGGTCCCCGCTCGCTCGCCTACTCGATCTATGAAGGGCGGCTGCTAGCCCACCTCGACCGCGCCCGGCTGCCCCGCCATATCGGCATCATCCTTGACGGCCACCGCCGGTACGCCCGCGAGTCGGGCCTCCCTTCGTACACCGACAGCTATCGGGCGGGCATGGCGCGGTTCAACGACTTCCTCGACTGGTCGCACGAGCTCGGCGTCCCCGTCGTCACCGCCTGGGTGCTCTCCCGCGAGAACCTGGTGCGGCCCGAGAGCGAGCTCAATCCCTACTTCGAGGTGCTCGGCGAGTTTTTTGGCGAGCTCGCCCAGAAGGCCCAGGCGCGAGGGGAGCGGCTCCGGTTCATAGGCAGCCTCGATCTCTTGCCCTCAGAGCTCGTCGGTGCTGCCAAACGCGCCGAGGACGCACTTAGCGACGGCGACGCTTCCCGCACTCTCAACATTGCGATGGGTTACGGAGGCCGCCAGGAGATAGTCGACGCTGCCAAGGACCTCGTCTCCCGCCTTGCCTCCGAAGGGGTGACCGCGGAGGAGATAGCCACGCACGTCGATGCCGACTCCCTCGCCCGCCATATGTACTCCGCCGATGTTCCCGACCCCGACCTCTTGATCCGCACCAGTGGCGAATCCCGGCTTTCGGGTTTCCTGCTTTGGCAATCGGCCTACGCCGAGTTTGTGTTCGTCGACGTCTACTGGCCGGCGTTTCGCCGGGTCGACTTCCTCCGCGCTCTGCGCGACTTCACCGGTCGCAGCCGTCGCTTCGGGCGATAACGCTCCTAGCGCGTCGAGATCCCCGGTTCGAGGTGGTGGAGGTCGTTGAAAAGCCGGAGCGAGAACCCGTGACCGTGGGAGATCGGGATTGTGACCAGGCGGGCGACTCCGGTGTGCGAGAGTTCGAGGCGATCCCATTCCCAGGGGGTCGGCGCGACCCCGAGGAGGTGTCCGATAACCACGGCGTTGGTTCCCCCGTGGGCGACCAGCACCACTCGACGCTCCGCTTCGGGGCTCAGCTTCCAGAGCCTCAGCTCCGATGCGAGGTCGTGGACCCCGCGCTCGCTCATCGCCGCGGCCAGACCGGTGGTGACCCGGAGGTGGAAATCGGTGAAGCGCTCCCCGCCCGGCATGCCACCCCAGATCTCTGAGATCGGGCGAAGGTTGCCGTCGACCCACATCGCATGAATATCGCCCAGTGGCTTCTGCTCCCAATCGTCGGGGTTTCGAATCTCATGCGCCCAGTCGTGCACCTGGGCCTCCATTCCCAGGGCTTGCGCGATGGGGAGCGCGGTTTCCCGCGCCCGATTCATCGGCGAGACCCAAAGTTCGTCGACCGCTCCCCAGTCCGTGGCTCGGGCCGCCAGTAGCTTCGCCTGCTGGTGGCCGAGCTCGGAGAGGTGGGGGTCGTTGCGATAGAACGTGTCGGGCGCAAAGTCGGGAAGGCCGTGCCGAACCAAAATCAACTCCATGTGAGCCAACAGATAACCAGATGACACCAACCACTTCCCAAACCTAAGGTTTGCGTGGGGGCTCTGCCACCACGATTGCCTTCAGAATCGGGGGACAACAATCTTGAACGAACTCATCGCGCATCTCCGAGCTAACGCGCTTCGCACCGACGGTCCATTCAGGCTCCGCTCCGGCGCGACTTCTTCCTGGTATCTCGATGCGCGCAAGACGACCTTCTCTGGCGATGGAGCTTGGTTGGTTGGGAGGGCGCTTTTGGCGGTGATTCGACCCGAGGTCAGCGCGGTCGGAGGGATGACGATGGGGGCCGATCCGATGTCGCTGGCGGCGGCGATGGCAGGGGCCGAGATGGGCCGCTCGCTGCGAGCGTTCTCGGTCCGCAAGGACACGAAGGCCCATGGCACCGGCGGCCGCCTTGTCGGCCCGGTGGAAGCCGGGGACAAAGTTGCGGTCCTTGACGACACCGTCACCACCGGTGGAGCGTTGAGCGAAGCTACCGACGTCCTCGAACTTGCCCAGGTTGTGGTCACTCAAGTAATCGTGCTGGTCGATCGCAGCTATGGAGTGGTGGAAGAAATCTGCCGAAGCCGTAACCTGGAATACACCGCTCTCATCCGACCCGCAGATCTTGGAGTTGAGTGACGCACCTTGCCGATATCAGGCCAATCGAGGTTCGACGATCCGGGCTGAAGATGTGGTTGATGTCCCTGGCCGGCATCCCGCTCGTCGTGCTGGGCGTCGACGTCCTGCGCAGCCGGCGCATCATCGGCTTTTTCCAGAATCTGATCTGGCCCAACGGAAATCCCGAGGTCCTTGAGGCTCGCGACCACATCTGGGCCGCGGCTCTGATCGTGGTCGGTCTGATCATCGCCCTTTACGGGGTGATCGAACTGATCAATCCCCGTCCAGCCATCTACGCGGACACCCTTGGAATCCATGTGCGGCTTGGCCATCCCCTCGCCAAGGCATCGCTGATTCCGTGGGATGAGCTGGACGACATCGGCGCCGAAGACCTCGACGATGAAGGTGATGCAGTGCCGGTGCTCTGGCTCAGCGTCCTCGAACCCTCCCGATTGCCTGCTCATCCTTGGGGAGCCCGATGGCTCGATACCAAGACCATTGCGGTGCTGGCCTCGGATTGGGAGAAGGCCCCGGCCCCCGTTGGAATGGAAATTGCCCAGGCAGCCCTCACGGTGGCAGGTATCAAGCGCACGGACTCTTCGGTCGTTACGTGACCGGGGTCGGAGCTCACGTCGGATCAGGCGATCCGTTGGGAGAGGCCGCGGCTCGTCAAGCCGATTTGATCCAGATCTTCCTTGCCGATCCCCAGTCGTGGAAGAAGCCGTTGCCTCGCGCCGATGCCGCCGAGCTTCGGAAGTCACCGGTGCCGATCATCGTCCACGCGCCATATCTGGTGAATGTCGCCGCGGAGGCATCTCGTATTCGGATCCCATCGCGGCGAATCCTGGCCGAGTCCTGCGAGGCTGCTGCCGAGATCGGCGCCGCAGCCGTCGTCGTTCACGGGGGACACCTGACCGGCGAAGGTGATCTTGCTGATACCTACCCCCGATGGCGGAAGGCGCTGGCCTCCCTCGACACCTCCGTACCGGTGTGGATCGAGAACACGGCTAGCGGCGACAACGCCGTCTGTCGCCGAGTTGATTCGATTGCCCGCCTCTGGGAGGAGATCGGTGATCTTGGGGCCGGTTTCGTGCTCGACACGTGTCATGCCTGGGCAGGCGGGGAGCCGGGCGATGAGCTCGTGGGGCGAGTCCTTGCCGCGACAGGGCGAATCGACTTGGTCCATTGCAACGACTCGCGCGATGATTTCGATTCGCGCCGCGATCGCCACGCCAACTTGGGCCAAGGGAGAATGCCGGTCGACTTACTGGCCGAGGTGGTAGCCAACGCCGGCGCACCAGTCGTGGTCGAGACTCCTGGGGGGGTGGCCGACCACCTCGCCGACATCGCCTTCGTACGTAACTCGATTGCCGTGGCCGCTGGTCAATAGCGCCCGGCGGTTTACAATGCGGTCTCCACGGGCGACCGGTCAGGCGGCCGATGCGAGTCTTGATAGCTACCCGACAAGCTGATTTCCCTCTACCGGACCACGGAGGGGAGAAAGGAAGCGTATGGATTCCGCCGCCGGGGACGAGCGTCCCAAAGTCACCGCTCCGATGGTCAAAGCCCGCAAGGGCGGCCCGCCCCTCATCATGGCGACTGCCTATGACTATCCGTCGGCGCGCATTGTCGACGAAGCCGGGATCGAGATCATCCTGGTTGGCGACTCCGTCGCCAACGTTGTCCATGGACACGCCACCACGATCAAAGTCGGACTCGACACGATGGTCCTCCATACCTCAGCTGTTGCCCGCGCCGAGCCGCGGGCATTGATCGTGGGGGATATGCCGTGGCTGACATATCACCTGTCGACGGAATCGACCATCGAGAACGCCGGGCGGCTCATCCGCGAGGGTGGGGCGGAAGCCATCAAACTCGAAGGTGGACGCAAGCGCTTGCGGATGGTCAAGGCGTTGATCGAGACCGAGATCCCGGTGATGGGCCACATCGGTTTGACGCCGCAATCGGTTCACGCCATGGGCGGACATCGGGTGCAGGGGAAGCTGGTCGACGATGCCCGCGGCCTGATCAAGGACGCTCACGCCCTCGACGAAGCCGGGGTTTTTGCCCTCGTCCTGGAAGGAATTCCGGATCTGGTGGCCGACATAGTCACCAAAGAGGTGTCCTGTCCGACGATTGGGATCGGCGCCGGTAGCGGCACCGATGGGCAGGTTCTGGTGTTTCACGACATCTTGGGCCTTGCCTATGGCAAGACTCCAAAGTTCGTTCGCCACTTCGCCGACCTCCACGCTGCGGCGGTTGAGGGAATGCGTAGCTTCCGCCAGGCAGTAGAAAATGGAAGCTTTCCCAACGATGACGAGACCTATCACCTTTCCGAGGAAGTCGCCAGCGCCCTGGCCGAAGAGAAGTAGCTCACTTTTCCTGGGGCTGGCACTCGTCGCGTGCGGCTCGGCGGCCGCGGTGACGACCTCGACCGCGAATCCCGTCATCACCACGACCACCGCTCCCGAAACGCGACCGTCGCCCACCACCACTCTCCGCATCGCCTTCGACCGGGGTGAGCTCACTGACTTCGAACCCGTCGAGATCGATCTCGGCGGGACCTTGCATTGGGTCGCTCTGGCCGACACCGACGCCGAGCGAGCGAAGGGCTTGATGAATATTGGCGATGTCGGCGACTTCACCGGCATGCTCTTTACCTGGGAGGAAGAGGTAAGCACCGGCTTCTGGATGAAGGGCACGGTCATGCCGCTCGACCTCTACTTCTATTCCGCCCAAGGTGCGCTGGTCGACCAAGTCTCGCTCGTCCCCTGTTCGGCCGACCCTTGTCCGGTGCACACCCCCGCGATGCCTTTCCAATGGGTGCTGGAAACCCCGGCCGGTAACCTCGCACCTCCCATAGAACCCCTAATCATTCCTGCGTAAATCTGCGCCCCAAATCAGGGGTCTTTCTACGCAGGAATGGAGGCGAAAGTGACGGGTTACACTTCGTATCAACAGGGCGGCGAAGCGTCTGCCCAACACCTGCTTCGTAACTCTCAACTTGGGCGAGCGAAGCCTTCCGCCGAAGCGGATGTCCACAGGAGGAAAATGCACATTGCGCACCTATGAGGTGATGACTATTCATCGCCCTGATTTGAGCGAGGCCGATTTCCAGAGCCGTGTTGACGGGATCGCCTCATTCCTAACCGAACGCGGAGCCACTATCAGCGGCCGCGATCTTTGGGGCAAACGACGTTTTGCCTATGAGATTGACGATCTGCACGATGGCTTTTACTCAGTCGTGACGTTTGACGCCGAGCCCGAGACGATCAACGACTTGCACCGCATGCTCACGTTGGCCGACGAGGTCGTTCGGCACAAGATTCTCCGACCCGACGAGCAAATTGCCCCGGTGGTCGAGGAAGGATCTTGATTTGTCACTCCCAATCCGCATATTGGTCGGGAGAAAGAAGGAGGAACTATGTCGACCAACACCGTGACCCTGGTCGGGAACCTGGTAGACGACCCGGAAATGCGATTCACCCCTTCGGGGGTGCCGATGGTCAAGCTCCGGTTCGCGGTAAATCGCCGCTGGCGGGACCAGAACAACGAATGGCAGGAGGAAACTGGCTTTTTCTCCGGCACGATCTGGCGTGAGCACGCCGAGAACGTGAGCGAATCGTTGCAGAAGGGCGCCCGAGTGATTGTCACCGGACGCCTCGACCAGCGCTCCTGGGAGACCCAGGATGGCGAGAAGCGCTCGGTCGTCGAGATCAGCATCGACGAGATCGGTCCGAGCCTGCGCTGGGCAACAGCCACCGTCAACAAGACCGCCCGCTCCGGGGGTGGGGACTTCGCCAATAACAGTGGGGGCGAGCGCGCGATTCCCCCGGCACCGGTGGCGCGCGATGACTACGGCCCCGACGAGGCCCCGTTCTAAAGGGAGGATTTCCATGCCACGGGCAACCAATCTCGATCGAAAGCTGAAAAAGCGACGCCCGGAGGGCAACTTCCGGCGGATGAAGAAGAAGGTCTGTTACTTCTGTGCGGAGCGGGTGGAGTTCGTGGACTGGAAGGACGTCTCGCTGCTCAGAAAGTACATGTCGGATCGAGCGAAGATTCGCTCCCGGCGGGTGAACGGCAATTGTCCCCGTCATCAACGCGAGGTGGCGACGGCGATCAAGAACGCCCGCGAGATGGCGTTGCTGGGATACATGGGCCGCTGATGAAGCTGATCCTCTCCGCCGACGTCGAAGCTCTCGGTCAGCGCGGCGACGTGGTGGACGTGTCCGATGGATATGCCCGCAACTATCTCCTGGCGCGCAAGCTGGCCACCAAAGCCACTCCGTCAGCCATCGCCGCCGCCGCCGTGATCGTCGCCAGCCGCAACGCGGCTCACCACAAGCTGCGCCAGGAGGCCGAGAGCATTGCCGGCCGCTTGGTTGGCACCAGGGTGGTCCTTGCCGCCAAGTCCGGCGACGAAGGCCGGCTCTACGGCTCGGTGGGGGTCACTGATTTGGTCGAGGGGATCAGGAAGTTCACCGGCCTCGAGATCGACCGTAGAGCGGTCGAGCTGGAAGAGCCGATCAAGGACATCGGTCTCCATGAGGTGACCGTTCGCCTCCATCCCGACGTAGTTGTGCCAATCACCATCGACGTCATTCCGGCCTAAGTCCGTTTTCTATCCCATTCGCGAAAACCCACCACCTGGTGGGTTTTCGCGTTGGGAGGGGTAGGCCTTAAGTTGGTCGCACTTCCCGTTTCAGTCACACCCGACCGTCAGGATCAAGTAACCATGACTGAGCGCACCATCGAGGCCCCGCGACGATCGCCCCGTGTCCCTCCCCATTCCCGGGAAGCCGAGCTTTCGGTGCTGGGCGCAATTCTTCTCGCTTCAGATTCAGCCAACGAAGTGATGGATCGCCTGGTGCCTGAGGACTTCTACGTCCCGGCTCACCAGACGATCTTCGAAGCGATGACCACCCTTTACAACACGAGTCAGCCGATCGATGCCGTCACGGTTTCCGAGGAGTTGCGACGGCGCGACCATTTGGAACGGATCGGTGGGATCTCCTATCTGGCCTCGCTGATCGATCTGGTGCCTGGGGTTTCCAACATCGATTACTACGCCGGCATCGTTGGCGAACACGGGCTGCGGCGATCGCTGATCAGAGCGGGGGGAACGGTCAACGAGCTGGCCTTCCGCACCGACGCCGATATTGCCGGGGTTCTTGACCGGGCCGAGCAGGCAGTGTTGTCGGTGGCAGAGAAGGGCGAGTCGAAGCGGATGTTTCACGTTGGGGGCCTGATGAACCATGTCGTGGATCTCATCGAGGCGGCCGACGGCACATCGCCCGCCGGCCTCGCAACGGGGTTTCGCGATCTTGACAATCTGCTTGGTGGACTCCAGCCGGCGAACATGGTGGTGATCGCCGCCCGACCCAGCATGGGGAAGAGCACCCTCGCCCTCAACATCGCCACCAATGTCGCCCTCCGTGGTGAGACCGTTGCCATCTTCAGCCTGGAGATGTCCAAGATCGAGATTGCTCAGCGGCTGATCAGTTCGATCGGCAAAGTCGACACCAGGGTCATGCGAATGGGGGCCAGCAACGATCAGGAGTGGAAGCGGATCAACGACGCCGCCGCCAAGATGTTCACCGCCCCCATGTATGTCGATGACTCCTCGGCGGTCAACGTCACGGACATTCGCGCCAAGTGTCGACGCTTGCAAAGGGCACATGGGCTTTCGCTGATCGTGGTCGACTATCTCCAATTGATGCAGGGGTCGAATAGGGAAAACCGCCAACAGGAGATCGCCGAAATCTCGCGCAGTCTGAAGAATCTGGCCGCAGACCTCGAGGTGCCCATCATCGCGGTTTCCCAACTCAACCGCTTGGCCGAGCAACGAGAGGACAAGCGCCCTCGTCTGTCCGACCTCCGCGAGTCTGGTGCCCTTGAGCAGGACGCCGACATCGTGATGTTCATCTACCGCGATGAGTACTACAAGAGCGAGCGAACGGATGCGGACAAGAAGGGAGTCGCCGAGATCAACGTCGCCAAGCATCGGGGCGGCAAGACCGAAACCGTCAAGATGACTTTTCAACCGAGCTACACCCGCTTCACCGACATCGGTTATGACCGCTAACGGGCTGAGGTGACGTATCGGGACGAACAAGAAGCGGCTTCGCAGCCGCTTCTTGCTGGTCCCTGACGTCGCCCGATGGAGGAGGAAGAGTCCTGGAGGGAGGATTGGGTAACGCCTGGGTGTTTGTTGTCCTCTCAGCTATCGGAAGATCTTGGCCAAGTTTGAGGGTCAGCTCGGTTTTACACCAAAGAACTAGCCCTAACGTCGGGCGATGACCGAGAACTGGACCGAGTTCGGCGACCGCATCTTTGTCCGCCGTTTCTCCAGCCCTTTCGACCTCAACGTCGGCTTAGTTGTGGGCGGGGCGGGAGCGCTCGTCGTCGACACGCGCACCAACCCGGCCGAGGCCCGAGCGCTGCGCGAGGAAATCCGCAAGGTGACTGCTCTTCCGGTCGGATGGGTGTTCAACACTCACGAGCACTGGGACCACACTTTCGGGAACCAAGAGTTTTCCACCGCTCGCATCTGGGCCCATGTTGCGTGCCGGGAGCGGATGGAAGAGGACGGCGAGCAAGCGCGGAAACGTGTCATCGGCTACTACCCCGATGATCCCGCCTACCAGGAAGTGATCATCACCCCCCCCGCCGAGACATTCGCGGATACAGCCTCACTCGACCTCGGCGATCGCACGGTCGACTTCGCCTTTTACGGACTCGGGCACACCACCAATGACGCGGTGCTCCACGTCGAGGGCGTCACTTTTGCCGGCGACTTGGTCGAGGACGGCAATGCCCCCAGCTTCGACGACTCGTACCCGGTGGCATGGGTGGAGACGATCGGCCGGCTGGCTGAAGCCGCTCGGCCCATCGTGATCCCTGGTCACGGCGGCCCGGTCGATCCCGACTATCTCGTGATGTCGCGCTTCGACCTTGCCTGGATCGTCCGCACCGCCCGCGCGGGCATCGAGCGAGGGACGGCGCCCGAAGATGTGTCTCTCGACGGCGCCCCCTACCCCGAGGAACCCGTCCGCCTCGCCTTGCGCCGGGCCTATGCAGAGTTGGAACCGCGAACCCTGGGTTCGTAGCGTTGTTGTACAACGACCCCAGCCCACAGAATCGAGCGATTCACCCGATGGGCTTGAAATGTTTGCTCAGCGTGTCGGTTTGGAGCTGGTAGGACGAGCCGATTCCCTCGCCGTACAAGGTCGATGGAACCGCGGCCATGCGCTCAAAGGACAGTTTCGCCACTCTCTGCCGGTGTTCGACCATGAACGGCACGTCGTGGGCACGCAGCTCTAGCGCGGCCCGCGAGCCGAAAAAGGTGTCATCGCGGTCGTATCCGAACCCGGGGTCGAAGAACCCGGCGTAGTGGGTGCGCAGCTCCCCGCTCGTCGGGTCGTACGCGGTCATCTCGGCCGCGAAGCCGGGAGGTATTCGCACTGCTTCGTCAGACAACAGCAAGTAGAACCGCTCCGGCGTCAGCACGATCCGATCTGCGTCGCGTTCGCGGCGAACCGGGTCCCAATAGTCTTCCCACTCATAAACACCTGTGCGTGAGACATCGATTGGGGGAGTGGACTCTTTGGCTCGATAGCCAACCCGCCCGGCGGCGTCCCCTTTCAAATCGAGGCTCAGGTAGAGCCCATTCGCGACCTCGAGCTGGCTCCCGGCGATGGGCTCTTGGTCGCAAAACAGGAGCGGCTGCAGCTCGTGTAGCTCCCCGAGCTCTGAATCGCTCAGTCGCGAGCCGCCGGCCGATAGTCGTAGTTGGGCCAGCGGCAAACCTTGCTTGACCTTGACGGGAAATGACAAAGGGACAACTTCGAGATAGAGCGGCCCTTGATACCCCGGTCGGACCTCATCGAAGCGGAAGCTTTGGTCGGTGATCACTCGGGTGAACACGTCGAGGCGTCCCGTCGAACTCTTGGGATTGGCCTTCCCTCTGAGGAAGTCGGGAAGGTCCAGCTCCTCGGCCAGGGGGATCAGATAGGGCGTTTTCGTCTCGAGCACGGCTCCCTCCCGGCGGAGGTCCAGCTCGTCGACGATGAACTCCTTGATCTTGACCTCGACCGGCCGGGTGTCGGGGAGGAAGCTGGCTCGAACTCGGTAGGCCACCTCGCCGAGCCGCAGGTCCAGGCTGGCGGGTTGGATCTGTGAAGGCTGGATCTTGAACTCGCCGGCGCTGATGATCCCGAGGTCAACTGCGCGGACGATTGCCTGGCTCGGGAGGACTCCACTCGCATCCAAAGGAAGCCCGAGCTGCTCAAAATTCATCGAGCGGATGAGGGGAATCGAACCCCCACTTCAGGCTTGGGAAGCCCGTGTTCTGCCGTTGAACTACATCCGCAACAGCGGCGCGACCCTAGCCGACTAGGTGGGTCCGACGATTAGAGATCCCACTCCCCAAATCGTCATCAGCACTCCAACCAAGATCAGGAATCGAACCCGGCCCAAGCGAAACTCGCCTTCCACGCCTGGCGGCCGCTGTCCCAGGCGGTGCTTCCTCCAGGCGAGCACATTGCCCAACACCAGCGCCAGCCCCAATCCGGTGACCATTTCGGCCACCAGGGTGTCGAGCCCCAAGATGTCGCGCATCGGTTGGTTTCTAACACCCAGCGCGCGTGATAAAACCACGCCCACCGTTTATGGCCACTGCCTCCGCTCCAGCTTCTGCCGCCAACCTCGGACCCGGCTTCGATGTCCTCGCCTTGGCGTTCGAGCTGCGTTGTCAGGTGAGCGCCACTCCTTCCTCCGAATGGCGTGTCCGCCATATCGGCCCTGAGGCCCCGGACGGCCAAACCTTCGACATTGTCCTTGACGCGGCCCAGCGGGGGGTTGGGTTGGAAAGGCCATTGGACCTGGTCGTCGACAACCACATTCCCATCGGCAAGGGCCTCGGCTCCTCGGCGGCCGCCGCCGCAGCCGGGGCGGCCGCCGCCTTCCGTGCGGTCGGAGAGCCAGATGATCCGGAGGCGCTTTTCGAACTTGTGGCCACGATGGAAGAACATCCGGACAACGCCGCCGCGGCCGTATACGGGGGTCTGGTCCTCTGCCCCCCCGACGGCATTGTCCGCCACCTCGAGCTCCACCACAGCCTGGTTCCCTTCGTCGCAATTCCCTCGGATTCGTTGCCCACCTCTGAAGCGCGCGAAGCCCTCTTTGATCAAGTCTCGCGAGCAGTGGCGGTGAGATCTCTGGGCCGCATGGGGGCGTTGCTGCTCGGCTTGGTCAACGGCGATGACGAGCTTCTCGCCGGTGCGGCCGACGACGAGATGCACGAAGCCCCGCGCAACGGCATCAGGCCACGCGTCAAGGAGTCGATCCGGGCCGCCCGCGCAGCGGGAGCGTCGCATGTTTGTTGGTCGGGGGCGGGTCCGGCAGTCCTGGCCTTCGTCAAATCACCGAACGAAGATGCCGTCGCGCAGGCGCTCGTTGAGGCGATGCCGGAAGCGGAAGTGATCCGTATGTCGGTTGCAACGCAGGGAATCCGCTAGCCACCCGGGCTTGACCATTGCCCGGTGACTCGCCAAGCTAGGCCGGTCCACTGTTCCATTCCTGAGGATTGCATGGGTTCGTTGATCAAAAAGAGACGCAAGAAGATGTCGAAGCACAAGTACCGGAAGCGTCTCAAAGCCAATCGGCACAAGAAGAAGTAAGCCAAGGAGTGGGGGTGGCCGCCTGTTGCTTCCCCTGAACCCGGGGGAGGTACGGACTAATTGCCTTCTTGCAAGAAACGTTCGATCTCGTCGACCAGGCTCCCTTGACCGAACTCCTCGCTATTGGCTTCCAGCCGCCGAATGTGAGCCAGTACATCCGGCTGATCCTCGAGCTCGGCATCGAGGGCGATCCGGAATTCGAGACTGCGAGCGGCAAGGTCTCCCACCGACAAGTTGATCCGCAACACCTCTGACACCTTGCCGGCCAAGGCATAGGTGGCCGGGGCATAGTCCGGATCCTCGATGTAGTGAGGAACTGCACCCCAAAGCGCGGTTGCCGGGATTCCCGGCTTCACAAATGCGCTGGTCAGTACCCCGACGATGCCGGTCGGTCCTTGATAGTTGGTGGAGTTGAGCCGATGCTGTTTCAGAAGCGATGGATTTCCGGTCGCCCCGAAGATTGGCGTAGGTCGAGTATGGGGTACCTCGCCGAGAAACGCGCCCACGAGGACCGCGTCCTGCACCTCGAGCTCGACCAAGGCATCGATGATGATGTCGGTGAAAGTTGGCCAGCGCAGGTGCGGCTCTTCGCCCAACACAACCACAAGGTCGCGGCCGGGAAGTTGGACCACGGAGAAATTTGTTTCCGGCCAACTGATACGGCGCACGCCATCGTCGAGGTAGGTGATCGGTCGTCGCACTGTGAAGTCGAAGAACAGATCGGGAGAAATCTCGGCCACAACACGGCTCGGATATGCTGCGAGCAGATAGCGGGCCGTCGAAGTGGCCGCCCGGCCCGCGTCACCCCAGCCGGCAAACGCCAACAGCGCCGCCGGTTGGCGCAGATCATTCACTCGCGTGTGCCAGAGAATCGTCATCTACCCACCCTAGATCGCTTGCGCTAAAACCGACCTATCCCTCGCAGTCGCAGGCTGTTGACGATGACCGAAACCGAGGAGAGGGCCATCGCCCCGGCGGCCACCATGGGGTCCAGAAGTCCGAACGCGGCAAGGGGAATCGCGGCGACGTTATAGGCAAACGCCCAGAAGAGGTTTTGCCTGATGACGGCCAGAGTCCGGCGGGCAAGCGAGATCGCCGTCGGCAACAACGCTGGATCTCCCGACATGAGGACCACGTCGGCACTTTCGATCGCGACGTCGGTCCCGGTGCCGATGGCGATGCCGAGGTCAGCAGCTGTCAAAGCCGGCGCATCATTGATGCCATCGCCGACAAAGGCCACCTGCTTTCCGTTCACTTGCAAGCGTCGGATTACTTCGGCCTTCTCACCCGGAAGCACCTCGGCGATCACTTCGCCGATACCGACCTTCCGAGCAATCTCGCTCGCGGTGAGGTGGTTGTCACCCGTGAGCATGCCGACCGAAATCGAAAGCTCGCTCAGTTGTTTGATGGCCGCGGCCGAGGACGGGCGAACACTGTCGGCGACTGCGAGAGCCGCCCGGGCCTCGCCTTGGTAGCCGGCGAGAAAGGCGGTCTTTCCCTCCCTCTCGTACTTCTGCATGGCCTCCAACAATCGATTGGGGATACCCAGCCCGCGATCGGCGAGGAGCTTGGGCTTTCCGGCGACGACTTCGATTCCGTCCACGGTCCCGATCACTCCGAGCCCCCCGAGAGTTTCGATCTTCTCTGGCCGGCCGAGCTCGATGTCGCGGGACTCGGCGCCGAGCGCGACCGCTTTCCCAATCGGGTGCCCACCGGCGGCTTCCACTGTCGCCACCAGGTACAAGACCCGTTCTTCGTCTTGATCGGTTGTGAGATCGGAGAGGGTCATCGCCCCAGTGGTGAGAGTTCCGGTTTTATCGAAGATGACCGTCTCGATTCGCTGAGCCCGTTCGAAGACTTCGGGGTTGCGGAAAAGGACTCCGAGCTGGGCTCCGCGCCCGCTGCCGACCATGATCGCGGTAGGAGTGGCCAGCCCCAACGCGCAGGGGCAAGCGATGATTAGGACCGCGACGGCAGCTCGAACTGCGTCGGCTACGTCGTTTCCGAGAGTCAGCCAGAGGATGAAAGTCAAAAGGGAGATGCCGATGACGACCGGGACGAACACCGATGAGATGCGGTCGGCGAGCCACTGAATCGGGGCCTTGCCCGCTTGGGCTTCCTCGACCAAAGCCACGATCCGTTGGAGCGCGGTCTCTTCGCCAATCCTCCGAGCTTCGATCACCACCAGGCCCTCCTGGTTAATCGTGGCCCCGAACACTTCCTCGCCCACTCCCTTTTGAATCCCGGTCGATTCGCCGGTGAGCATCGACTCGTCAAACGAGGAGCCGCCTTCAACGATCACGCCGTCCGTGGGAACCTTCTCGCCGGGTCTGACAACCATCAGATCGCCCGGCAAGAGGTCGTCGAGTGGCAGCAGGCGTTCGCCGGCATCGGTGCGAATTCGTGCCTCCTTCGCTTCCAACTCGAGCAAGGCGGTAAGGGCACGGTTGGCGCGGCCCTTGGCCCTTGCCTCCAGGGCTCGACCCAACGTGATCAGCGTCACGATCACGGCCGCTGTTTCAAAGAAGATCTGGTTGTGATTGCTTGATCCGAGGAGCGCCCACACCGACCAGCCGTAAGCGGTCAGTGAGCCGAGGGAGATCAGGGTGTCCATGCCCACACTTCGATGGATCGCCTGTTTCCAGGCGATGCGATGAAACTGAGATCCGATCAAGAGGACCACAGGAGTGGTGAGGGCAAGCTGGAGCCAAGCGCTGGTTGCGTTCATCTCGGTGAACATGGCCAATACGAGCGCCGGCATAGTCAGGGTGGCGGCGATCCAAAACCGTCGCCACTGTCTTGTCTCCTCGGTGCTGTGAATAGCAGCGGCGTGGTCAGCCTCCTTGGTCCGAAGCTCGTAGCCGATTTTGGCAACCGCGTCCTTGAGCGACTGCTCGTCGACCGATGGAACTGTCCGGACCCGCGCTCTGCCAGCAGCAAGGTTGACAGTGGCCGCTTCGACTCCGGGTTGCTTGACAAGCGCTTTCTCGATCCGAGCCGCGCAAGACGCACAGGTCATCCCCTCGACATCAAAATCGAAGGTTGTGGTCTGCTCGGTCATGACTTCCATTCTGTGGGCTGGTACCGCTGTTGTACAACGCTGCGAACCCAGGGTTCGCAAAAAGGGCCGAATAACGAGGCCCCGGCGGAGGGGTCGCCGGGGCCTCTGTTCTAGGACTCGTCTGTGTCGAGGGGAGGGGGAGAGAACCTGACCCAGCGTTCCTAGAAGCCTTGGTCAGAAATCCACGTCCGTTTTTTAGGTGCCTTCGGGCAGAATCCGACCTCTCACTCGCGGGAATCGCACCGGTGCATGGGCATAACAGTGGTCCCGACGGTTGTACTGGCTGAGACGGGTGTCGCAGCTGGGGTGATTACAGACCCGATCCTCTTCGTAACGGCGAGAGGGCCTTGTCATTCCTCGTATCGCTGAGCCTTTGAGTGTTTCTGACATTTTTAAAGGGCCTCCTTAAGGCCACTATCCGGAATCAACCTCTATCGACGGCGTTTTCTTCCGGTTGCCAGACTCCCAGCGCAAGCCCTTGGAGCCTGGCCCGGTTCCCAACAGGTTTGTCTTTCCCTGTTAAACCGCCGCTAAAACATCCTGAAACCAGCACGTTCTTGGGCTTAGACGCTGCGGGCGTCGCTCCGGTTCCCTACCCGTTCATCCCCAATTTGTGCAGGAACGCCTGATTATTGGGCTCGCGACCCAAAAAACCCCGCAAATGCTCGATCCCATCCCGCGCTCCGCCCTTGGCCAAGACCTCCCGCCGGTAGTCGGCGCCGACCGAGGGGCTGGCAAGGCCTTCGGAAGCAAACCGGCTCCACATGTCGTCCCCGTAGACCTCCGACCACAAATACCCGTAATAACCGGCGTCATATCCGCCCAGCAGGTGTCCGAACGAAGCCGGGTAGAAGGTTCCCTCGTGATAGGGGAAGAGGCCGACCTTGGTCGAGCGCAGGTGGATGTCGTCGAGGTCCTTTTCCGGGTTTTCATCATGGAGCCACATGTCGAGCAACCCAAACTGGGCCTGTCGCAACGTGAGCAAGGAAAGGTTCAAGTTCTTGGCCGCGGTCAGTTGCGTCACGAGTTCGGTCGGGATGGGCTCGCCGGTCTCGTAATGACGGGCGAAGCGGGCCAGCACCTCGGGCTCCCAAGTCCAGTTCTCCATGATCTGGCTGGGCGCTTCGACGAAGTCGCCCTCGGTCGAAGAGCCGGCAAAGCGGGGGATCTCGGCCTCGGTCAAGGTTTGATGGAGGATGTGGCCAAACTCGTGGAAGAACGTTTCCACCTCTTGATGCTGGAGCAGAGAGGGCCGGTCGCCGCCGGGCTTGGTGAAGTTGGCGACGATCGCCGATAACGGTTGCTGATAGCTGCCGTCCGCCTTGCGCCGGCCGCTGATCAGTGGGAAAGCCGCGGCATGGCTGAACTTGCCTTCGCGCGGAAAGAGGTCCATGAAGAAACGGGCGATTTCTTTACCGGTCGCGACATCGTCGATCGCATAGCCGAGGACGTCCGGGTGCCAGCGAGGTGCCTCGATCGGGCGGTAGCGAACCCCAAAGACCGCTCCCGTCAGCTCGAACATTCCGTCGATGACGTTTTGGAGCGGGAAGTAGGCCGCCACCGCCATCGGGTCGACTCCGTAGTCGCGCTTTCGCAGCTGGGTGTCGTAGAAGCGAAAGTCGTAGCTTTGAAGCTCACCTTCGTTCCCGTCGGCGGCGAGCAGCTCGGCGAGCTTGCCTTTCTCGGTTTGACCGAGCTCGGTGAGGCCGGGGACCAAGCTCGCATAGAAGGACCGGACTGCATCCGGGGTCCTCGCCATCTTCTCCTCGAGCTGATGGTGGGCCCAAGAGGGTTGGCCGAACAGTTCGGCGATCCGCTGACGGTGGTTGACAGCGTCTTCCAGCAGCGGGCGATTGGCCTCAACCGCCCGACTGTTGAATTTTCGGAGCAGATCGTCGCGCAGGTCGCGCCGTGAGGAGTTCTCCATGAACGGGATGACATCGGGATACGCCATCCCGACCTCGTAGGTGCCTTCCTCTTTTCCAGGTTCGAGACCTTCGAGGTAGTTTGGCGAGAGGCCCTCAAGATCGTCGGGGCCAAGGGTGATCGAGTCCAGGTGCTCGTCAATGTTGCGTTGGTAGAGCACCCCAATCTCGATCAGGCGTTGGGTGAGCTTTTTGACTTCGTCCCGCGCGGCTTGGTCGAGCTCATGACCCGCACGGCGCAGGTCGCGCAGGACAAACTCCAGATAGCGACGCCGTTCGCCTTCCAGGTCGGCGGCTTCGGCCGTTTGGGCAAAATCCTTAACCGCTTGATAGAGGTCAGAGCGAAAGATCAGTTCCACTCCCCACTTTTGGAGTCTTTCCACCGCTGCGTTCCCGGCGTCTCGCACTTCCTTGTCGGGATGCACGTAGCCCATGAATGCGCTCTTGCCGTAGGCTTGGCTGAGCTGGTCTTCGATGTCCTCTAAAGGGCGCAGGACGTTCTCGTAGGTCGGTGCGATTGTTGGGTCCACGACCAAGGCCACGATGCGATCGGCCTCCTTGAGAGCATCGTCGAGGGTCGTTCCGACGCCGTCGGCCGTGACCGCGGTGTAATCAAACACAAACCCAACCTAACAATGAGAGGTCCTATTCGAGGTCGAGCGCTGGTGGTGGTTCGATTCGCTCGCCATGTCGAAACACCGTGAGAGCCCGGTTCTCGGCGCTCACCAGGTCGTGTTCGGTCTCGATCAGATGAGCCGGATCACCGACCTGCAATGGCGGCCCATAGAGCTCGTACGCCGACTCCGCACTGAGCCCGGCGGCAACCGCGGTCGCCATCGCCGGCCAGGGATTGGGCGATTCGACCGGGCAATCAGATCCCCCTATCAGGTGGATCCCTGCGGACTCCATCGCCGCCAGGGCATAGGTGTTCTCCACCCTCGCTCCCAACCGCGCCTCGAGCCAGTCGACCTCCGAGCTGATGAACGACGGCTGCACCGAGGCCGTCACCCCGAGACCGGCCATTCGCGTCCGAGCGTCAGCGGTGAGCAAGGAGGCGTGCTCGATTCGCATTCGGTGCGAGGCGCCGCCCTGGCGGATGACTTCTTCGAAAAGCGTGAGCACTCCGTCGTTGGCCGCATCGCCGATAGCGTGAATCGCAATCGTGGCGTCGAGATCGAGACAGGTCCTCGACATCACCAATGCGTGGTCCCAATCAAGGCGCATCACCCCGCGATTGCCGGGGTCGTCGCTGAAGGGCTCGTGAAGGGCAGCCGTGCGGGCCCCCAGCGCCCCGTCGGCGAACTCCTTCCACCCGAGAAAGTGGAGGTTGTCGATGTGAGCGGACCGGATCCGGTCGGCGGCCTCCCGAAGCTCGCTGGGGTCGGCCGCGATCACCAATACTTCGAGATCGAGCGGCAAGCCTGGGGCGATCTCGATCAGAGTGGCGAGCTCGTCATCCACCTCGCACCAGAGCGGGTCGGTAACCGAGACAATGGCAGTCATCGCTCCCAGCCCGAGACCCGCCAATCCTGCGAGCACTTGCGCCACGTCTCGGGATGCGAGTTTTGGCCGCAATGGCGCGAGGGCTTCGGTGACCGGACCGATCTCGGTTTCGCGCAAGATCCCATCGGGGTGGTCAGCCAGCCCGGCCAGGCCGAGCGCGGCGCTGTTGGCCACCGCCAGATGGCCGCAGTAGCGGTAGAGCACGGCGGGAGACGAGCCGGTCCAGTCGTCGAGGTCGGAGCGGTTGGGCAGCCGGTGCTCGAGCAGGGCTTCATCGTCGAGGCGGTTGCCGATCAGGGCTTGCTCCGGTTCGATCCGAGCGCGGGCTTGGCGGAGCTGATCAGCGAGACCGGCGAAGCTTCCAGCTTGCTTCAGCGACAGCCCGAACACCGCCCCCGCATAGCCAAACGGATGGAAATGGTGATCATGGCGCGGTGCCCCGAGATAGCCGTCGTGTTCGATCGATCGCCGCGCCGAGAGGTCGGCCTTCTGTCCGATGGCCACGATCTGATCCTTCTCGATCAAAACGGCGTCGGCTTCTGGATGTCCCACCACCCCGCGGCCGCTGAGCCGGGTGCTCATGCGCCGGCAATGACCGCGATCAGCTCGTTGTGGATGTGGCCGTTGGTGGCGATGATCATCGGGTCGTCGAGACGATGGTCGGCGCCATCGAGATTGCTCACCCGTCCACCCGCCTCGGCGATCAACAGGACTCCGGCCGCGGCATCCCAGGGGTGGGTGCCGGCCTCCCAATAGCCTTCGTAGCGTCCGCACGCCACCCAGGCGAGGTCAAGCGCGGCGGAGCCGAAGCGGCGAATCCCTTGCACCTTCGTCAATACTTCGCCCATCACTGCTGCGTATCGACGGCCGTGGACGTTGCGGTCGTAGGCAAAGCCGGTGGCGACCAAGCTCTCACCCAAGCTGGCCTGTGAGCTGACCCGGATCGGAAAGTGATTTAGCCATGCTCCTTGACCGCGCCGCGCGGTGAACTCCTCATCGCGGACCATGTCTGAAATCACGCCAACCTCGGGCCGGCTGTCGATCCAGAGCGCTACCGACACGGCTATTTGCGGGATGCCGTGGATGAAGTTGACGGTGCCGTCGAGCGGATCGATGACCCAGACTCGTCCGCGCTCCCAGCCGCTGCCTCCACCCTCCTCCGCCAACACCGCGTCGTTTGGTCGGAACCTCTTGATCACGTCGACGATCGCAGCTTCGGCTTCGTGATCGACGGTGGTCACCGGGTTGGCATCGCTCTTGAATGTGGCCTCGACGGGTGACCCGAAGGCTTTCCAAACAACGGCGCCACCCGAGCGAGCGGCGTCGATGGCGACGTCGAGATCGTCCGGTGTCATCGCCGAGACCCTACCGGCAGCCCTTCTCATACACTGGCCGGGTGCGGTCGGTAATTCTTGCTCTGGCCGCGGCCGTGCTGCTCGTGCTCGGCTTCCCTCCCTTTTCGCAAGCGTGGCTGGTGCCGATTGCCTTGGCGCTATTTCTTTGGATGGTGCGGACCGCCCGCCACCCATTCCTGCTCGGGACACTCTTTGGATGGGCGTTCTTTGCCGGACTGATCTGGTGGGTGGGCAAACTCGGTTTTATCGCCGTTGCCCCGCTCGTCGGGGTCTTTGGCATCTATCCGGGGGTCTACGCGTGGTTGGTGGCGAAGGCTCAGTCTGACGCGACTTTCGCCGCGGCGGCGGTTGGCGGGTGGGCAGCGCTGGAAGCCGTCCGGGTCCGTTTTCCGGTCGGTGGATTCGAGTGGGGGCTGACCGGCTATCCCATGGGCGAGTACGCCATCACCCGATCGGCCGCCGACTTGATTGGCACCAGCGGGTGGGGGGTGCTGCTCATGTTCTGGGCGGTCGGTCTGGTCCTTGCCGTCAAGGGCCACTGGAAGCCGCTGGCCGTGGCGATCGGCACGATCGTCGCCGTACTGATTGCAGCGGCGCTGATCCCCGATCGGGCCAGGGGAAACGCGGTGCCGGTCGCCATCGTCCAGGGATCGACCCCCTGCCCACTGACCCATTGCTTCAACGAGCGTCGAGCCACTTATGAGATGCATCTCGCTTTGACTAGGACTATCCCTGCTACGAGCGTCGACCTCGTCGTTTGGCCCGAGGGTTCGACAGGTGGCTTCGACGCCGATCCTGTGCTCAATTCCGATGTCCAGGAGGCGATCTCAGCGGAGGCTGAACGGACGCAGGCAGCGTTCCTGGTAGGTGGCGATCGTCCAGTCTCTGACACCCATTGGATCAACGCCGTCGTTGTCTGGGATAGCGACGGCGAAGTGGCACTCGTTGAGTACCGCAAGCGGCATCCGGTGCCGTTTGGGGAGTACATCCCGGCCCGGCCGCTCTTCGATTGGATTCCGGCTCTGTCCCAGGTTCCCCGTGACATGATCCCCGGAGTCGGAGCCAGGGTGTTCGACTTCGACTTCGGACGGGTGGGAACGGTGATCTCCTTCGAAGCTGCCTTCGCACGCTACGGACGAGATGAAGCAATGATCGGCGCTCAGTTGTTGGTCGTGGCCAGCAATGAGGGCAGCTATGAGTTCACCCCGGTGTCCGACCAGTTCATTGGTATGACACGGATGCGGGCGGCAGAGCTAGGCCTCGACGTCGTTCACGCCGCCGTTTCCGGTAAGTCCACGTTCATCACCGACGGGGGGGTGATCGGAGAAACCACTGAGTTCCTTGATGAGACCGTGCTGACAGCAGACGTCAGGTTGGCGACAGGCCTGCCGACCTTCTACACCCGTTGGGGCGAGTGGGTGCAGGCCGTGGCCGTGGTTGCCGGGGCCGCCGGGCTTCGCCGGCACCGTCTTAGTGTGAGGCGATGACCAAGTTCGCCTGGCTCGCATCGCACGAGTCCTATCAACCTGAAGTCTTGATCGATCAGGCGGTGGCGGCTGAGAAAGCCGGCTTTGATGCCATCACCGCCTCCGATCACTTCCACCCGTGGGTCGACGACGTCTCGGCCGCGGGTTTCGTCTGGTCGTGGCTTGGGGCCGCGGCGGCACGCACGGAAAAGATGACATTCATCACCTCGGTGACCTGCCCGCTATTCCACTACCACCCGGCCCTGATTGCCCAGGCCGCCGCCACCGTCAGTCGATTGGCCCCAGGTGGATTTGTCCTCGGAGTGGGCACCGGCGAGAACATCAACGAGGGACCGTTCGGCTACGAGTTCCCCGGATACGGTGAGCGGATTCGGCGAATGAAAGAAGCCCTCGAAATCATCCATCGGCTCCTGGCCGGTGAGAAAGTCGACTTCAACGGGAAGTATTACCAATGCCGTAAAGCGAAGCTCTACAGCCCGCCGACGAGCGAGGTACCGGTGTGGATGGCCGCCGGCGGCGAGCAGTCCGCGACCTTTGCCGGACAAAACTGTGAGGGGCTCATCACTTCGGTCAAGGACCCGCGCGACACCCGTGAGAAGATCATCAGGCCCTTCCGGGAGGCGCACGACGGCGGTGGTTCGATCATGGCTACCCGCTGGGTCGTCCTCGCCGAATCCGACGACGAAGCCTGGGAGGCGCTCGGGTCGATGCGGGGTCTCCGTGCCCCCGGGCGGCTCGAAGAAGTCGATCCCGCGGTCCTCCGTCAACGCGCCGACGAGATGGACCGGCAAGAAATCCTCTCCAAGTACGCCGTCGTTTCCGGCGCCGAGGAGGTCATCGCGGCTTACCGGCCGCTCGTGTCCGAGATCAAGGCTGACGTGATCTCGATTCAGGTCGCTTCCACCCATCCGGAGCGCGCGATTGCCATGATTGGCTCAGAAGTTCTCCCGGAACTTCGCGCCGCTGGGTAACGGTCGCATGCGGCCGGACGGACCTAATCGTCCATTCTCTGGGCTGCTAACCGTGTTGTACACGGCTGCGAACCCAGGGTTCGCAAAACGCCTGCTCGCCGGCGTCGCCGAGGTTGTTGCGTCTCGGCCAAAACCGTGCGGGGATCGGGTCCGGCAACGACATGAAACCGGACCACGAAGGTGGCGTCCAGGGGGCGGTCGCGGAGTTCATGAATTAGCTCGGCTGCGCTCCGGTAGCCGGCGAGGAGGGCGAGCTCGTCCGAGATCGCATCCTCGTCGACATTCTCCACCGAGTCGACTTCGAGGTTCGTGCCGGCGGTGCGATAGCGTCGCCCTGCGACGACTCGAGGTCGGGTCCCAGCGGCGAACGGCCACAGTGACCTCCCCGGCGGCGATCGGTTCCCAGAACCGTTTGAGAAAACGCACGAATCCATTATCGGGAGGTTGGAGATGAGGCTGGCAGCGGCGGCAGCGATACTTTGTGGAGTGGCAGTTGCCGTGCAGGCAACATTCACCGGAGTCATGCAGCGGCACGTAGGCACGGTGGAATCCACATTCATCACCTACTTCTCGGGGGGCGTGGTGATTGGCCTGGTGATCCTTTTGTTACGGGGCGGCAACCTCGGTGCGGCCCCAGGGATGCCGTGGTATGTCTACACCGCCGGCTTGTTTGGCCTCATCATCATTGGGACTCTCTCGCTCTCGGTGGGCGAGCTCGGCTTGGTGCCCGCATTGGTCCTGATCACCGTCAGCCAGTTTGTGGTTGGGGCGCTGATCAACCACTTCGGACTTCTTGGGGCGACCGTCGACCCGATCGACCTTGGCAAAGTGGCCGGCCTCGCCCTGCTCGGCATCGGGACCTACCTCGTCCTCAAGTGATAGGTTCTCGGCAAGAGAGCGAGGAGTGAGATGAGCAACGCGCTGGAGAATCTGCTGACCGAGAATCGGGTCTTTGTGCCCAGCCCGGACTTCGCCAGGACAGCCAATGCTCAGCCCGGGATTTACGAGCAAGCAGAAGAGGATTGGGCCGGTTACTGGATGAACCAGGCCCTCCACCGGGTGAGCTGGTTCGAGGAACCGCAGTCAGCGCTCGACGACGCCAACCCTCCGTTCTACAAGTGGTTCACCGGCGGTCGCCTCAATCTCTCGTACAACTGTCTCGACCGCCATTTGGAAAAAGCGGCTGACAAAGTCGCCTATCACTGGATCGGCGAGCCTGGAGACAAGAGGACCCTCACCTATCGCGACCTCCATCGCCAGGTCGGTCAGTTCGCCAACGCGCTCAAAGCCCTTGGGCTGAAGAAGGGCGACACCGCCGCGCTCTACATGGGCATGGTTCCTGAGCTGCCGGTGGCGATGCTGGCCTGCGCCCGACTCGGCGTGGTCCATTCGGCGGTTTTTGGCGGATTCTCCTCGGACGCGTTGGCCGATCGGATCAACGATGCCCGTTCGACGGTGGTCATCACTCAAGACTTTGCCTGGCGGGCCGGCAAGGAAGTGGCGCTCAAGGCCAACGCCGATATTGCCCTGGAACGTACGCCGAGCGTCCGCAGCGTGGTCGTTCTGCGTCGCACCGGTTCGCCCGTGGCGATGCAGGAAGGCCGCGATCTCTGGTGGGACGAGGCGATCGCCGGCCAGCCCGACACGTGCGAGCCCGAGCAACTCGACTCCGAGGACCCCCTCTACATCCTCTACACCTCGGGCACGACCGGTAAGCCCAAGGGAATCGTCCACACCCAGGCGGGATACCTGACCCAGGTGCTCACCACCCACAGTCAGGTGTTCGATCTCAAACCCGACACGGACATCTATTGGTGTGCAGCCGACATCGGGTGGGTGACCGGGCACAGCTACATCGTCTATGGACCACTCGGGAACGGCGCCACTTCGCTCATCTATGAGGGAGCCCCCAACTTCCCAGATTTCGATCGCCTCTGGCAGATCATCGAGGAATACAAGGTGAACATTCTCTACACCGCCCCCACCGCGATCCGGTCGTTCATGAAATGGGGCGACGAGTATCCGCAGAAACACGATCTAAGTTCGTTGCGGCTGCTCGGTTCGGTCGGCGAGCCGATCAATCCGGAGGCCTGGATGTGGTATCACCGTGTCATCGGCGGCGAGCGCTGCCCGGTGGTCGACACTTGGTGGCAGACAGAAACCGGGGCGATCATGATCAGCCCGCTGCCCGGCATTACCACGACGAAGCCGGGCTCGGCCACTCGGCCTCTGCCCGGCCTCTCGGCGGACGTTGTCGACGAAGACGGCAACTCGGTCCCGCTGGGAGGCGGAGGATTCCTCGTCCTCGACCGACCATGGCCCTCGATGGCGCGCACGATCTACGGCGATCCCGATCGCTTCGAAGCCACCTATTGGTCGCGTTTTCCTGGCCGTTACTTCCCCGGCGACGGAGCCAAACGCGACACCGATGGCTATTTCTGGCTGCTCGGCCGAGTCGACGACATCATGCTCGTCGCCGGACACAACATTTCGACGACCGAGGTGGAATCGGCGCTGGTCTCGCATCCGTCGGTGGCCGAAGCAGCTGTGGTCGGCCGGAAAGACGAAGTCACCGGTCAGGCCATCGCCGCCTTTGTCACCTTGCGAGGCAATGTCACCGGCGACGATGCCCTGTTGAAGGAGCTGCGCGATCACGTCGCTGCCACTATCGGGCCGATCGCCAAACCGAAGTCGATCGTCTTCACCCCCGACCTCCCCAAGACCAGATCGGGAAAGATCATGCGCCGCCTGTTGCGAGACATCTCCGAGAACCGCCAACTCGGCGACGTGACCACGCTTGCCAACGAATCAGTCGTGGAGGACATCGCCGCGATGGCCACTGCCCAAACCACCGAGGATTAATTGTCCCGTTGGCGGCTGGTAGGTCAGGCCCTAATCGTGCTGGTATTCGTCCTGATCACGGTCTTTGTCATTTACCGCGACAACGGTGTGCGCGAGATGATGACCAACCCGCCTCCCACCACCGCTCCTTGATCGACCTGCGACCGGCCACCAGCGCCGACCTCGACGCCATTCTCAGGGTCTGGTGGACCACCGAGCCCCAACCCGGGGAGTCCAATCCCTGGTTCGCACATGTGCTGGTCACCGGAGACATGGCGGTTGCGTGCGACGGCGATCGCATCGTTGGGTTTGCGGGCCATCGCCGTTTGGCCGACACCAGCGTTCTCTCTGACTGCTTCGTTGAGCCGGCCTATCAGGGCCGGGGGATCGGCTTTCAGCTCTTGGAGCTCGTCCTTCCCACGGGCGAGCCGCTGATGACGCTGGCGGGAGCAAACCCGCGGGGCCAAGCCCTCTATCGAAAATTCGGAATGGCGCCTGTCGCGAACTGCCCTTACGTGCGAGCAAGCGCAAAGTATTCGCCGCTCGAGGTGCGACCAGTCGGGTCCTACCCAGCTCCGCTCGCCGACGTCGCTCATCTGGTCAATGACTTCGATGGGCATTGTGTGTCGGTGGGACAGTCGAGCGCAGCCATCGTGACGA